>Ga0256826_1000311_pt1 | contig 28613 bp, 29 predicted proteins | sample CV79metaG_FD_185975 | JGI IMG/M metagenome (GOLD analysis project Ga0256826, IMG submission 185975) | Hydrothermal vent microbial communities from East Pacific Rise, Pacific Ocean - CV79 | ecosystem: Environmental > Aquatic > Marine > Hydrothermal vents | place: Pacific Ocean: East Pacific Rise...
GGAATTGATATGTTTGATTGTGTGATGCCGACTCGAAATGCTCGAAACGGAACAATTTTCACAACTTTTGGACGGCTAAGTATTAAGTCAGCAAAATTCAAAGAAGACCCAAAACCGATTGATGAAAATTGCGATTGCTTCACTTGTAAAAATTATTCTCGAGCTTATCTTAATCATCTTTTTAGAGCTAAAGAGATAACTTACGGACGACTTGCCTCAATCCACAATCTTTATTACTATTTAGATTTAATGAAAAAAGTTCGTGAAGCTATCAAAAATGGGAAATTTCAAGAATTCAAAAAAGATTTTTACTTAAAACGAGGAGTAACTCAATAGAATTTAGCCCAACCAAGTTAATCTAAATTTTTTGTATAATTTGAAAAAAGGCTTAACTTGACAATTTACAATTTAAAAAAGATATTTTTCATATCTATTTTTTTATCCACCTCGCTTTTTTCATCTACATATTTTGATGATGGAGTAAATGATTACAAATCAAGAAATTATGAAAAAGCATTTGAAATTTTCTTCAAACTTTCAAAAGATGGAATAAATGCTAAAGATTTAGATTTTTATTTAGGGCGGTCAGCTTTTAAGCTTAAAAAATTTAATGAGGCACTTTTTGCTTTTGATAGAGTTTTAATAGAAACAGACGAGCGAGACTCTGAAAATATTAACAGAATCAAGCTTGAACTTGCTCGAACTCATTTAGCTTTAGGTGAAAAAGAGAGTGCAAAAAAACTGTTTAAAGAAGTTTTAGATTCGAATCCGCCAAAAGTTGTAGCAAATAATATTATTCGTATTTTAGAATCAATGAAAAAGAAAAAACCTGAACCAAAAGAGTTTAATTTTTTTGTCAATATTGATTTTGGATATGAAGAAAATATGAATTCTCAACCATCAAATGAAGTTATGGAAAGTTATATAAATAATCCTGCGGTTATTTCTGAAGAGTCTATCGCTAGTTCTTACATTCAAGAAATGGCAAATATTGGTTATTCTCATAATTTTGAAGATACGAATTTTTGGATTTCTTCAAATCTATTCGCTTTTAATCAAAACTATATAGGCAATTCAGATTACGATATTTCATATTTCTCTTTTGGTTTAAATCCAATGTATCAAACTGAAACTTACAAAGTTGAAATTCCTGTTAAAACTGAATATGTATTATATGGCGGAAAAGAACTTTTAACCGCAAATTCCGTAGGTTTGAAAGGGTCGAAATTCATTGAAAACAGATTTATCAAAGCAATTTTATTCGATGCTTTTACAAACTATAAAATCAAAAGATATGCAACAGAGAATCAAGAACAGGATTCTGGAACTTTCCTTTATGGTTTAGCTTTAACTACAAAATATAAGCAACATCGATTTAATATTAAATATACGACAGAATATGAAACTGCTGAAAATAATATTTCGACAAAAAACTCAAATCGAACTGATAAAATCATAAATTCAATCTCTGTAAAATATGACCGAGCAGATATTTTTAATATATTTAATTTAACTTTAGCTTACTCTTTTAGAAATATTGTTTATGACACTTACGAAGCTTTAAAACAAGTCAATCCAAATATAAGCGACGGTTCTAGAAAAGATAGATACCAAAGTTTTAAAATTGGTTTTTCGCGAGAAATTATCAAAAATCTAAACGGAGATATTGGATTCAAATATATAATAAATCGTTCAAACCATATTCCCGCAGAATATAAAAACAGCATTACCAACTTTGGTGTAAGTTATATATTTTGAGAATAGATTTACATAATCACACATACCTTTGTAATCATTCAGAAGGGACAGTTTCTGAATTTGTTGAACAAGCGATAAGAGAGAAAATTGATATTTTTGGTTTTTCAGACCATAATCCGATGAGCTTTGACCCGAAATACAGAATGAAATTTGAGGAACTTTCTCTATATTTTAAAATGGTTGATGAGGTTCGTGAAAAATATCGAGGAAAAATTCAGATTTTGAAAGGTTTTGAAGTTGATTATCTTCCAAAATACCACGATAAAAGAGTTTTGAACTCTGATGTAGATTACCTCATCGGCTCAATTCACTTTTTAGAAGAGTGGGGTTTTGATAATCCTGAATTTATCGGAAGATACAAAACTGAAAATATAGATTTACTTTGGAAGAAATATTTTAAAGAAGTTCAGAATATGGCGGAAAGCGGACTTTTTCAAATTGTCGGACATATAGATTTAATGAAAGTTTTCAAATTCCTACCTAAAGAAAATAGAATTGAAGACTTAATTGAACCTACTTTAAAGTCGATAAAAAAAAGCGGAATGGCAGTTGAGATAAACGGGGCAGGATATAGAAAACCAATCGGCGAACCATATCCAAAACTTTCAATTATCAAAATGCTTTACGATTTAAAAATTCCGATAACTTTTGGAAGTGATGCTCACTCGCCAAATCAAGTTGGTAAATTTCTTTCAGAAACTGAAAAAGTTGCACAAAATATCGGCTATCAAAATGTAGCAATTTTCAGAAATAAAAAAATGGAGATGGTCAAAATTGTATAAAATATTCTTTAAACCTTTGCTGGATAAAATCTTAGCTCTAATTCTGCTAACTCTTTTTTTTCCAATTATTTTAGTTACTTCAATTCTGATATTTATCAAAATTGGAAGACCAATAATTTTTACTCAAATGCGACCGACAAAAGATGAGCGAATATTTAAAATATATAAGTTTCGAACAATGTCAAATGAGAAAGATGAAAATGGAGAACTTCTACCCGATGAGGTTCGGTTGAAAGGGTTTGGGCAAACTGTCAGAAATCTTTCTTTAGATGAACTTCCGCAACTTTTGAATGTTTTGAAAGGCGATATATCTTTTATTGGTCCTCGACCGCTTTTAATTGAGTATCTTCCTAGATATTCAGATTTTCAAAAACAGAGACATTCTGTAAAAAGTGGTATTTCAGGACTTGCTCAAATCAAAGGTCGAAATAATTTGAGTTGGAAAAATCGATTTCGTTACGATGTCTTTTATGCTAAAAACATATCTTTGAAACTTGATTTATATATAATTTTCTTAACAGTTTGGAAAGTGCTTAAACGAGCTGATATAAATCAAAACGGAAAAGCGACTGCTGAAAAATTTCATTCTAACTAAATCCTAGATTTGCTTTTGTCATTTTGGATTAGATGAAATTTCTAACATTTATTCAAAATGACAATAGAAAATTTAAAGTAGAGCTTCGTGTCAAGCACAAAGATTATGAGCGATTGTCATTATTGGGCTTGACCCGATAATCTCTATTTAGTAACTCCCAATAAAAGTACTATTTCTCTATTGAAATTCCTAAAAGGCTACTTTTTCCACTCATAGCATAATCGCATTTATAACTATTCCGTACTGATTTATGAGAATCTAGATTAAAAAGATAATTTATCGATTCTATAACTGTATCCGCACTTGAATCATTAGATATTTTTTTCAAATTCTTGCTCATTCCGTGTAGCATTTTTTTTATAGATTGTTCGGCGATTTTTTGAACATTTTCCTCTAAATCTTTAGGAATAAAACCTTTTTTAATAGCTTTTGAGACCTCATCAGAAATTGAATTTTCAGCTTTGAGATAAATATTTTTTATCAAAGGTTTAACTGATAGGGTTTGTATCCATTGAAAAAATTTCAAAGTCATTTCGCCAACTATTTTATGAGATTCAGAAATTTCTTCCTGTCTTTCATCAATATTTTTATTCACAGTATCTTGTAAATCATCAACTCGAAAGATTCTGATTTTTGGAATATGACAATCATCAATATCTTTTGGAACAGCCAAATCAAACCAAAATCTCTCTTTATCTAAATCTTCAATCATAGATTTTGAGATAATTGGATTTTCAGATGAGGTTGCGGTAAAAATAAGGGGTTTTTCATTGACAAGTTTTGCTAAATTGGTAAAAGGTTGAACTTCAATATTTCCAATTTCTTTAGCAATTTTTTCTGCTTTTTCTTGAGTCCGATTTGTCAAAGTAACATTTGCACCTTTTGAAGACAAATATTGAGAAATCAATCTACTCATTTCTCCAGAACCAATTACGAGAGCTTCAACATTTTGTAAAGTTTTCAAGGTGCTTTCAGCTTTCGACACAGCAACACTTGCTATTGAAACTTTATGTTTTGAGATTGCCGTATTTTGTCGAACAAGTGCCGAGCATTTAAAACCGTGATGAATCGCCCTTGATATTTTTTGGTCTGCAAACCCATTATTAAAAGCGAAACGAAAAGCATCTTTTATCTGTCCGACAATTTGAGTTTCTCCAATTACCAAAGATTCCAAAGATGAAATTACAGAAAAAAGATGATTAATTGCAGAATCATTTTGATAAATATGTGCAAGATTTTGAAGTTTCTCTATTTCAAGTTTAGAATATTGCGAAATATCCATTAAGATATTTTTTATAGTTTTATCAATTTGCGAAGTCGTAATAAGGAACTCCACCCGATTGCAAGTATTCAAAATCATAATTTCAGTCAAATATGATTTTGCTCGATTCATAAAAATATTTAATTGTTTATCATCTTTAAAAGATATGGAATCCCTATCGACGATATTTGTATTTTTATGAGAGAAACTAATTAAAAGATAATCCATCTTAATTACTCCTTGACATCAGTTTATTTATAATCTTTTCTAGTTTCTCGTTTTTATATTCTGATATTGAGTTCAAAGCTTTATCTGATAAATCTTGGGCAAGTTCGTAGGCTTTTTCAATCGATTCAAATTTTTCAAAGTTTTCAAATATCCAATCTGTTTCAGATTCTGAAAGTTTTTTCAAATGTAGAGATTTCAATCTCTCTTTTTCATCTTTTTCTAAACTATTAAAAAGATAAATATAAGGCAGAGTTGTTTTTCCCTCGACAAAATCATTCATTGCGGGTTTTCCTAATTCTTCAGAGGTTTGAATAATATCTAAAATATCATCAATAATTTGAAAAGCTAAACCGAGATTTTTTCCATATTCAGCAAATTTTTCACTATCTTTATTTGAGATAATTGCGGAGACTCTTGAGGCGGTCTCAATTAATGAAGCTGTTTTATTGTAAATCATATCGAGATATCTTTTCTCATCTGAATTAAAATCTTTTGCCAAATTCACATCTGATATTTCACCGATTGAAAGTTTGGTAACTGCACCCGCAACATATTGAATTACTTCTTTATTATAAGCTCCCAATTCTACGAAAGCTTTTGAATATAAAATATCGCCAAGCATTACAGAAACTTTGCTACCCTCCGTTGCATTCACCGATGGAACTCCCCGCCGAGTATCCGAATCATCGATAACATCATCGTGAAGAAGTGAAGCGAGATGAATTAATTCAATAATTGCTGAAAGCTTTAAAACCTCATCGCTTTTCTCTCCTGCAATATAAAACATTAATTGACTTCTAACCATTTTGCCCGACTCAATAGATTTGAAAGTTTCTAGAATATAAGAATCTCCTAGCTCTTCAATCCATTCAAACATTTGAGTTTTAATTTTTTCTAAATAAGTTTCTATTTTCATAAAAAAAATTATACATCAAATAAAATAAATTAATGAAAGTATAAGAAGTTTATGACGACTTAAAATTTGATAGGTTGTCAAAACCTAAATAATTAAATAAATATTCAACATTTTTTAAAGTTAAATCTCTGTTTTGTATTTTTGTTATAATTTGAAATATTGCGAGGATTTGAAAATGATTATTGATACACATTGCCATCTGGATAATATTAAATATAAAGATGATTTAAATGAGATTTTAGAAAGAAGTGAAAAAGTTGGAGTGCAGAAATTTATAATTCCTGCGGCTGACCCAAGGGACTTAGCAAAAGCGATAGAGCGTTCAGAAAAAAATGAAAATATATATTTTGCTATCGGAATTCACCCATATAATATTGATGATTGGAATGATGATATTTTTCAATTTTCAAATCATAAAAAATGTATTGGAATTGGCGAATGCGGTTTAGATTATTTTAGACTGCCTGAAAATATTGAAGAAAAAGAAACAGTTATTAATCTTCAAAAAGATATTTTTCGTAGGCAGATTCGTATTGCAAAGAAACTGAAAAAACCTTTAATTATCCATATTCGAGATTCAAGTCAAGATGCAAAGAAAATCCTAATTGAGGAAGATGCTCGAGAAGTCGGCGGAGTTCTTCACTGTTTTAATGCTGATGAAACTCTTTTAGAATTAGCTAATCACAATTTCTACTTTGGAATTGGAGGAGTTTTAACTTTTAAAAATGCTAAAAGATTGGTAAATATCTTGCCGAAAATTCCAAAAGATAAACTTGTAGTTGAAACAGATTCACCATATTTGACACCTCATCCGCACAGAGGAAAAAGAAATGAGCCAAGTTACACAAAATTAGTTGTAGAAAAAATGGCTGAAATCTTATCAATCTCAACTCAAGATATTTCAGATTTAACATCTTACAATAGTCATAAACTCTTTAATTTAAATGTTTAAACTCCTTACATTATTTGTCTTTCCACTTTTTGTATTCGCAAATTTTAATTTTAATGATAACTATGAAAAGCAGATAACTATTCTTAGAAAGTTTGATGTCGATAGTTCTTTTCTGCAAAATAAATATCTTCGTGATGTAATTATGGATTATAATAGTAAGAAAAAGATAGTTCGATTTTTTAAAACTATGAATAATGCTGTTCGTTTTCTACCTGCAATTAAAAAAGCATTGTCAGATTCTCATATTCCAAATGAATTTCTATATTTAGCAATGGCGGAATCACAACTAGTTAGTCAATCTTTTTCAAACAAAAAAGCAGCGGGAATTTGGCAGTTTATGCCATCGACTGCAAAAATGTATGGTTTGCAGGTTAATAATTATATTGATGAACGGCTGGATATGATGAAATCAACAAATATCGCTATCCGTTTCTTAGGCGATATGTATAAAAGATTTGGCAAATGGTATTTAGCAGCGATTGCTTACAATTGTGGTGAGGGTACTTTAATGAGAGCAATTGCAAAAGCAAAAACTGAAGACTTAGCTACTTTAATTGACCCAGATAAAAAATATATTCCATTAGAAAGTAGAATTTATATTAGAAAAATTCTAGCTCTTGCTTTAATGGAGGGTACTGATGAAATTTGCGATTCTCAATATTCATATATTTTTAATGTTGGCAATAATTCATCTGTGGTCAATATGAAACTTGGTGGAGGTATTAGACTTTTAGATATTGCTAATGATATTGATATGAGTTTAAAAGATTTAGAAAAGCTCAATCCTCATATTCGTTTAGGAATAACCCCGCCAACCCAAGGTTATACATATAATATTTATATACCATATTCTAAATTATTACTTTTTAAAGCACGAAAAAAGAAACCCGCTTTTTATTCTGGCAGTTTAGAGTATATAGTTCAGAAAGGTGATTCCCTTTTTCAAATTGGATTAAAATATAAGTGTAATTATAAAACTATTAAAAAGATAAATGGGTTAAAATCAAATACCCTAAATATTGGGCAGAAATTAGAGATTCCAATTTTGTATAATAACAAGCAAAATTCTATTAAACGAGCAAAGAACATTTCAGTTCTGACAAATATCAAGCAAAGAAAAAGATATTTAGTTAAGAAAGGAGATACTCTTTACTCGATAGCACGGGATTTACACATAGATATTTACAGATTAATGACAGAAAATAATCTGAAATCATCTAATATTTATATAGGAGAAAGTTTAATTGTTAAGTAGATTTTTTGTATTTGGAGTGTTGATTTTATTTTCAACAAGTTGCAGTAACAGATTCACGGGTCAAAACGGCTCAAAACCGCTAAAGAATATAGGTAAAATGACAAATTATCAGGTTGATGGAAAATGGTATTATCCTAAAAAAGTGGTAGTTGGTAAAAAAATTACAGCTGTTGTCAGTTGGTATGGCGATGAGTTTCACGGTAAGAAAACGGCAAATGGGGAAACTTTCAATATGTTTGATTTGACTTCCGCTCATAAAACTTTACCAATGAACACAATGCTTTTAGTTCGTAATTTAGAGAATGATAAAAGTGTAATTGTTAGGGTAAATGATAGAGGTCCTTTTGTGGAAAACCGAGAGCTTGACCTTTCAAAACGGGCAGGGGAAGAAATCGGTATTATCAAAAGAGGTACGGCAAAAACGGAAATAACTATTTTAGGTTATAACGGAATGACAGATAAAACTCTTTTAGAATCTGAAATTTCTTTAACAGATGATACTGAAGAAGTTGTTGTAATTGATGAAAATGTTACACCAGTTTTTGTGAAAAATACTTTTAATGGGGCTAACATAATTAAAACTCCAGTATATATTTCAAAAGCTACTCCAAAAGCGGTTCAACCTAAAAAGCAGATTGTTCAAGTTATCAAAGAAGAGCGAACTCCGAAAATAGTAAAAAAAGAAGTTGAACAAAATATTACTATCGAATTGGCAAAAAGTGATTCAGTCGAAGAGCAGATAGAAAATACGGAAGAAATTACAGATATTATTATCAAACCTCAAAGTGAAGTAATTGAGAATAATGTTGAAAAAATCTTAGTCAAAAATCATTATGTTCAAGTTGCATCATTTAAAAATCTAAGCGGAGCAGAGAAATTTGTTCAAGCTAAAAAATCCACTCTTTCAGAAAAACTATATTTGATTATTCGACAAGAAAATAGTTTGTTTAGAGTTTGGGTTGCAGGTTTTAAAGATATGGATACGGCACGAGAATTTAATAATAAAAAAGAGTTTTTTCCAAGCTCATTTTTGATTATTAGAAATGAAGAGGTCAAATAGATGTTTGCAGAAGTTCAAAGAGAAACTAAAGAAACGAAAATTTCTACAAAAATCTCTTTTGGAAAACAGGGAAAATACTCTATAAATTCGGGAGTTCCTTTTTTAGACCATATGCTAGAATCTTTTTCTAAACATAGTGGAATTGATATTCAGCTTGAAGCGGTCGGTGATACTCATATTGACGACCATCACACAGTTGAAGATATTGGAATTGTTTTAGGTAATGCTCTTTCACAACTTCTTTATCCTGTTGGCTCGATAGAAAGATTCGGTTCAGCAAATATTGTAATGGACGAAGCTCTCGTTAGTTGTGATTTAGATATTTCTAACCGCCCTTTTCTATATTTTGATTTACCGATTGATGGAAAAGTTGGTAATTTTGATGTGGAGTTAGTTGAGGAATTTTTTCGAGCTTTTATATTAAATTCAAAAATCACTTTGCATATTTCAATGGTTCGCGGAAAAAATCGCCATCATATTATTGAAGCTAGTTTCAAAGCTTTAGCCGTTGCTCTCCGACGAGCTTTAGTCAAAAATGATAGTGGGTTGATTCCTAGCACAAAAGGAACTATCTAAAATTGTCTCTCTACCTTTTTACAGCTTTAGCTTTTGTTTTCAGTTTTATTATCCTGTTTGCAATCAAGCCAACAGGTGGAGAATTTATTGATTCTGAAATCCCTGTCAAAGAGATTCCACAAATCATATTTAGAGATTTTGAAATGTTTGATATTGGAAAAAACGGAATTGTAGAAACAACTCTTTCTGGAGAGATTGGCGAAGGCTTCAGAAATGGAAGCTATCGAATTCGTGGAGTTGAGATGAGGTATCAAAATTCTGAATATGTTGAGAATATAAAAAGCCGTTATGCTTATTATAATGGAACTAATATTGAAGCGACAAACGGGGTGTTTTACCAGCGGTCTGATAATAGTTCAATTCAAACAGATAAACTATCTTATGATATTGAACACAGATATTTCTATATTCCTAACAGCTTTATCTTTAAAAGAAATGGTATGATTATAAAAGGCAAAAGTTTAATTATCGATAGAGAAATTGGAAAAATTAAAGCTTTCAAAATTGATGCTATTGTAAATAAAAAATAAAAGGTTTAAAGTATGTTTAAGGTTTTGATATTGAGTTTCATAATGTTATCTCAATTATTTGGAGTGGAAGAAAATGAAATTAGAATTGAGGCTAATATTTTTGAAGCAAACGAGCTTGAAAGATTATCTATATTTAGTGGAAGTGTAAGAATTTTCAAAGGAAAAGATGAGATAAATTCTTCAACTGTTAAAATTAATTTTGACAAAAATAACCAACCAAAAAAATATGAATTCTTAGAAGATGTCAGTTTCAATCTTCATATTCCAAGTGGAATTCACTATTTAGGAAAAGCCGATAAAATCCACCTTTTTCCGAATAGTAAAAAATATATCTTATCAGGTTCTGTTGAGATAATTGAAGTAAAAACGGGTAGGAAAATTGAGGGCAATCGAGTCTCTTTAGATGGAGTAACAGGAAGTGCAAGAATTATTGGTAATGAAAATAAACCCGTAATTATGAGTTTCAAAATTGAAAAAAAACATAGCGAGAAAAAATAATTGATAAAAGTTAGAGAAGCAAGATTTATAAAATCTGCATCAAAAATCAGTGAATCTCCTACAACAAATTTACAAGAGATTGCAATTTTGGGTAGAAGTAATGTTGGCAAAAGTTCAACTATAAATAGTTTAACAAATGTAAAAGGCTTGGCAAAAAGTTCAAATACACCAGGAAAAACACGACTAATAAATTTTTTTAATATAGATTTTTTGAAAGAAAATGAAAGCAGAAAATTTATCTTAGTTGATTTACCAGGGGTTGGATATGCGAAAGTCTCTAAATATTTAAAAAGAGAATGGGAGGCAAAGCTCCAAGAGTTTATAACTTACCGAGCTGAAATTAGCCTTTTTATCTACCTCATCGATTCTCGACACACAAGTTTAGAAATTGATAAAGGGGTCATAAATTACCTTTTGAAATTGGGTAAAAATGTTTTGGTCGTTTATACAAAAACAGATAAATTGAAAAAAAATGATTTGCATAGATTAAAAGCTAAAAACCGAGAATCTATTTTTCTTTCCAATTTAAATAATTCTGGAGTTATAGAATTGCAAAATAGAATTTTTGAACTTCTTGAAGAAAATCAAGTTATCGAAGAATTCTAGTAATGATAAAAGATTCCTGTGTCAAGCTCATCTATAATTCTTGAGCTTGACCTGATAATCTCTATTTAGTCAGTTCCTATTTTTTACCTAATTCTATGGCTCTTTGATAAGCAGATTCAATAGCTTGAATAAAAGAGTTTCGAACTCCTCCACTTTCAAGAGTTGCATATCCGTAAGCGGTTGTACCTTTTGGACTCATTACACTATCTTTTATATCTGATGATTTGTGATGTTCTAAAAGTGGAGAAAACCCTGAAAAAAGTCCTAAAACAAGTTTTTCAGAATCAATTCTTTTTAAACCAGCTTTAACTCCTCCATCTGCCATAGCTTCCGCTACCAGACTTAAGTAAGCAGGACCGCTTCCAGCAATTGCCGTAGCAATATCGATTTCATCTTCACTTTCAAGCCACAAAGTTGAGCCGATAGTAGAAAAAATCTTTATTGCTAATTCTTTAGAATCAAGGTCCCCACTAATTGAAGTCATCGATTGTTGGAAAAGAGCCGACAAGTTTGGCATTGCCCGAATATAGCTATCGGATTGAATTTTAGCTCGAATTGAATCAATTTTAGTTCCTGCCAAAACAGAAAAAAGATTTGTAGCTTTACCTTTTAATAAAGGAGAAATTGAATCAATATTATTAGGTTTAACAGCAAGAATAATATGTTTGTTTTCAATGGAAAAGCCGTCGCCATATTCAAAAAGTGAGATTGTTTTTCCAATTCTCTCCTGAAAAATATTTAACTTATTTATATCTCGACCAACAATTTCAACTCGGACAGTATCTACCAAACCTTTGGCAATAGCAAATGCCATATTTCCACTGCCAATTATCGTGATAATTTTCATTTCTACTTAATCTTCACCAAGGTTGATAGGCATTATTACCGCTTTGATGTTTTTACTAACTAAAACAAAAGGGCGGTCAGCTTTTTTGAAACCAAAAGTAAATTCTTCTACATCGATGTGATTCAGAAAGTCGATAATAAAACGGCTATTTGTACCAAGTTCAAAATTTTCTGGAATCGATAATTCCATATCGATAGAAGTTTCAGCTTCAGAATTTACATTTTGGTAATCAAGAGTTTTGAAAGTGATTCCACTTTTATTAAAACTGATTTTTATACTGCTATTTACACTTGAAATAAGTTTCATTTTTTCAATCATCTCATTTTTGTTCAAAGTAAATTCGTAAGTTAGGTCTTGTGGAACAATTCGCTTCCAAACTGGATAAGTGCCACTGACAAGTTTTGTAAAGAAAAATTTCTCTTTATTTTCAATAATTACAAACTCTTCATTGTAAAGAAATTCAATATCGCCATCAAAAAGTTTTGGAATCTCAATCATTGCAGGACGAGGAATAATAAACTCTAAATCGCTACTATTTGAAGTTTCAAGAATCTCTTCAACGATTGTTAATCTTTTAGTGTCGGTTGAAACAAAAGTTATATTTTCTTTTGAAATTGAAACTAATCCGCCTGTTAATTCATATTTTGGTGAATTTCCGTCGATTGATGGAATAATATTCTCAAAACCTGTTTTTAATAGCTGACCATTAAAATTGATTTTTGACATATCTTCAGTTGTTGGGAATGTATAAAAAGCTCGAGTATTTGTATTTACTTTCACCTTAAATCTGCTTCGTCCCTGCTTTACTAAAAGTTCATTGCTAATTAATTCGCAAGTAATTGCATCTCTTTTTAAAGGTTTTACAACTTTTAAGAATCTAGCTCCATCAACTAAAGTTGAACCCTCTTGCTCAATAATTTCAGGTCTAACAGTTACTGACAATCCAATTTTTAGATTAGTTGCTTGAATTGTTAAAACATTATTTTTTGCGATGAGGTGGTAGTTTGCTCTAAAACTATCATTATTTTTATCTAAAAAAGGTGTAAGTTCTGATAAAACTCTTTCAAGCTCTCTTTGGTCTATTGTAAATTTCATAAATGGTCTCTTTCGTAATTAAAATGAATATGATATTTTAACTAAATTTTATTATTTCTCTAACATTAATTTAAGATATAAGTTTTATAAATCTATGATTTTTATTGTTTCGTCATAAATAGGTAGCTCATCTAAAATTTCGCCTTTTTTATTAAGAGTCATACTGCCTCCCCAAAAACCTAAACCATCTTCAAAACCTACACGATTAACAAATATTGTTTTTGATTTAGCAAAAATTGATGAAGTTTTTAAAATTGCTTTCCATTGTTCAATAATTGCAATTTCGCCATTTTTGAATCCACGGGCAGGAGAGTTGGCAACTATTATTAAATAATCAGGTTGTATTTTTTCAATTTCAGAGATTGATGAACCTCGCCAAATATCTTCGCAAATTAATATTACAAACCTACCGAATTTATTTTCAAAGAAATCGATTTTATCTCCATCTGAAAAAAATCTTGCCTCTTCAAACATTCCGTAATTGGGAAGATGCAATTTTTTATGATGGTGAATTAACTTACCTTTTGAGAAATATAAAGCAGAATTAAAAAACTGCATTCTCTCTTTTATTGCCCCGCCAACTAAAATATCAAATTTATGAGAATATTCAGCAATTTCAGAGAGTTCTGAAATATCCCAAGCATCTTCAAAAACTTTATCTTGTAAATAATATCCATTTAAAGATAGTTCAGGAAAAATTATCAAGTCAATATCTTTTTGTTGTTTTAAAATATCAAGATGGCTCTCAAGATTTTTTCTACTTAACTTTGGTTTGAATTGTGCTAAAGCTATTTTCATAATAATTTTTCAATTTCGGGTAAAAGACGATTTTCCATTTCTATCCATAATGTTTCAAATTCTTGAAATTGGCTTCCATCGGGGTCTTTAAATCCGATATGAATTGTTTTGACCGCTTTTGGAAAAATTGGACAGGTCTCTTTTGCATTGTCGCAAACTGTAATAATTAAATCAAAAGTTTGGTTTATAACTTTATCGATAGTTTTTGAGTGATACTCATCTCTCCAAGCATTTTTTTGTTCTAAAATTTTTTTTGCATTTTCATTAACTTTACCTGATGCTTTTACTCCAGAACTAAAAGCTTGAATTTCTGCAAAACGACTGTTTATCATACCCTCCGCCATAATTGAACGGCAACTGTTTCCTGTACATAAAATAAGAATTTTTTTCATTTCAAAATTTTATCACAAGTTAATTCATCGAACTTAATTCAATAATCTATTTTCAACTTTATTGAGTCAGTTTTAATTTTTTTGCTACACTTTCTTAAAAAATAGGGAAAAATTTTGAAGCAAAATATTATTGAAATGTTAGTTCATACAGCTTTGAACACTCACAAAGAACCTACTCAAATTTTAATTATTGCAGACAATCAACAAGAATTTCAGCTTGAATTAAATAAGCATAAATTCTTAAATCTAGAAACTACTTTTGCAGAAGAAAAAAAAGGTTTTGAAACTCTACAAAACTCAAGCCCTGAAACTTTTGATATTATTATTTTAGCTTCAATGTCTGATGAGGTGAAAATGTTGGCTCATTCAAATCGTGTTTTGAAAAATAAAGGTCTGATTTCAGCTATTGGAGATTTCCAAGCTCTGAAAACTCTAGCTTCTGAATTTAGAATTGCGATGCCGTATTTTGTAAATAGTTTAGATGAAAAATCTGAAACTCTTTTGTTCGGTTCAAAATTCTACCACCCGACCGCAGATATAAATTTGCAAAGAGCTGATTTTTTAGATAAGTGTAATTATTACAATAGCGATATTCAAAATTCATCTTTTGTAGTTCCAAACTTTATCAAAAATGCGATTAAAGATTTTGTAAGAAACTAATGGCTTTCAAATATGCAGTTGCTTTAACTGGAGGAATCGGTACTGGAAAAAGTACCGCATCTTCACTTTTTATGCTAAATGGTTTTAAGATAATTGATGCTGATAAAATTGCTCACTCTATTTTGGATAATTCTGTTTCAGATATTGAAAAATTGTTTGGTTCTGAATTTATTCTAAAATCTAATAAAGTAAATAGAAAACTTTTAGGAAGACTAATTTTTGCTAATAAAGATGAAAAAACGAAATTAGAAACTTTTATTCACCCAAAAATTTTTACAGCAATTAAATTAGAAAGTGAGAAATTAGATAAGTTTAAATTTCCCTATTTGATAGATATTCCTCTTTTCTTTGAGCGGAAAATATATCCAATTCAGAAATCTATTGTAATTTATGCTCCAAAAGATTTACAAATCAGTCGAGTTATTAAGCGAGATGGTTTTTCAGAAATAGATGCAATACAGAGAATTGATTCTCAAATGAGCATCGAAGAAAAAAAATCTTTAGCAAATATTGTGATTGATAATAGTGGAAGCTTAAATAATTTACAAGCTGAAATAGAACGAGTTGTAAAACTTATTTCTGACTTCTTTGTTAAATAATTACTAGAGATTATCGGGTTAAGCCCGATAATAATTCAGTTAAAATATACAACTTTCAATATGAAGATATCCGCTGATAGGTTCTAAATTAAAACAAGTTTCGTCAATACTATTTTTGAGTCTTATTTGAATTGGTTCTTGTAATATATATTTAAATGAATGCAAAGTTGAATTAAATTTACTTTTACTTTTGCTATGTAACAGATGAGGTCGTCCAAAATTATCAAAATATATATTGAATTTATTGATTTTTCCTTGAGTTTTACTAGTAATAAAAAAATATTTCACTTCGGTAATTCCAAACTCTAAAGATAAATTCAAATTTGTAGAAACTTCTTCTTTTTTATTTATACCTTTTAAACCGTCGCCTTTCCAATTTCCAGTCATATATTTTCTAGTTAAAGAATTTAAATACATTTCACTATGTTTTGGTTGAAAATTATATTTTCCAGAACTTAAAACAGGAGTGTCGGAATAAACAGAATAGTAGATTTTATTATTGCTTGTTTGAAGTTGAGTTTGCCAAAAACTTTTGAACCAAAATTTTGACCTATTAATATGTCCTGATTCAGAAGTGTTTCTATCTAAGTATTTATCATCTAAAAGTGCAAGGGTTTGAGTTAGCCGAATATCTTTCATAAGTTGGTCTCTAGCTAAACTCAAACTATTATCAGGGAAGTTCATTACCGCAACTCCTAAAAGTGCAGAAATTACGATAACAGAAACTAATTCAATTAGAGTAAAACTTCTACTTTTCACTTAATAGTAATCCGACCACCCCAATTATAATTAAGCCCATACTTACGATTTTCAAAGTTGTTACATTTTCGTGGAAAACGGTAAATCCAATAATTGCAATTAAGATAGTTCCAACTCCCGACCAAATTGCATAAGTTAAACCTACCTCAAAATGCTTTAAAGCATAAGCTAGAAATGTAAATGATAAAATGTAAAAGATTCCCATTAAAATTGAGAATTTTACATTTATAAAACCATCAGACAATTTCATAGAAACAGTTCCAGCTACCTCAAAAGTGATAGCCAAAATTAGAAAAAGCCATTTCATTTATTTATTTAATATAGCCAATTCTTGTAAATTCATAATGGATTGTAGTTTCCAAAGATTTATTTAAACACTGAAGAGCTAAAGCATCGCTATAATCATATATATATCCACACCAGTCAAACATCTGCTGAAAATTAATACTTTCTTGAAAAAGTGGGAAGTAATCAATCATTTGTGGAATATCGTAGAAACCATCATTATAAATTTTAGTGGTATTTGAGTTTCCCTCTAAATTTGTAGTATCAATTCCGTTTGTTGTAGAGAAATTCAAATCATCATAAATTAAATCTTTTAAAGAGTCTAGATTTTGATTATAATCAATAAGATGAGTTGCATCATCTTGGAAAATCAAGTATTTAATAGTAGCTATATTTTTATCTTGAGCTGGAAAAGAGAGCGAGAACATAAGATTTAAGGTTTTTGCCAAATCTTCAGGTCGTTCAATTAGAGTAGATTTAATAACAATATCTTTAAGAGTTGCAAAAGTATCATAGCGATTTTGGAAGTCAAGAGAGAACAGCATACTTTGAAGCTTTTCAATCGTATGATTAAAATCAGTTAAAGAGTCTTCAGTAAAAAAGAGGTCTTTGATAGTTTGTAATTCTTTATCTTGTTGAGAGAAATCAAGAGAGAAAACAATCTCTTTCATATAAATATCAGTAAGATTAAAATCATTTCTAAAATTTGCACTAAAAATAAGATTTTTCAGAGTGTCAAGATTTTTGTCTTTTTCTTCAAAATCTATAGAAAAAATCATATCTTGCATATTGATATTAGTAGAATTAAAATCTGTTCTGAAATTTGCACTAAAAATAAGATTTTTCAGAGTTTCAAGATTAGTATCTTGCTGACTAAAGTCAAGAGCTAAAACAATTGCTTTTAAAGTTTCTTGATTCTGATTATAGTTTTGAAAATCTTGGCTGAATACCATTTCTTTTAAAGATTCTAATGTATTATTAAAATCTTCAAAATCAGCATTTAGAACCAAATTCTTTAAAGTATCTAATGAATCAGATTGAGACTTAAAATCCATAGAAAATAGTAAAGTTTTAAGATTTTCTAAATAATTATTTTGTTGCTGGAAATCTACCGAAAATATAAGCTCTTTTAATTTTTCTAAAGATTCATTCTTATTTGCAAAATCCATATTAAAAATCAGAGTTTTTAAAGCTTCTAAACTTTTATTCTGTTGCAAGAAATCTAATGAAAAGATGAGGTCTTTTAATTTTGCTAAACTTTTATTTTGGTCGGCAAAATCAATATTGAAAATCAAATTAGCTAAATTATCCAATTCTGCTTGAGTCTCAAAGTTGATTGTAAATATCATATCTTTTAATTTTTTCAAATTTATATCTTGACTAGAAAAATCCAAAGCAAATACAAGAGTTTTTAAGTTTTCTAAACTTTTATCTTGATTCTCAAAATCAATTGAAAATAATAAATCTTTTAAAGAAACAAGCTGTTCATTTTTTAGATTAAAATCTATCGTAAAAATTAAATCTGTTAATTTATCTAAATCTTGTTGAACCTCAAAATCTTTAGTCAGAATAAGATTCTTTAATTTTTCCAAATCAGCTTTCTTTTTAAAATCAACATTAAAGATTAAATCTTTAATAGTAGTTAAATTATTGCTTTGTTTTGAAAAATCTAATGCAAAGATTAATTTCTTGAGTTTATCTAACTCCTCTTTATCCTGAAACTCTGCAGTAAAAATCAGATTTTTTAAGTATTTAAGATTCTCATCTTTTTTTGAAAAATCTAATGCAAAGATTAAATCTTTAAGTTTGGTCATATCGACTTTTTCTTTAAAATCAGAATTAAATATTACATCTTTTAATGTTGATAGATTCTCTTCTTGTTTTGAGAAATCTAATGCAAAAACTACAGCTTTTAATTTATCTAATTCAGATTGAGTCTGAAAATCAACATTAAAGATTAAATCTTTTAAATTATTAAGAGCATAATCTTGTTGAGAAAAATCTAATGCAAAGATTAAATCTTTTAGTTTTTCAATATCTATCTGATTTTCAAATTCTACATTAAAAATTAAATCTTTTAAGTTACTTAGGTTTGATTCCTGTTGTGAAAAGTCTAATGCAAGAATTAATTCTTGTAATTTCTCAACATCTACTTTATCTTTAAAATCATTTAAGAAAAATAAGTCTTTAATTTTAGTTAGATTTTCATCTTTTTGTGAAAAGTCCAATGCAAATATCAAATTTTTCAACTGTTCCATATCTGTATTATATGTTTGAAAATCCTGTAAAAAGATTAAATCTCTTACTTTTATTAAGTTTGAATCTTGTTCTGCAAAATCCAATGCAAAAATAATCTCTTTTAATTTAGCAACATCGACCTGATTTTCAAAATCTGCATTAAAAATTAAGTCCTGAACCTTTGACAAATTTTCATCTTGCTGTTTAAAATCTAGTGCAAATAATAAATCTTTTAGATTATCAACATCTTTTTTATCCTGAAAATCCATCTCAAGAAAAACTAACTGTTTTAAAGTGGTTAAATTTTCATCTTTTTTTGCAAAGTCCATCATCAAAGCTAACAGCATATTTACAGAATTAAAATCTTGAGAAAATATTATCTGATTTAACCAGTCTAAATCAGCAGAAATATTTTCAAAATTATTAATAATTTTTCCAGCATCTTCAAGAGTTGAAAAACTAGTATTATTAGTATCTTGAATAGGCTCTGTGGAATCTGTTGGAGAATTTGGATTATTATATGCTCGAATATTTGAATCTGTCATTGCAGGTGGAGGAGCTTCATTTATGATACCCATAAGTTGATTATACCTATCAGAACTCCACCATTTATTCATATAGAAGATTCTAGCAGGTTGTGTTGAGGGAGTATTGATAATAATTTCAGGTTCTTCACTTACATTTGAATCAGAAGTATTTGAATCAGAAGTATTTGCATCAGAACTATTTGTCTCTGGAGTATCAAGAATAATTACCTCATCTTTCTTCATTAAATCTGTGATTTGTTTATCAAGTTCTTTTAAATTTTGAAAAGATAGGTTTTCTTCGCTTTTAGCCTGTTCAATATAAATTAAAGTATCAATAAAACTTTTATTACTATCTCCAACTTCTAAAATGGCATCAAAAATAGAATTTTCTGAAGCATTATTTGCAATTAAAAGATTAAAAATTTCAGATTGCTTAGAAACGACTGTGTCAGATAAAATATCTAGCTTAGTATCTTTTTTTATTAAATTAGACAATTTATCAACTCCACCTAACATAATTACAGTATTTGCAATATCTTCACTATTTTGAGAAATTGTCTCAATAGTTTTATTAAAATCAATTTTTTCATCAGATATATTTAAATCTGAAAGAGCTTTAATTGATATTTCCATTTTACTAGATAAAAGTTCTGTTGCTTTTGAAATCTCATTTAAGTTTTCATTTTCAACCTTAGCAATAATTCTAATAAGTTTTTGACTACTATTTATAGTCGCATTTAATTTCTGAGCAAGATTTGTATTTGAGTTATTTTTATCTAAAATAGATAAACTTTTTTCTACAATTTTAGGAGTTAAATCTACTAATAAATTATTAAAACTCTTACCAGAATTATTACTTTCTTGTAAAGTTTGAGCAATCGATGAGGTGATAGATTTAAAAGCAGAATTAAATTCAAGGTTTTCATTCGCAATCGATTTTGACATTAATTCAGTAATCTTCTGAATTGTAATCGCTTGTTTATGAAGTTTAGCATAATCAGAATTATCACTTGCATTATTTTCTGATGCTTCTATTAAATCTACTTTAAATAAATCTTTTGAAACTCCTAAAGTTTTTGCTAAATTAGTTTCAGCATCTTTTTTTGAAATTTTTCCACCATCAACCATAGCTGTAATTAAAGTTGTAATTGGAGTTATCACAACTCTATTTTTTGCTATCGTCTCTTTTTGGCTTTCTAAAGTTTTATTTTCTTCAAGTTCTGTAATATTTTGTGTCTCAATAATTAAACTTAAAACACCCTCAAACTTTTGTTCAGTTCCCATATCAGTCCCGCCACTAATATCAACTTGAAAATCTGATAAATTTACCTCATCATTTTTAAAAGCAATACTCCATTTACCAAACTTATCTGTTATAGCTTTTCCGTAATTGGTTTCTACTGAACCATTATGAATATATCCGTCAATCGCAACCCCTGAAATATAGAGAGATTTTGATGTTCTAGCTACTGTCTCTGCTGTATCTTTTTCAGGATTCTCTGTTATAATAATTGGTTTGTCTGTTTCATTTCCATTATTATTTATAGTGCTGTCTTCTTCACCTATTTTCTCTATTTTTTCACCGTCATTACTGTTATTAGCTTTATCCGTTGAGCTACTACAACCACTTAGAAAATAGAGTAAAAAAAGAGAAAAAACAGTATGAAATATCTTTGTCATTTATTGCCTTTTTATTTTTGAAGTTTTGAGAGGGAAAATCCCCCTCGAAGTTTTAAGAAAAGTGATTATTTATCACAAAGTCTTTGTTTTACCCAAACACCAGCATTTGCAGGAATTGTAATACCAGTAGGAGTAGAACCACCCTCTGTATCATTTACCCAAGTATCACTTGTTGCATTCCAGTGATAAATTGAAACAAAATAACAGTTATGAGTTTTATTTAAAAGGTCTTCAAAGAAATAATGAGTTGAATTATTATCTTTAGCTACTGAAGTTGCTGTAATATTTGCATCAGCTCCACCATTTCCTAAAAGAACCCACTCCTCTTTAATAGGCATATTTGAAACAACATCAGCAAAGTTTGAAGTGTTAATATCAGCTGTTATTCCTGAAATATCAGATTTTACACTTGTGTTATAATCAGAAGCAATAACATTACCTAAAGAAGCTTCAGTATTAGCTGCAACTCTTGTTCTTACCCAATAACCTCGACCAGATTCCATTCTTTCAGGATAAGCTGCCCAGTTATATTTGTTTGAACTGTTTTGTTCCCAACCCCAAATCATCGTAGCTTTTCCAGATTTAATCATCTCTTTAGCATTTGTAGAAACACCCGTTGGCATTGTGATAAGATTCCATTTATTATCTTGTACCGCTAAAGTTCCAATAGTTTTTGTTAAATTAAAATCATCAGTAGTATTTGCATCGTCCCAAGTAGTATCAACCACATTTAAAGTTAAATGGTTATAAGAGTTTCCTCTTACTACTTTAATACCAGCAGGAGTTGTTACATGAAGATAAATAATATTTGATGTATTTCTATCATAAGTTACAGATAGATTATCATCTGTCGTATTATTTTCGATTGTAATGTTACCATCAATAATATCCTGTTTAACTTTATCTAAAGTTGCAGTATCTAGAGTGTCAAATACAATTTTGGTAGCATTATAATCAGTAAGGTTAATTGAAGCACTTGTAATTGTGTTGCTTGCACTTAATCCACTGACTAAAAGAGTTGAAGCTGTTAAACTTAATAAAGTTTTTTTCATTAAAGTCCTTTGGTTATTTTATAAATATAAATATATTATTGTTTATACATCGGTCCATTTAATAATATATTTATAATCTATAACTATTAAGAACTTACTGAACTTAGTCAATGTTAAAAACTTGTTAATATTCCAAAGAATAGAAATTGGGACTGACTAAATAGAAAATGTAAAGTAGATCTCTGTGTCAAGTACGAAGATGACAGGCTTATATCATTATCAGACTTGACCTGATAATCTCTATTTAGTCAGTTCCTAGAAATTAAGGATTTATTTGTTAAATATAAAAGATAGTTTTATAGGCAAAAGTGCCAAAAATGATATTTTATCAGGTATCGTCGTAGCAGTTGCTCTTGTTCCCGAAGCAATTGCATTCTCATTTATTGCGGGAGTTTCTCCGCTTGTAGGTTTATACACAGCTTTCATTCTAGGATTTATCACAGCAATTATCGGCGGAAAAGCGGGAATGATTTCAGGGGCAACGGGTGCGGTCGCGGTTGTTTTAGTCGGCTTAGGAATTGAAGTAAAAGAACTTTTTCCAAATGCAAATGGAGAGATGATTCTTCAATATATTCTGCTCACAACAATTTTAGCGGGAATTATTCAAATCTCTATTGGAGCTTTAAAGCTAGGAAAATTAATTAGATTAGTTCCTCAACCTGCAATGTATGGTTTTGTAAATGGTTTAGCGATTGTAATTGCGATGGCTCAATTTCCACTTTTTGAGGGTGAAAATTGGATTATGTATCTTTTGGTAGCGGTTACAATGTTGATAGTGGAATTTTTTCCAAAAGTATCAAAATCAATTCCGTCAGGTTTAGTAGCAATCGTAATAATTACAGTTGTCGCAATCGTATTAGATTTAGATACAAAACGAGTCGGCAATTTAGCTGATATTTCAGGTTCTTTACCAACTTTTGCAATGCCAGAAGTTCAAATTTCGTGGAGTTCAATTTTAATGGTTTTACCTTATGCAATCTTAGTCGCTTTAGTTGGGTTGATTGAATCTTTGCTAACTCTTTCGGTTCTTGATGAAATGGGCGGAAAACGAGGTAGTGGAAATCAAGAATGTATCGCTCAAGGAATTGGAAATGTCACTTGTGGGTCATTCGGTGGAATGGCAGGTTGTGCTATGATTGGGCAATCAATTATCAATTTCTCTTCAGGCGGTTGGGGACGACTTTCAGCTTTGACAGCATCAATTTTATTAATTCTTTTTGTTGTAAGTTTGACAGACCTCATCGCAATTATTCCCGTAGCTGTTTTAGTCGGAATTATGTTTATGGTTTCAATCGGAACTTTTGAATGGGAATCAGGAAATCGAATAAAATATATGCAAAATAGTGATAGATTTGTTTTGGTCGCCGTCACAATTATTACAATCTTCTTTGATTTAGCTATTGCAGTTATTACAGGAATTATTATCTCGGCTTTAGTTTTTGCTTGGCAAAATGCAAAAGTTCGTTCAAGACGAATCCAGCAAAAAGATGTAGTAATTTATGAATTTGATGGACCTCTCTTTTTTGGTTCGGTAACATCTTTTAATGAACAGTTTCAAATTCAAGAAGATGCCGATGAGGTTATTTTAGATTTTAAAAATGCTAAAGTTATGGATATTTCAGGAGTCGAAGCTATCGATGGAATTACTCGCAAATATCAAGATGCTGGTAAAACTTTGAGAATTCGACATCTTTCAGAAGATTGCAAAACTACTTTAAAAAATGCTGGTCCATTTTGTGAATATACAATCGACGACCCAAGCTATAAAATAGTTAAATAGTTTTTTTATATCCATAATCCATTCCTAAATAAATACTTAGTAAAGCTAATTTATGTATTTTTATCAGTATTTAACTTTAATTTAACTAGAATTACAATATTCCATATTTATTGGTAAATAAAAAAAAGGATATGCTAAATGGCTAACAAAAGCAGAAGAGCATTTATGGGCAAAATACTAGCTGGTACAGCTGGTGTTGGAGCGGTCGCTTCCCTATATGCTATGAAGAAAACTTGGGACCCATTACCAAGTGTAATGAGTGCAGGTTTCACAACTATTGATTTAAGTCCTCTTGAAGTAGGCAAACTAAGTGTTATTAAATGGAGAGGGAAACCTATCTTTTTACTAAAGCACGGTGCAGATATTGAGCCAAATGATGCTCGAGATGTTGTAACTCAAGACGGCAGATACACAGTTGTAATTGGTCTTTGTACTCATCTTGGTTGTATTCCAGAGTGGGCAAACAGCGAATCTAAATTCAAATGTGCTTGTCACGGTGGCGAGTATGATATTTATGCTCGAGAAACTTTTGGACCTCCTCCGAGACCATTAGATTTACCTCCATTTTCAGTTAAAGGTTCTTCAATCGTTTTAGGTGAAGAGGGTCCAGAGTATAAAGCAATGAAATTGCTAGAAAAATCATAAGGAGATTATGAAATATGGCAAAATTTGAAAAAGCAAATAGTGTTGGTGAGTGGTTAGACCAAAGATTAAACCTAACTATGCTCAACAAAGTTATGATGACAGAATATTGGATTCCTAAGAATATCAATTTCTTATGGGCTATGGGAATGGTTCTAATGGTTACTTTTATGGTGCTATTAGTTTCAGGAATATTCCTATTAATGTATTACAAACCTGATGTAAATATGGCTTTCGATAGTGTGAATTTCACTATTATGCAAGATGTTGCTTACGGTTGGCTATTTAGACATATTCACGGAGTTGGTGCTTCACTAATTTTCTTGATTATCTATATTCATATGTTCACTGGAATCTATTACGGTTCTTACAAACAAGGTCGAGAGATGATTTGGTTAAGTGGAATGTTACTTTTTGTACTTTTCTCTGCTGAAGCTTTCTCAGGTTATATGTTACCTTGGGGACAAATGAGTTATTGGGCTGCTTATGTTATTACGAATATTTTTGGTGGAATCCCATTTATCGGTGACGAACTTGTAGTTTGGATTCGTGGAAATTTCTATGTAGCTGATGCAACTTTAACTAGATTCTTTATGCTTCATGTTCTTTTAGTTCCTTTAGCTATTTTAGGCGGAATTGTAGTTCATTTCTACTCTTTAAGAATTCCTCATGTAAATAATCAAGATGGTGAAGAAATTGATTACGAAGAAAATGCAAATATGTATTTAGCAGGACACAAGAAACGGTCAAAAGTTATCCCTTTCTGGCCTGTATTTATGGCAAAAGATATTTTTGTTTTAAGTGCTTTCTTATTTTTCTTCTTCTATTTAGTTTTCTATAACTACCAATTTGCAATGGACCCAGTGAATTTTGACCCTGCTGACGGATTGAAAACTCCTGCTCATATTTACCCTGAATGGTATTTCCTGTGGAGTTATGAAGTTCTTAGAGGTTTCTTCTTTGACATCGGCGGAATGAAAGCAACTAACATCGGTTTAGCTGCATTCGGTTTTGCTCAAATCATTTTTGTTCTTTTACCTTGGTTAGATAGAAGTCCAACAGTTGCTCCAGCAAATAGACGACCATATTTTAAATATTGGTTCTGGTCAATGTTAGTTGTTCTTATCGTTCTTTCTGTTTATGGAAAACTTCCCCCAACAGGAACTAATGCTTGGATTGGATTCTATGCAAGTGTTATATTTATTCTAATGTTCTTAGCATTACCATTTATTACTAAAAAAGAGGCACAAGCTACTGAAAAAGCGAATGCTGACAAAGGAGCTAAATAATGAAAGAGTTAAAAATATTCGGTGTTGTTACCGCTTTCACTTTAGCTTTATATTGGGGTGTTGAACCTTTAGCTCACTCAATTTTACATCCTCATGTTGCACCTGCTGATTTTGAATTCAGAGATTTAGAACCAGTAAAAGCAGATGGAGATGTTACAAAAGGTAAAGATTTAGTTGCTCAAAATTGTACAGCTTGTCACGGTTTAAAAGTTGAGGGGATTAATAATCCACTTGATAATGCTTCTGCAAATATGAGTTACGGTGTTATTCCTCCTGATTTATCAACTGCTGGAAAAATGTATGATGAAAATTTCTTAGCTAACTTTATCAAAGACCCTGCAAAAGCTACTCAAACAGCTCATAAATTTGTTGGTGGTAAAACTCACCCGATGCCTGGATATAGTTGGATGGCTGACGAAGATATCGCTTCTATGATTGCTTACTTAAAATCAATCGCACCTGCTGAAATGACAAATAAAGAAGTTTTCGCTGATGCTTGTGGTAGATGCCATAATATGAAATATGATAAATTCACAGCGACTAGCGATGTTTCAGAATATATGGGTTCAACTCCTCCTGATTTATCTATGATGATTAGAAGCCGAGGCGAACATTATTTAGAAACATTTATCAACAACCCGCAAAAACATCTTCACGGAACTGCTATGCCTAGAGTTGGTCTGAATGAAGAATCTCAAGAACAAGTTATTACTTATCTTGAAGAAGTTGGCGATTCAAAGAAAGCTGAACGAGAAGCTCTTGCTCCTTATGTTCTAGGTTTCCTTGCATTTATGACTTTAATCTCTTTCCTTTGGAAAAAAGAAATTTGGGACGAAGTTAAATAATTTAATTTCAAACTAAATAAAATTTCTGTCAAGTTTGATGATGATATTTTCATTGTCAAACTTGACTAAAAAATTATGGACTGACAATTTGAATTAGATTTTTTCCAAAACCGATAGTTTCCATTTGATTTGTAGATTTGAACCATTTTGAAAAACAGAACCAAATTCTTGACCACTTTCTAAAAGCTTCCAAACTCCATTAATTTTTTCTTGAAAACCAAAATTTGCAAAAATCTGATTGATTTCCATTCCACTTTTTCCGATAAAGTTTCCCAGTTCAGTTGGTAGGAAAAATTGATTTTTCAAGTCAATTCCGAATTTTTCAATAATTGAGTTGCCAGTTTCCGACTTCACAAAATTATCTAAATACAAAAGTTGTAGTTTGTTGTTCTTGTGAAAAATATCCAAAAACTGACTTGATTATTATATTGTTTTGATATAATCATATTTCATATTCCAATATTATTTTATTTCAGAAGAGTTTAGCTTCAAAATCAAGCTCTCCTGATATTTAGAGATAATAGCAGAATAGAACTGAAATAAGCCATAAAATAGAGAAATATTCCGTTAAGCATATATGCCTAACGAATTAACTAATTTTTAAAGCAACTCTTAAACTTTTTTTGAGTTCTGAATACTCTTTTTCTAAAGGTAATATTTTTAAAATATTTTGACCTATTTTAGGAATTGAAACTCGACCACTACCCCAATCACTTAAAGTTCTTGGGCTAATTCCAATTTTTTCAGCTAATTGTTTTTGATTTATTCCTAATTCGCGACAAGTTTTTTTAACTAAATTTTCCTCTTTTTCCAAACGAAATCCTTTTTATGAAATTATAGAAAAATTATGAGATATTCGAGTCAAGCCCGAATATGACAAAGAACTCACAATCTCCGCAGAAATCTATTTCAAATTCAAAGCACAAAGATGATGGGATTATGTCATTATCCAACTTGACCAGATAATCTCTATTTAGTCAGTTCTGTTTTTACAGATTCAACATTTGCTTTAGAAATTCAACAGGAGTCTCTGACTCTACTTGTCTCACTCCAACATTTCCATAATGATTATAAGACCTAGTTAATTTTGTTAATTTATTCAAAGATTCAGGAACTTTAAAAATCTTATTATCCTTCAAAAAAAGTTCAGTTAAATTAATAAGATTTGATAAAGGAGAAATATCTTCTATAGAATTACCCCTTAAACCAAGTGAAGTCAAATTTGTAAGATTTGATAAAGGAGGAATAACTTTTATAGAGTTACCATCTAAACGAAGTGAAGTCAAATTTGTAAGATTTGATAAAGGAGAAATATCTTTTATGGAGTTACCTCTTAAATCAAGTGAAGTCACATTAACAAACTTAGATAAAGGAGAAACATCTCTTATCTTCTTATAATTTAAATCAAGTTTTGTAATATCTGTCAAAGCTTTTTCATAAGTTGTAGGAAATAATTTGCTTAATTCGTGTTTCTCAACCCATTTCCAAAAATGATATTCTTCAAGTTCATAACTACTCTCTTCAAAGAGTTCTTCAATCTTTGCATCACTTAAATCTGCAATAGGAATAAATTTAAGCTTATCTCCTTTTTCTTGTAACTCTAAAAGTTGCTCTCTCTTTTTTATAAGAGCATCTTGCATCTCTTGAAAGTGAGGAAAAGTAATATTGAAAAGTTCTTCAACTTCTGAATTGTTAAGAGTTGAAATTGGAATAAACTTATGAATTTTTCCATCTTTTTGAGCTTCTAAAAGTTTGGTATTCATAACTTCTAAATTTGGAAGCGACACTTTATTTTCCATTTTTGCCTTTCATACTTTTTGAAAATTATACCAAGTTACATCATTCCAGTTTCTAAAATGACTGCTTTCAGAAATTTGGTATAAATTCAATTTCAAACTATGAAAACTGTCTTTTTCAAATTTTTCCTTTTAATAATGGTAGCGACATTGAGCAATTAAGATAGAATCAGCTAAAGCCTTGTATAAGTACCTAAGCAAAATTAATAGTGCGTTTAGAACCAAAGCCTGAAAGAACTTTTTCAAGCTTATTCTCTAGGTTTTCAAATGATAAATAAGATGAAATATCAAGCCATTGATATTTGATAAACC
>Ga0256826_1000312_pt1 | contig 28576 bp, 22 predicted proteins | sample CV79metaG_FD_185975 | JGI IMG/M metagenome (GOLD analysis project Ga0256826, IMG submission 185975) | Hydrothermal vent microbial communities from East Pacific Rise, Pacific Ocean - CV79 | ecosystem: Environmental > Aquatic > Marine > Hydrothermal vents | place: Pacific Ocean: East Pacific Rise...
AATACTTAAGGCAGCGGACACTAAAGCCATACGAACGGTGGGGACTGCTATCCATGTTGGAGATGCTGGTTGTGAAGATCAAGTAGCGGCTATTGTTGAATCCATCCACCGTAGCGGACCAGTAGTAGCCGATTTGGTCTGCGAATTTGATAGTACCGTCGCTTATGGAGTGGAACCCAGCCACAACAAGCTTGAGAGGTGAAGCGAAGGCTCCTGCCGCATCTTGGCTGACCCATGACTGTCTTTCATTATTCCACTCCGTTTCGGTCGGCAATCTGAAACCAGCGGGACATGGATTATTAGTGCCCGTGGATTGCTGCCATAAAGTATCATTTTGAGGGATTCTCCAATCGATAGGTGCAGTTATAAAATTAGCATGACCGGGAACATCACTGTCAACAGTAGTGGCAGTTGTATTACTGCTTCGTTTCTCATGCCCGTCTGTTGGTCTGCCCCATTGGTACAGATCACCATAGGCATCAGTATCAGTGGAAGTCTGAGCAACCCGGGATGCACCAAGATTACGATCCATCCATTCAAGTCCAAGCGATTTTACGGTTGGAACAGAAAAAACCAAGGAAACCCAGGCAACACCGTCACAACCCTCAAAAACGGAACCTGTCCATTTTATAAGCCCGGCCTTTGAAGCATTACAGATGGAATCATCGTTGGATATCTTCATTCCACCAGCAACATCCAGCGTTGCGGCGGGATCTGCACTACCTATACCAACACTGACACTTGCTGTTACCTTATCTGTTCCATCTTCCCATAAGCTGGTGCCTGTATCACCTGTATTACCCGGTAGACCCTGTGCTCCAGGATCTCCGGTAGCACCTTGTGCTCCTGTAGCCCCCGTATTTCCAGTATCTCCCTTTAAACCCTGAGGTCCCTGCGGCCCTGCGTCACCGATATCTCCGGTTTCACCCTTACCCTGCTGCACTTGACTCGAGTAAAGGGGGCTAACAACAACCTGATCGGCTGCAAATGCTACAGAACCAGACAGTAATAAGACGATTGTTATACCGGCCAACAATGGCCTCCTCTTCAATTCTACTGATTTCACTATTCCCTCCAAATCTTTTTAGTTCAAATATCGTAAGCGTGATTTAAATTTGTGCTGAATTTTAGATACAGTAAACCGTTTTTTGTGTTGTTAAAAGTGTTCAGTGTGCAGTAACTGAAAGCTTACAACCCAGACCAGCAACTGTCAACTTTTACCCTGTTTTACAGTACGTACGCACAGGCCGTGAATATAAATGCTACAATTTGATGAGGTCTGTAGAAAGTGAAAATGACAAAAAAGGTGAATTTTATACCAGGAAACCAACCATTTTTATGATAAGAATTATAAGTAACAATACCACAATACTTAGCAAAACAAAAATGTTCAGAAATATATTATATTAAATCGGTAATAAATTGCGATAGCAAATCCATAATTTTTCGGGTGAACTCTGTGCTGGCATGGGAAAAATTACCTCACGGTTTATTGATGAAAATATTTGTGGCCATTCAGCAGGTGGATTTGTCCGTTGAACGAAAAGTGGAAGATTATTAGCAGAATACATTCCACTACACCAAGGCAAAATTGAACCTTCAGGCTACACATGCAATTGATGCTGCCAAACAACTATTTGGGTGAGAGTGATCAACGTAAATGATGGAATAAATGTCTAAAATGTGCAAAATAAGTAATAGAAAGGTATAGAGTCATACGTTGCCACCATAATCCGGTCTTCTATCTCTGGCGATGGAAACATTCCCCACATGCTTATCCACAACCCCTTTTATGGCAGTGTTGTATTTGCCATAAAAATATAAAATCGCTGACTCTGGATATTAATGCCAGACAAAGTTTGCAAAGAACGAAACAAATTGGAGGTGATTAATGATGTAAAAGGAACCACAATCGCCAGCAATGTGTAAGCAAACCAGATTTTTCTATTCTGTCCCTGCTTTGTATTGCAGCATTCTGCTTGCAGAAGCACAACTAAATTTTGTAAAATAAACATGTTGAGTCGCTCCTTTTGGGATATTCTCAATTATTTATTCTATAATCAATTATAGCAGAGTTGCGCTGACCCTCCATCCTCTATATAAATGTATTTAAAGGATATTGACCAAATTTAAACCCAAACTGGCATAGAATGTGAAAACCATATGATACTCGTTATTATATGCCCCTGATTCTCATATAATACTTTTAATTTTCAGGAAACTTCAGTCAAGTAATTTTTACGGAAATCCATATCAAGCAAAACCCTTTCAAAACCATTTGCTCGAAGAAAACGTATAATATCAGCGTGTATAGTTGAATACATAACTTTCCTGGAGTTTTCCGCACTACATCGGAGAACCACATCATTCCCCTCTGGGTTTACCCGAAAACCAAATAATTCTTTTCCGATCAAAAATAATTCACATTTTTCAATACGGCCGAGCTGTTTGCTGGTTATAGGTTCACCTTCTGTAATTCTAGTAGCAAGACAGGAGTTTGAAACTTTTGCATGATTGGAAAATTTGTATTTTCTGGCAAGAAATCGAATTTCTTTTTTACTTAACCCGGCATCCAGAAGAGGAGTTTTCACCCCAAGTTCCTGGATGGCTTGTGTCCCGGGACGATGTCCTTTAGCATCATCACTATTGCTCCCATCAAGAAGAGTCCTGAAATTTAGCTTTTTCCCTTCTGTAATAAACTTGTGATACATCCTTTTCTTGCAAAAATAACAGCGTTCATGATCATTCTGAACAAACTCAGGCCAGTCCAGCGGGTGTAAGACTATTTCGCTAATACACTTTTCTGGAACCTGCAGTTCACGAAGCATTTCTTTTGCGGCACACCTTTCGATCCTGGTAACAAGCTCAGACGAACCACAAAACACATGCACATTCGCCTCACCCACAGCTCTAAGAGCAGCATACAATACCAGTGTAGAATCAACACCACCCGAAAAGGCAACGGCCACCCTTCCATACCGTTTAATATTTTTGACGAGAGTCAGATATTTTGCAGAACTATTCAACACTATCTTGCCGGTTGCCTTTACTTCGAATCAGGCAACAATTCAGCAGGTTTATTCAGCAGAAATTCACCTTTCTCAATCCATTCCTTCAAGGTTTCTGCAATTTCTCTGGCCATTGGAACACTGGACAAGGGCGCTGTGAGCACCTTTTTCCCATTCACTTCTATCGTACCGGATTTTAATTGAGCATAACTTACATCACCATAATTTCTTGTGATTCCATTTGTGTAATCATGCCCATAGTCGACTACCTGAGTAAATAATTCATCATCGGATACCCCGGTATAGGCAGCCATTTCCGCATTAAGCACAGGAATGGGAACGCCTAAGCCCACCGCCATGGTATTCCCGTAACCAAGGATGGAGATGCCACGTATCCAACGGGCAGACATCTGCTTCAGATCCCCCTGAACCATTATTGTTCCGGCAGGTCGCATTGGTGTGCCATTTTCGTGCCGTAAAGTATTGGGATTGTGTTGCGTTCCCTGCCAGGTCACGTACCCTGTTCCTCCTCCAAGGAATATTCTTGTTCCCATTCCAATGGTTTGGTAGTGAGGATCATTAAGGAGTGGACTAAGTTCTCCGGCACTGCAGTAATTTGCATTTTTACAATGTGGTTTCAATGTTCCCATATATGTATGTGCCACTTTATCCGATAGATTTACGGCACAGTTATAATTCTGATAGCCGTTTCTGGGATTACAAAGTAATGCATATGGTAAATCTGCAAGGGTTATCTCTTTTTTCATTTTGGTGGACATGTAACAGTCAGTACCATATCCTTTTGCTTCAAGATAAATTTTCTTTCCGGCAAGTAAATCTTCAATAACATGACCACCACCATACCGGAATTCACCAGGATATATTTTATTTAATGGATCATCTTCTGCCGGTTCAGTTGCACCGATATAGGCATCCACAGCTGCAAGTCCGCCATATGCAGGTACTTTATTCAACCACACCCTGGACGCTTTTATAGTTGGTGTCATCTGGCCAATATTAATAAATGCACCAGAAGAGCACATAGGGGAAAAAGTTCCAGTGGTAACCACATCCACCTCCCTTGCAGCTCCTTCCGCACCTTTACTTTTTACAATGCCGACCATCTCTTCGGCGGTGACAATAACTGCCTCACCTGCCTTAATTCTGGCATTAATTTCGTCGTATGTTTTCTGTACCGGTTTTTCACTCATTGCTCTACGTCCGATTTAAAGTTTGGTGGCGATGTAAAAATGCTTCATCTGTTTCGTAATTGCAAATTTACTGTCACTACAGCAGTTTCTTTTTACGCTTCAGTGCATTAAATTTACCCCCTTCACACATTTTTTTTTAATGCCTTACTCCTTAACAGCTACTAAAAAAGCAATCATATCTCGCTGTGCGTGCATATACCAGTCATTTTTTACAACTTGACAAGCTTTTTTCTTTACCCTACATTCACTTTTGCGCTATCAATTAAATAATGTGCTATATCAGTATTATTTATAACCATTCAAGCTAAACACCATGCTTGGTAAAAAATATGATGGTTTCGTAAAAAGTCATATTATGCGACATTCACCCCTTGCCATCCCATTTTCAGTAATGGTTATATTTTTGCATAATTAGCTTTTTACGTGCCCATCAAACTATGACAAACTCGTCAAAAGGAACATTCCATATAGCCAGGTAAAAATTTTTCTACCTGAGGTACATAGATGTGTTGGAATTTTAAGATGCTATCAATAATTAAGGATTCACAATGGCCAAAGACCTGACAAACGTTAGAGACAATATAGACAAAATAGACAATTCGATCCTCGAATTACTCAAAAAACGCATCTTACTTGCTAAAAATATTGGGCAGTTAAAAGATGAAAACAAACGGGCAAAATGGGATCCGTTACGGGAAAGACAGATTTATAAACGACTGACAATACAAAACAACGGTGAATTTCCTGACAAATCACTTCATGCAATTTTCCATGAAATCATAACTACCTGCAGACTGTCTCAGCAGAAGATTGATGTTTCATATCTTGGCCCTGAAGCCACGTTTACTCATCTGGCTGGAGTAAAATACTTTGGTCACTCTGCAACGTATCACGCAATGGAGTCCATTGCTGATGTGTTCTCCGAAGTGGAAAAAGGACGAACACAATATGGCATCGTCCCTGTGGAAAACTCCATTGAAGGGGCCGTTTTCTCCACCCTTGACTCTTTTATGCAATACAGAACCAAAATCTGCGGGGAAATCCGCATGGAGATAAGCCATAACCTGGTTTGCCGATCCGGTAATATAGAAGATATCCAGACAGTGGCCTCCCACGCACAGCCTCTGGCTCAATGCAGAGAATGGCTCCGTAAGCATCTGGCATCCTGCCCAACGCTCCCGGTTTTCTCCACAGGAGCAGCTGCCCAGATGGCGGCCAACAATCCAAATATCGGGGCGATTGCATCCTCTCTTGCCATAACCACCTACGATTTACAGGTTGTGGTAAAGGGAATAGAAGATTATCGCGGAAATACAACCCGTTTTCTGGTTATTGGTAAAGATTCCCCATCAACAAGCGGATGCGACAGAACCTCTCTGCTTCTGGGACATATGGATCGTCCGGGGGCTCTCAACGAAATTCTCAGTGTTATTGCCAGAGCCGGAATCAATCTGGCAAAAATCGAATCCCGTCCAATCAAAGGGAAACAATGGAAATATCTCTTCTTCCTTGACCTGATGGGACATATCGAAGATTCAAACATTAAAGATTGCTGCGAAACCCTGAGAGCACTCTGTTCCTATTTTGAATGGCTTGGGTCATATCCGCGTGGAGATGACGATTCAACCACCAATGCGTGACATTTGACCACTGCATTTTTCCAGATCTTCCTGCAGAGTATGTCCCTTGGGCTTATCAAGGATTGTTTTCCTTATAAGCCCGCGCAGCTCTTCATCTGTGGCACCACCTCTGAGCATTTTCTTGAGATCTGCTTCCCGGTCATGGAGCAAACATGCACGCAGCCTGCCCGCTGAAGTCAAGCGCAGACGATTACAGGAATCACAAAAATGATGGCTAATAGGGCTGATAAATCCGACTTTGCCTTTTTCCCCATTTTCAAGAGCCAGAGAATAGACCCTTGCAGGGCCATCCGTGCGACATCCTTCAAGGGGAGTAAGGCTACCTATTTCACCTATTCGTTTCTTTAACTCTTCTGAAGAAATATATGCATCTTTGTTCCATGTGGAATCGTCACCAACGGGCATAAACTCTATAAACCTGACCTGATAGCCTTTATTCACGGCAAGCCTTGCAAAATCTACAAACTCATCGTCGTTAAACCCTTTCATGGCCACAACATTGAGCTTCACCTCAAACCCGACTTTGTCGGCTTTTTCAATTCCTCTCCAGACCTGATCGTACAGATCAAAACCCGTTATTGCCTTAAAACGTTCAGCTTGCAGGCTATCGAGAGAGATATTCAGTTTTCGAATGCCAGAGCTATAAAGCCCTTCCGCCTTTTCCTCAAGAAGCACACCATTAGTGGTTAAACGTATTTCGTTCAGTCCATCAATATCTGCCAGAGATTGAATAAAGGACATCACCCCTTTGCGCACCAGGGGCTCGCCACCGGTAAGTCGAATCTTATTCATTCCCATGGCCACAACAAGCATCACAATGCGTTGTAACTCTTCGTAAGTCAGGAGATCTTCATATTTTAACAGTTGCAATCCTCCTGCCTGGTCCTCGGGCATGCAGTACCTGCAGCGCAAGTTGCAACGATCGGTAAGAGATAAACGAAGGTAGGATATTGTCCTTGAAAATGAATCTTGAATATCACTTTTATTCTGGATAGTCTGTTGCTTTGTTGTCATAACATTTTTTTAATTCACCGGTTCTTTGCTGCAATGTAACTGCATAACGAATGGTTTCATAACCATCCTCTGGAACATCATAATGATAGAATATTTTACAGTAAGGGAGTAAATGAATAATTTTACGGTTCCAGCATAATTGACATTCTGATAAATGACCTATATATTGGCATCTTCTTACTCTGCTTACTACTTTATTGCCACAGAATTATATGGCCGCCAATAACAACATTCACCAGGAATTTGTCCGTGAACAAATATTTATTCTAAAATCGACGCATTTGAAAAACTTTATCAGATGTGCCAGGGATACAATTTAGTAACTATCGAAAAAGTTAAAGAATGATGCCTTCTCGAACAAACTCTTAGCCCAAACAGGAAATAATGCTCACATTAGGAATAGAAAGCTCCTGTGACGACACTGCCGCCGCTGTCCTGAAAGACAACGACACTTTGCTGTCATCGGTACTCAGCTCCCAGGATGCCATCCACACCCGTTTTGGTGGTGTAGTTCCAGAACTTGCCTCAAGACAGCATCTTGAATCCATTGTGCCAGTTGTGCGCGAAGCACTTGAGCGTGCCGGTGTAACACTTGAAGCAATTAACCTTATTGCCGTTACTCAAGGACCTGGGCTGATAGGATCTCTGCTGGTTGGTTTCTCCTACGCTAAAGCTTTATCCTACGTCAACAACACACCCATTGTTGGCATTGATCACATGGCAGGACATATCCTTTCCGTTTTTTTAGAAAAAAAGCACCCTTCTTTTCCTTTTATTTCACTAGTTGTTTCCGGCGGCACCAGTTCCATCTATCTGGTTACTGATTTTACGAGTTTTTCTATCCTTGGCAGAACCAGAGATGACGCTGCTGGCGAAGCTTTTGATAAGGTTGCAAAACTGCTGGGTTTTGCGTATCCTGGTGGGCCTGTGGTTTCACGTCATGCAGCAAAAGGCAGTCCCCAAGCCATTCGATTTCCACGTTCCCGACTGGAAAAAGGTTCCCTTGACTTTAGTTTTTCCGGCCTGAAAACTGCAGTTTTGAACCATTGCAACAAGGAAAAGCAGAAAAACAAACCATTACAAATTGAAGACATCTGTGCTTCATTTCAAGAGGCAGTGGTTGACGTACTCGTTGAAAAAACTATTCTTGCCGCCAGACAAAATGATATAACAACCATAGTTACCGGTGGTGGAGTTTCTGCAAATCCACGCCTTAGAGCACATTTACAGGAGATGTGTGCTAAAAACAATTTTCATCTTTTTATTCCACGCCCTGAACACTGCACAGATAATGGTGCCATGATTGCCCTTGCCGGAACCCATGCCTTTACAAAAAAGGAGAAATGCTCCTATAATGAAGATGTGTACAGCAGATCTTCTCTTAGATGAAATCCAATGACCCCGAAACGTACTTCAAAATATAATTTTCTAAAATTCACAAGGTTACGGGAAGACCCGCGGAATCTTGCCAGGGATACAGCCATTGGTACATTTTCAGGGATTGTCCCCATTATTCCCCTCAAAACCATATTGGTGCTCCTGGTTACATTTATTACTGGAACTTCGACCATTGCAGCACTGCTGGCCACCGTTGTGGTTTGCAATCCATTGACCTATGTTGCCCAATATTATTTTTCAATCGTAATAGGCAACACAATAATGCCATATCATTTTGACTGGGAGCGAATGAAAGGGGTACTGGATATCCTTCTTACCAAACCTGAATTGACTGTAGCCTTCCAAGACCTTGCCGAGTTAAGGATTGAAGCTGCAATTATCCTTATAGTTGGTGGAACTATCATGGCACTCCCTTTTGCCCTCACCTCTTACTTCTTCTCACAACGATTTTTTTTAAATTTGCGTGAGAAAAAACGTAAAAACCATACTCTCGGTAACGAAGTTTGAATTTCTCACGACTACAAAAATTATATTACCTTAAATTCCTGAGAATCAAAGGGCATCCCAAAGCTATTGCCTGGGGGAGTTTTATCGGGGCATTTGTCGGTACCATGCCTTTAATGCCCTTTCACACCATTTGCATTATTGCGGTCTGTATGCTCAGCAGAACATCCACCATGGCAGGCCTCCTTACCAGTCTCGCCATTTCCAACCCTTTTACCTATTTTCCTCTGTATTATGCCTGCATGAAAATAGGAAACGTTCTGACACCGTACGAAATGAACTGGTCCACCATAAGTGCCATTCTTAACGTTTTAGTTTCAGGTCGAGAATTTAAAGCATCTGTAGAATTAGTTTTCAATTTGGGATCGGAAATCTTTATTGTTATGCTTACCGGAGGTTTTGTACTGGCTCTTCCCACTGCTGTTATTTGTTATATTTTTACGCTCCGTCTTTTTTTGAAAATTAGAGAAAAACGGAGAAAACGCCATTTTTTAAGTAGCAAAAGAAAATAACCGTGACTCGTTACAGTGATACCAGGAAATCTCTCAGGGAAAGAAAATTAGCCCCTAAAAAACGGCTTGGGCAAAACTTCCTAGTCAATAAAGCCACCGCAGAAGCCGTTGCCAACTGTGGACAGTTTGACAAAAACGATACAATTATTGAAGTAGGAGTGGGTTTAGGCGCCCTTACCGAGCCAATAGCAGAACGTGCCAAAGAGGTGATCAGCCTTGAAATAGATAGTGGACTGGTACGATTGCACCGTGAAAAACAGGATCTTCCTGAAAATGTAATCCTTCTTCATCAGGATATTCTAAAGGCAGACTTTAATGACTTTTTGCAAAGGAGCGGGAAGAAACTCAAAATCATGGCCAACCTTCCATATTCCATTTCCAATCCATTCTTATTTACGCTCATTGAAAATAGAAAAAAGATGGATTGGGCAACAATTATGCTGCAAAAAGAAGTGGCTGATCGCCTCACTGCAGTCCCTGCGACAAAACAATATGGTATTCCCACAGTTCTTTTAAAAAGCTGTGCCACGGTCAAATCACTACTCACTTTAAAGCCTGCTGAATTTCATCCCCGCCCCAAGATTGACTCTGTTGTCGTTCGCATAGAATTTCGTTCCGCAGCAGATAAAAAGGGTAAGCGCTATGATTGGACACTATTCCAGAATATTGTACGAGCAGCATTCAGCCAGCGCAGAAAAACATTATTGAATACCTTATCTACCGGTGTTTTCTTTAAAGTACAAGCAGATGGAAATAAAAGACTGATTAAACAATTAACAAAAGATGCCATTCTTGCGACTGGTATTAGTGCAAACATTCGAGCTGAGGCGTTAACTCTTGAAGAATTTATTGCCCTTAGTAGATCTTTTGCTGTTTTGATGAGATAACACAGACCTCGCAATTATTCTATAATTAGTATTAATCAGTAATGTCAGGTTAAGAATTTGCAAGATGGTTCTGGAGTTGCCTTCTGGAGCGTCGTCCTGCAAATTTCGTCGTATTTTCTTAACATTTTCATATTTGATTTTTATGAGTCTTTGCGAGAATCTCGCATTATAAAAATCAAATATGAAAATGTTTGGAAATCAAGAAAGTTGCAGTTAAAAGCGGAAGAAGGTAACCTCAAAATCCGTACTAAATGTGTTGCAGTTTTCTAATCGGACACGACTATGTATGAATGGTATCGTTAAAACTCTTCATTCTCTTCGCCACTGCAAATTTGCTGTCGGTACGACGGACCTGAGCGCGTCTCACTCCATCAAAGTTGAGTTTCTTGAATATAAAGTTATTTGATATAGCCATCCAAAATTTTATTTTTCGAATTTATCAGTATTTAATTGTGGACATATTGTTTCACTATCGTGTTGTCAAAAGTATTCAGTTTTACCGTATCGAAATGTATATACGTTAAGAAAATAATATTGTCATACCTACCTTGCGAGGTCTGTACTTCTATGCAAAATTTCGTCTTCCATAATCCCACAAAAATCCTCTTTGGAAAAGAAACTATTTCCTCTATAGGAAACGAAACCATTTTTTTTGGCAAAAAAGTGCTGCTGGTTTACGGCAGTGGTTCCATCAGGAAAAACGGTTTATATGAATTGATTATCCAATCCCTTGAAGAGGCTGGTGCAAAGATCACAGAACACCCGGGGGTACAGTCCAATCCTTTGCTTTCACATGTTCACCAGGGTATTGCACTGGCAAAAAAGTACTCATGCGAAGTGATTTGTGCTGTAGGGGGCGGGTCTGTTATTGATGAGGCTAAAGCCATCAGTGCCGGAACTCTGGTTGAACATGATGTCTGGAAATTTTTTACCGGCAGGAAAAGTATTAAAAAGACGCTTCCCCTGACCACAGTCCTCACTCTGGCTGCAGCCGGGTCGGAGATGAATTCAGGCATGGTTATAACCAACGACAAAACCTCACAGAAATTTGGTTTCGGCAATAAACGGCTATACCCAGCAGTTTCCATCCTTGATCCGTCAGTCACCTGTTCGGTTCCTGCTGACTACACAGCATATGGTGCTGTCGATGTAGTTTCTCATGTCCTTGAGTTCTATTTCACCACAGAAGATCCTGCGACACCTGTGCAGGACAGGATAATGGAAGGGCTGATTATTAATGCCATGGATGCATGTAACCGGGTGCTGGCCAGCCCTGACGATTATACAGCAAGAGCCGATCTTCTCTGGACTTCAACTCTTGCCTTAAATGGCTTGACGAGTGCCGGCCTTGGTAAAGTCGGTTTTCCCATGCATATGATTGAACACAGTTTATCAGCTTTCTATAACGTACCCCATGGAGCTGGGCTCTCTGCCATTACGCCAGGTTGGATGCATTATTTTGCTACCTCACGTCCTGCTCGTTTTGCCCAATTTGCAGAACGGGTATTTGACATCAGAACCGGTTCGGTTGCAGAAAAAGCAGAGCAAGGCATTACGGCCCTCACTAAATGGTTCCGAAAAGTTGCCTCTCCCACCACAATCACCGAGCTGGTTATACCTGAAAAGGATATCCCCAAAATTGCTGCTAATGCTATGACCCTTGCCAAGATGTGGCGTTTGAACAAATACAGTGTGAAAAAAGTAGAGATTATTTTACGGATGTGTTTATAAAATGTTCATTTGCAACCCGATCATGCACAGCTTGAGACTTAAGACTCAGGCTCAGGAATCCGGTTCCTCATGGACGATGAACTGCAATTTTTACAAACATCCTTACCAGGCCTGCGCAAAGTGTATAAAATGACTTCACATGCAGGCTACCAGCACAGCATTACTTAAAAAACTACAATTTACTCAACAATGAACATGACGACGACCATAACACAACACGACGAAATAGAAGGATACTGCAAAATGCTCGGGCATTTCCTCACCTTTAGTTATTGCAGATCAAACAACAACGGATTCCCCTGCAGTAAAGTGCTGGATTGCTGGTTTCAACACTTCCCGGTTCAAGAATTTATCATGAATAATTACTCTACGGAAGAACAAAAAACGTTTCTAAAACCACCAAAAGCGAAAATACAGAGTCTTTCTGAAATATTGGAGCAGGCACAGAAAAGACTTCATGAAGACAAATCTGAGTAACAAACTGCACCATACAGGATTCGCCTAATAAGTACCAGTTGTTACAGCATCAGAATATTTTTTATGCCAAATGAACCAAGAAATAAATCTTTCTTCCCCCGGCATTTTACTGCTGTCCATAACTGGTATAGGCACGACAGGCTATTTGTTCGTGCACAATAGTAATCCGTTAAAAATCACGAAATCATGGTAACACTTTCGCCCTTGGTTTCTTTATTCAGGAGTGGTTTGATCCAATTCCGACAATATTGGTAACTCTGTGATTTTGTTTCCGCAGAGCAGTTCTGTCCAACAAAACGTGATAACAGGGAGTTTCCATCATGTTTTGTTGTTCAGGTTTTCTTAAACATGTATTCTCTTTCAAGCAATCAGTTCAGCTTTAAACCTTATAATTCATCTTCCCATTCAGTCAGTACTGAACGAGGCAATTCATAAAGGTTAATTTTTTTTGCTTCTCTTATTCCTGCACTGAGAGCTTTAAAATTCATCTCCTCTGTTCCCTTTGGTACCCTTGAAAGAAGTGCTTTTTCCAAGCCATCCAGAGAAACTTTACCGCTTAAAAAGCCCACGGCTCCAAGAGCAACCATATTTGCCACGAGCTCTTTACCAGTCTCTTCCCTGGCAATTTTAGTGAATGGGATGGTAACAGATCGACTGGTGGGGAGTTGCTGGACGAGATCACTGTCCACAACAAGAAGACCATCTGATTTTAAATCAAAAAAATAGGCATCACACGACGTTTGGGTCATGGCCAGCAGCAAATCCACATTGAGTGCTTTTGGATAATCAATGGGAGACGATGAAAGAACAACCTCCGCCTTGCTCTTTCCTCCCCTTGCCTCAGGCCCATAACTCTGGGTCTGACAAACATGATTATTATCAAAGCGACCAATAGCGTCAGCCATTACCACCGCAGCGGTGATGATTCCCTGCCCTCCTGAGCCACTAAATCGTATTTCATAGCGATCATCATTCTTCATAGCGTTTCACTCTGTTTTTTCCTTTTTCTTTAGTTAGCTTTGCCGCTTTAATCCGAGCAGTTTCAACCACCTTGCGATAAACTTCTGTGGAAACCGGTTTTTCCACATCAGCAAGTACACCGATTGTGATTTTTCCTTCCAGCTCCTCCGGACTCATGTCAGCAGCCTTTTCAACTTTTATGGCATTTTCTTTGTAACTGTTCAGCATTTGCACTGCCCCACCCAGTTTGTTTTTCTTGCCGTACTGAACATGACAGTTGGAAATAATCTCCATTACGGAAAAACCCTTTTTCCGGATGGCAAGTTTCAGCATTTCTTCAAGATGACTGGCATGATAAACAGTGGATCTTGCAACAAATGAAGCTCCTGCTGTGGCCGCAAGCTCTGCTATTGAAAAAGCATGCTCAACGTGCCCGTAAACAGAAGTTGTAGAGGTCGAGCCAAATGGCGTAGTTGGCGAATATTGACCGCCAGTCATGCCATAGATGGAATTATTAATTATAATTGCGGTGAGATCAATATTCCGCCTTGCCGCATGAATAAAATGGTTTCCACCGATGGCTGTTGCATCACCGTCTCCCATAACTGTGAGAACAGTAAGCTCCGGTTTCGCAAGTTTGATCCCTGTTGAAAAAGTCAGTGCTCGACCATGGGTGGTATGAATTGTATTAAAATCAATATACGTAGGCATCCTACCTGAGCATCCAATTCCGGAGGCCAGAACTATTTCGTTTTTACTTAAACCAAGGCTATGGATAGCACGTAACAATGCCCCCATAGCAATTCCATTTCCACAGCCGGGACACCAGACATGAGGAAATTTCTTATCGTGTCGCAAATATTCTTTACGTACAATTTCAGCACGTTCTAACATGATATTCTCCTTTTTTCCTGTATCAGACTGTGGCTAAATGTTTTAAAATTTCATCCGGGGTGATCAAGTGGCCGTCTATTCGATTATGCTTTATCACTCTACAACTGGATTGATTTACACGACTGATCTCACGAGCCATCTGTCCCATATTCATTTCAGGAACAACTGCCGCACGACACTGGCGTAAATAGGTATCAACTGTTTTTCTGGGAAATGGGAAAAGAGTTATAAGTTGAAGAAGCCCGGCTTTCACTCCTTGTCTTCTTGCATCCCTAACAGCACGCAGGGCTGGTCTTGCGACAGAACCGTATGCGATAACAAATACTTCCGCATCTTCCATAAGATATTCTTTTGTAACCATGATTTCATGAAAACCTTTACTGATCTTATTGTGAATCCTGCGTAAAAAAGCATCCACTTCCTTTGAATTCTGGGTTGGAAAACCACTTTCATCGTGAACAAGACCAGTGACATGATGCCTGTATCCATCGCCAAAAGATGCCATATCAGGCACACCCCTGTTATTATCCGCGTAAGGTTTGTACCATTCCGGCGGCACATCCGGTTTTACACGATCAAAGACACGAATTTTTTCATCTGCCGGTAAGACAACAGATTCTCTGGTATGGGCGACAACCTCATCAGAAAGGATAATGACAGGAGTTCGATATTTTTCAGAAAGATTAAAGGCTTTGACAGTGATGGAAAAACAATCGGCTACAGAAGAAACAGCCATAACAATAATGGGGTGATCACCATGTGTCCCCCACCTCGTCATTTGCACGTCACCTTGGGCAACACTTGTGGGAAGACCTGTGCTGGGACCTCCACGCATTACATTTACAATGACACACGGTACTTCCGTGATGCAGCCGAAACCAAGATTCTCTTGCATCAGGGAAAAACCGGGACCACTTGTAGCAGTCATTGCTTTGGCACCGGCAAGAGATGCACCAATAACAGCCCCCATGGAGGCTATTTCGTCCTCCATCTGGATAAATGTCCCTCCAACTTGCGGAAGTTTTACAGATAAAAGCTCACTTATTTCTGATGCCGGAGTAATTGGGTATCCCGCAAAAAACGTACAACCGGCAGCCATTGCGCCTGCAACAATAGCCTCATTCCCCTGAAGAAGAATTTTATTTTGAGTCTCAACGCTTTCCATTGCTGTGTCTCCTTTCAGGGTGTCTGTCTTTAATGGTGATAGCAAAATCCGGACAATGGATTTCACAAAACCGGCATCCCGTGCATCTGTCCATATCATCCTTGTCTATGTATGGGATACCTGTAATTTCTGTTTTAATAATCTGTTTGACGCACAATGCTGAGCAAATCCCGCAGGATTTACACCATTTTTGAAAGAAAATAACGGTATATAGTTTTTTCTCTTTCTTTTTTGATTGGGACGACCCACCTGAAGTCGCCCCCTTTTCACTTGTCTCTTGCGGTTTGGGTTTGGTTTGTTTAACCATACAAATTACCAGTTTTTTAAATTATGATATTTTTTAATTGTCACATATTCTGCAATAGAAAAATATGTAACGCCACCACCTGTTGCCCTTATAATTACAGGGGAATTCATGTCAAGTATTATCGGGGATTTTGAGGGAAAAGATACCACTATTTTATTGATTGTCTTTATCAAGACAAATGATGATAACCTTGACACCAGAGCACCACTTGCATTTTCCAGGTAATTATGCTATATTTTTTGGGCTGAAAATCATACCCCTACCATTTGGACGTTTCTTGTTAAAGTCTACCCTCAGGGTGTTTTAACTGTACCAACTGCAATTATCAGTAATTTTAAACTTCGGTGAAACAATACCCTGAAGCTTTTTTGCCCCCAGGGCACCACATTCAAGAGTGAAAAAGGAGTTACTTTGAAAACTAAAATACTTGTCGCCAATCGTGGTGAGATTGCTATTCGCCTTATCAGGGCAATACAAGAATTAAAATATGAGGCAGTCGCCGTATACGAATCCCCAGACAAAGATTCTCGTCATATTCGTATTGCCAATGAAGCCGTTTGGCTTGGTGAAGGTCCTCGTTGTGATTATCTTGATATTGCCAAAATCATTAAAGCTGCAAAAAAAACAGGTGCAGTTGCAATTCATCCCGGATACGGATTTCTTGCTGAAAACCCTGATTTTGCGAAGGCTTGTGAAGATGAAGGGATTATTTTCATCGGGCCATCAGCTGAAGTCATCACCAATCTTGGTAATAAAGTTATCGCCAGAAAGATCATGAAGGAAGCTGGCATTCCTATGGTACCCGGTTCAGACAACCTGGCTCCAGGTGATGAAGGAATTAAGACAGCCATCGCCTTTGCTGCTAAATATGTCTATCCTATTATGCTTAAAGCAACCTGTGGTGGTGGTGGCCGTGGTATCAGACTTATCGAAAATGATGAACAGATGAGGGAAGAGATTCCCATGGCTCGTGCCGAAGCAAAAGCCGCATTTAATGATGATCGTGTATATCTTGAAAAAGTTGTTATTAAACCTAAGCACGTCGAAGTTCAGATCATAGCCGATAAGGACGGAAACACCGTGCATCTTGGTACCCGTGACTGTTCCATCCAGCGCAGAAATCAAAAGCTTATCGAAATTGCCCCGTCAATGATTGATAATCAGGATATGCTTGATGAAATTTGTGATATGGCTGTAACAGCAGCCAAAGCGTCCAATTATTTTAATGCCGGTACTGTAGAGTTTCTTATTGGAAAAGACATGCAATATTACTTTATGGAGATCAATACCAGGGTTCAGGTTGAGCATACTGTAACTGAAATGGTTACCGGTATTGATATTGTCCGTACCCAGATTAAACTGGCCATGGGTAAAAAACTTGCATTTACCCAGGATGATGTACAGTTACGGGGACATGCCATTGAGATGCGGATCAATGCAGAAGACCCGAAGGCTGATTTTATGCCGGAAGGTGGAAAAACGGTATCTGTCTATCGATCTCCAGGTGGCTATGGTGTTCGTCTTGATGGTTTTGTCTATCAGGGCTTTACTATCCCTGAAGTGTACGACTCATTACTTGTTAAAATGACCGTGCATGGATTTTCCTGGAATGAAACCGTTGACCGCTTACGCCGATGTCTGCAAAACTTTGTTATCGCAGGCCCACAGACCACCATCCCATTTTATTTGAATATTGCCAAGGAAAAAGACTTTATCAGTGGTGACTTTGACACCTCCTATCTAACCCAGCATCCTGAACTTTTTGACTATGATAACAATACAAATGAAGCGAGTAAGCTGGCAAATCTGATTGCTGAAATTCATCATCGTGGTGAGAATCCATACGCAGCATAATGCTGACTTTGCAACGAGTGACGAAACAAACTGATAACAACCTGCCTGCAATGTACTTGAGTATTGGTCAGGTGAGAGATCGAAAATAAGGAATGACTATGGAACGAATTGTACAAGGAACATCACCAGCTGATGTAGTTAAACAGTTAAAAAATGCAGATGGTTACCATATAACCAACACTGCACGTGACCTTTCCCAGTCCGATTTTAAAAATAGAATTTTGCTACATACAGAAATCCTGGCAGCAGAATCAAGGGAACGTGCCGGATACTTTTCGCTTGAAATTACCGGTGGCGCATCTGTGCATGTGGATATTCTTCGTAAACAGGTGGATCCTTTTCTAAAACTAGAAATTCTAAGGGAAAAGATGCCGACCACCATGTTTCAAACCCTGTGTCGTGGTGTGAACCTCTTTGGATATCGCCCCTACCCACAGAATGTTATTCGTTTCACGGTGAAAGAGTTTGCCAAATATGTTGATGTATGGCGAACTTTTGATTTTATGAATTACATTCCTAACATGCAGGCCGTATTTGAAGAAGTTGGTAAGGCCGGCAAAATAAACGAACCCTGTATCTGTTTTTCCACAGGTCCAGAGCACACCGACGCATACTACCTTGCTAAAGTGCAGGAAATTCTGAATGTAACAGGAACTGATATAGTCCTTTGTATTAAAAACCATGGTGGTCTTGGAACTCCGAAACGTATTGGTGAGCTGGTTGATACCATTCGACAGAAGCATCCTGACCTTCCCATTCATTACCACGGGCATAATACCGATGGCAATGATGTTGGAAGAATAGTGGCTGCCGTTCAAAATGGTGCCAACATAGTAGATGCTGCCGACGCTTCTTTCACTGGATTTTACGGACCTCCTCCGATCCTTACGGTAATTCAAACCCTGAAAGAATTGGGGCATAATGCAGTGACCATTGATGAGGAAGCTGTTATTGAGACCTCAGAAGTTATTCGTGATGAGCGACAGCATTATGAACAGTTCGAATCACAAATCAAAGGGTTTCAGCCTACAGTGCAGATTCACAAACTCCCCGGTGGAGCAATGGGATCAAGTCTTGAACAGGCAGTTAAAGGCGGCTTTCTTGATAAAATGCCTGACATCCTTCATAAAGAACTGCCCAGAGTTCAGAAAGAACTTGGAAACTACTGGTCTGTAACACCAGGCTCACAGATCTTATGGACGACTGCTGTTTCTAATGTTCAGGGGGGAGAGCGCTATGGAAATATCTCTGGTGATTTACGCAATCTTCTTCTGGGTAAATACGGGCCATTCCCCTTCTACGAACCTGAAGAATGGATCTTTGAAAAAGTTCTTGGTGCTGACTGGAAGAAGGTACTAGAGGAAGAAGGCGGCGTTGAAAATATCGGTGATATAGATATTGAGAAAGAAAAGGAAACACTCGCTGACAAAATTGGTGATGAGCCAACGGATCAGCAATTGGTATTATACCTTCAGCATCCAAATGATGCGGTTGAATTCTTCAAATTTGTAGCAAAATTCGGCCAGGTGTATGTTTTTCCACCTTCCATCTTTTTCCATCAAGGCGGATTTGACGCAGGAGAAACGCTTTCTTTTCTTGATCATACCGGGAAGGAACATATGGTTGAGATCGGCCCTTCAAATGTTGCCGAGGATGGTACAACTTCTGTATATCTTAACGTTGATCATCACCAGCGTATTTACAATTTTGAGGCTGATTTACCGGAAGGGGCGGCTGCTGCTCCTGCTGCCATATCCAAAGAAGAAATACTTGATCTTGCAAAGGCCGGTGATATCCGTGCGTCCTTTGCCGGTAATGTCTGTGAGATAAGTGTTAAAGAGGGCCAGGAAGTTGTTGTCGGTGATAAGATTGCAATCATGGAAGCCATGAAAATGCAGACGCCTATAACCTCTGAAATAGATGGAATAGTAACTGCCATTTCTGCCAAAATTGGCGATGCGTTACAACCTGGTGATAAGATTATAAAGGTTAATAGCGACGAATAATTTTTGTAATACTCTTTTTAAATAAAGAAGAAGTCCCTTCACAATTACCCTGAAGGGGCTTTTTCTTTTTGTCACAATTTGTGTAAGTATTATCGATGTAGATTCCAGACAATACGGAATTACGATGAAATAACCTTCACAATATTACAAAGGATTTTTCTATTCTTTGGTGATGTAAATAATAAAAAAGCTGATTACGTATGACATGAAGCATTTTTTCTCCATACCTTTCCAGGAAAATTTGCTTTTCGCAGCTGCACTATTACTTCACCGTAAGAATGTTACCAGTGGTAACAAGATGGTTGTTGTCTTCAATCACGATGAGGACTATATTACTAACCAACGTATAGCGTGAGTATTAAGGATTGCTGGCTTCGTAAAAACTCTTCACCTTCTTCGTCGCTACAAATTTACTGTCGTTACGACGTACTTAAGTACGCATCACTCCATCAAATTTGTGTTCCCCAGATATGAGGTTTTTTATTTGTCATCCATAATTTTCCTTTTTATGAGTTTGTTAAGATTAACGCACCGAAAAAGATATGGTATTATAGGGCGAAAAACGATTTGGAGCCGACAAGCGGGATCGAACCGCTGGCCTACGCTTTACGAGAGCGTCGCTCTGCCAACTGAGCTATGTCGGCTTTTTTCTTTTGTTTAAATTAGCGCCTTGAAAAATAGCAAGGTAGGCTGGCAAAGTCAATTGTTAATGCAACAACTTCTCTTTCTTCTTGCACTGGTTTTTTCCCTTATCTCCTGCTCCCCTGACGCAGAGGATCCTGAAAAACAATATCCAGAAAGTGTTGCTCCTGTGCCACACATGGATAGTGCCCAAGGATGTCTCGCCTGTCACGCTATGCAGCTGGATCCATCCCATGATTTCGTCTGCACTGTATGCCACAAAGGAAACGATAAGACGGAGGATAAACAATTAAGCCATAAAGGATTAATTGCAGAACCCGCCCACCCTGCCAATATGATGGAGAGTTGCGGCACCTGCCATCAACCACAGGTTGAAGAAAGTTCTCATTCTTTACATTTTACCATAACAAATATGGTGAACCTTGTTCGTTTTGCTTTTGGGGCAAAAAAAGAGCTCTTAACACTCACGGATATTCCTGTTGTCGAATCACCGGAAACCATTCTTCAATTAAGTGACGATATGCTGCGACGTCGTTGTTTACGTTGCCATGTCTACTCCACCGGAGACCGATACCCAGCCGTTGTTCGTGGCACAGGGTGTGCCGGTTGTCACCTTTCCTTTTATGAAGGAAAACTTATTTCCCACTCATTTATAAAAAAACCTGCAGATACACAGTGCCTGCAGTGCCACTATGGCAACCATGTTGGATTTGACTATTATGGTCGCTATGATCACGATATGAACGATGAGTATCGTACCCCTTATACCACCCCAGGTGAATATTTCAGACCATTCGGCATTGAGTACCATCAACTTATTCCTGATATTCATCAGCAACATGGAATGAGTTGCGTTGATTGCCATAGTGGTTCTACATTAATGGGTGGTGCCACACCTGCAATCTCCTGCTCTTCATGTCACGATTTAAAAAAACTGAAAGAAGAAACGCCAGCAAATATACAAATAGGCCAGGACGGGGTATTTATCCTTACCACCGTACTGGACGATAAAAAGCACATCCTCCCATTGATGCAGCATCCTGCTCACCAGAAATATCAGAATATTGCAGGATGTCAGGTCTGTCATGGTCGCTGGTCTTTTAATGACCTTCATACAAACCTGTTGCGCCGTGACACCGAAGAGTATGATGATTTCTCCAGATTAACTGTTCAGGGAAGTTTTGAAGTCGAAAAAATTCTTACCAACAATCTTGATTATAAACAGGATGAACTGGATCCGCAAATGAGTGACAAAATTACCAGAGAGCTGCGTTCCGGTCTCTGGCATAAAGGATACATAAGCAGACGCTGGGAGCAGGTTACTTTTGGTCGCGACTCAACCGGAATACTTCAGGTTGTTCGCCCCATACTCGATTTAACACTTTCCTGGATCGATGCGGATGGAACGATCCAGTTTGATGCGGTACATACAAATACAAAAAATATCGGAATGCTACCCTACGTCCCTCACACGACAGGAAAGGCCGGTCTTTTTTATGAAGAGCGGATTCAAAAATTCCTCCAATCTGAAAATGGAAACAACGAGTAATATGATTTCCAGGTTAAACCATATTTTTATACGATGTTTATGCATTCTTTTATTTTATTCTTTTTATTTTTGCAGCGATTCTTTTGCTAGTAAGAACAAGGATATTCCCACCCAGCGACCATATATAATTCAAAAACACAAATACTATCCCCTGCCATCAGCTGAAGGATATAGAGAGACTGGCATTGCCTCCTGGTATGGGAGAAAGTTCCATGGACATACCACCTCAAACGGTGAAAAATATAATATGTACGATATCTCTGCTGCCCACAAAACACTTCCCATGCACACTATGCTCCTGGTAAAAAATCAGGATAACGGCAAACAAATAGTCGTAAGGGTCAACGATCGCGGCCCATTTGTAAGAGGACGTATAATTGACCTCAGTTACGGGGCAGCAAAAAAGGTTGGTATCGTCAAATCAGGAACTGCAAGAGTAGAAATTATTGCTCTTGGAGAAGTAAAAAATGATTCTACAACCGGAAAGCGACAGTTTAAAAAACATGCTGACTTGAGAAAAGGTGAGTATTTCGTACAGATTGGGGCTTTCAGAAAAGAAAAGAACGGAAGAGGACTGCAGAAACGGTTTCTGGATGCAGGATTTCACACAGTTATCAAAACCAGTAATATTAAAAAAGAAGCCTTCTACTGTGTCTGGGTATACGTAGGACAAACACTACATATGGCACGCAGAAGTGAAAAAGCACTGCTGAGTAAAGGATATAAGGGAGCCTTTATAATTGCGCGTTAGGAAAGTAAGTATTTTTATAATAAGGGAGGGCAGTTGGCTACACCTATGCTAATATCTATATAGAGATTCTCTTTTGGAGGAATAGCTATTATGCAAAAAACACACAATTACCATATATTGCATTTTTATGACATATTTCTTATGCAAATCTGTCAGATCAATGATTAAAAGTGTTCTACCTTGAATCCGTTTGGCACCAAGGGTAAGCACGCTTTGCTCAAGACAGGAATCAAGTAATTTCTTAACCAGATTACGGCTCAGTTTTTTATGCGTTGCATGCAGTGGAATGTCTTCTGCTAATAATCTTCCACTTTTCGTTCAACGGACAAATCCACCTGCTGAATGGCCACAAATATTTTCATCAATAAACCGTGAGGTAATTTTTCCCATGCCAGCACAAAGTTTACCCAAAAAATTATGGATTTGCTATCGCAATTTATTCCCGATTTAATATAATATATCTCTGAACATTTTTGTTTTGCTAAGTATTGTGCTGTTGTGACTTACAATTCTTACCACAAAAGGGTTGGTTTCCTGGTATAAAGTGCACCTGTTTTTGTCATTTTCACTTTCTACAGACCTCGTCAAATTGTAGTATTTGTATTCACGCTTGTGAGTTATGATCGAAAATGGTGTTTGAGGGAGCAATGAAAAAATAAATGGCGTACCCTGTGGAATCAGTTCGCCAAAACAAGATTCCAACAAAAAGAGGGTACGTCATGAATAAGAATAAAATTATTGCGCTTAAAAAGCCAGGAGAGATTTCAGCTGATCCATTTACTGTAGTGGCGAACTGACTTGTCAGTCGCTATAAAAAGGAACTGCAGATTCCACCTTAAAATTACCAACTGGTGGTTTAAAAATGGGGGTAAGCGTAGACATATAGATATTTATAATGGTTCTCAAACACGTTTAAATTGCTCATTATCGAACATTACCAGTTGCACCTTTCACCTTTATAACATTAAAAAATGAAAAATAAATTTCTCCAGAAGCCATTCAACTGTAATAATAAAGCGGATATTAAATATCCCTGTTCCTGGACTTACAAAGTAATTGGTGCTGACTCCAAAAACATGTGTCAGGCCATCATGACAATCCTTGGTACTGAAAATCTCATAATTACAAAATCCCATACCAGTTCTGGTGGAAAATATTGCAGCCTCAACGCTGAAACTATGGTGGCCGATGACGAAACCCGACTACGCCATTATCAAAACCTGAAAAACCACGCAGCCGTGAAGGTTGTACTCTAACAATGAAAGCAGACAAAAAACGAAAAGATTCCCGACTCATTCCCATTCTTAGGGAAGGGGTAGCTGTAATTCAGATGATCTTTTTCAAAAATCTGAAACCTTTATTCAAGAGAAAATATCCTAAGCTTGACACCAAAAGTCATGCCATGCTGGCAGGTGCCGTCACCAATGAAATATTCGGTGCCAGCAATAGTGAAAAAAGATTCCAGGATTTCCATCAGGCGCACCATGGGATCATCGAGCAGGAACTCCTTGATATACCTTCCAGGTTTCCTGAACTTGCACCATATCTATCTGATGCTCTTCGTATCCAGACCATATGTGACAATCAGGAAGGATCCGATTCAACCCATATCCTGAAACAGGCAGACACTTTTGGTATTTTACTTGCCGATCGCGAAATTCCCCTGCCATCCCAATTTATGGAGACAGTACGAACCTTAGGTGCCCTGCATAAACTCATTATTCCTCCGGTTGAAATTGACACAATCGAAGAACAGGATCTAATACAATAATTTCACCACATAATCTTTCTCAACAAGGAGACAACAAAGACAATGAAAAGAACACTCAGTACATTATCCATAACAGTATTAACCGCCCTTGGTATGCTTCTGACACCGATGCAAAGCAGTGCAGCAGAAGCTCCATTTATATTTGGCCTATTAATGGTAGGCCCGGCCAATGATCATGGTTGGAGCCAGGCTCACTTTGAGGCAGGGAAAGCGGTTGAAAGACACATTGCAGGCACCAGGATGATCTATATCGACAAGGTCAACCCGGCAGACCGCCCCGGTGTCACTGTTCCTTTTCTGGTGAATGATCTCGTCTCCAAAGGAGCTCAATTGATCATCGGCAATTCAGATGATATGAAAGATGGTATCAGGGAAGCGGCCATGCTTCATCCCGGAGTAAAATTTATTCACATTTCCGGTGATGATGCCAAAAATGCCGACTCTCCTGCCAACCTTTCCAACCTTATGGGAAAAATGGAATACGGCCAAATGATGGCCGGGTTTACCGCCGCCATGAGTTCCAAAACCGGAAAAATTGGTTATGTTGGACCTCTTATTAATGATGAAACAAAGCGTCTTGCCACTTCCTGTTATCTTGGTGCCCGTTATGCCTGGACCAAGGTTCTGAAAAAAAACCCGGCGGATCTCACATTCAAAATTTCCTGGATTGGATTCTGGTTTAATATCCCTGGTGTAACGTCTGATCCCACCCAGGTTTCGAAAAACTTTTTTCATTCTGGAGCAGACGTTGTCATCTCAGGAATCGATACAACAGAAGCATTAATTGTTGCTGATCAGAAGAAAAAAGAGGGGGCTGATGTTGCTGCCATTCCTTATGATTTCCAGGGTGCCTGTGAGGCTGCCCCTGCTGCCTGCCTTGGTGTTCCCTACTTTAACTGGGTACCCGGCTATACTCATTTTATCAATGCTGCAAAAACTGGCAACTGGAAAAAAGAATGGCTCTGGCTCGGCCCTGACTGGAGTGACATGAGTAACCTGCAGACTTCCTCCATCAATTTTCTGAACGGAAGCGCTCTTTCTCCTCAAGCGGCTGCTGCCTTGAAAGCATTCAGTGTCGGTCTTGGTGACGGAAGTATCAATCTATTTTCCGGCCCTTTACATTTTCAGGATAAGAGTGTTTTCCTTAAAGCCGGGGAAACAGCCAATGATGCACAGATCTGGAATCTGCCACAGTTGCTTGAAGGGATGCTTGGGGCATCGAAATAACAAGCACATGGAGATAAAATTCCAACATATCTCCAAACGTTTTGGGACTGTACTGGCACTTGATGATATAAATCTTACGGCGCGCAGTGGCTCCATCCATGGTTTAATAGGTGAAAACGGAGCCGGAAAATCCACATTAATGAAGATCCTCACCGGATATCAGGCGAAATCCGGTGGGGACATTTTAATTAACGGGAAACCAGTCAGCCTCAAAACGCCATCTGATGCCGCAAAAATCGGCATAGGCATGCTCTATCAGGAGCCCATGGATTTCCCCACTCTTACGGTTCTTGAGAATTTTTCTCTGGGCTGTCCTGCACTCTCTCAAGAAAAATTCACACAATCACTAATCGGCCTTACCAGCGCTTTTGGTTTCCAGCTTGAACATAATCGTCTTGTGGAAAGCCTCACTGTGGGAGAGAGGCAGCAGATTGAGTTATTACGTCTAATACATTGCAGGATACAGGTTCTTATTTTGGACGAACCCACCACCGGAATTTCACCCAGCCAGAAAAAACTTCTTTTTCCGGCCTTAAAAAAACTTGCAGCAGAGGGCGTAACCATTTTTCTGGTTTCCCATAAACTCGAAGAAGTTTCAAACCTCTGTGATGACGTCACCGTTTTACGCCACGGAAAAATTACCCACCATACCCGCACACCTTTTTATTTTCCTGAACTTTTGCGAGCCATGTTTGGGTCTGTTCCAGAGCAGAAAGCCAAAACAACTGACAGAGTAACCGGTGAGATAATACTCACCATGGATTCAATCCTCACGGGTGGTGAAAGAAAAGGGCTTACACTTGAGAACTTTACAGCAAAAAGTGGCGAGATAATTGGTCTTGCCGGACTTGACGGTGCCGGACAGGCCACATTTCTGCGTTTACTTGCTGGTCTGAACATTCCTGTAAGAGGCGCTGTCCACCTCTTTAATCGGCGACTTCCAGCTTCAAAAATGGCCAATAGTGTGGCGATTTCATTAAAAACTGTTTTTCTTCCTGCCGATCGCCTTGAAGAAGCACTTTTCACTGATATCAGCCTCAGTGATCATTTCAGTTTACGTGATACAGACAGCTCCTTTTGGCAAAATACAGAGAAAAACAGCAAACGTGCCACAGAAGGAATTAAAACATTCTCCATAAAGGGAAAAGCAAACGACACTGCCGACGAACTGTCCGGTGGCAACCAGCAGCGACTACTCCTGGCACTCCTTAACCCGAAATCCAGATTGATTCTCCTTGAAAACCCTACCAGAGGACTTGATATACGTTCCGATCAGTGGGTATGGAACTATCTCACCAAAACACTGGCACCCGAAAGCTGTATCCTTTTTTCATCCCCCGAACTCGATGAAATTCTCCACCACAGTGATCGTATCCTTGTATTTTATGATGGAGCAATTGTACTTGATCGTGCGACTACCATGACGAATCATGATGAGATTGCTGCCGCTATGACCATTGGAAGAGAGAATGTCGAATGAAACAAACACCCCTGGACATACTAAAAGCAATAACACTGGTCTTCAGCTTCACCGCCCTGGTTCTCTTTATCACCGATGCACCTGTGCTTCCCGTCTTCCACAATATCTGGCAGGGAGCTTTTGCATCCACCATGAAATTCAGTCAGGTTCTTGCCGTCTGGGTTCCCCTGGTACTCTGTTCCTGCGGGCTTCTTTTTACTTTCCGGGCCAATCTCTGGAATATCGGTATTGAAGGCCAGGTCATCATGGGTGCTATTGGTGGCATGGCAGTTCTACGATTTCCAGGACTGACTAATCCTTACATTATTCTTTCTGCCTCGTTTGTTGCCGCCATGATCACTGGTGCTTTATGGGGACTTTTTGCAGGACTGCTGAAAACAAAGGGTGGCGTACACGAAATTTTCGGCGGGCTTGGTCTTAATTTTGTTGCTCAGGGCTTTATCCTCTGGCTGATTTTCGGCCCCTGGCAACGGCCTGGCATTGCCTCTATGAGTGGAACAGAACTACTGCCCCACAAACTCTGGCTTACGTCCCCTCCCGGTTGGCGTGTCGCATACGCCGGGCTTATTATTGTCCTGCTGATCCTGATTCTGGCCTGGCTCTTTTTATATAAAAGTAAACTTGGTCTTAAATTAAAAGCCATCGGTAAAAATCCCAGAGCCGCGCTACTCTATGACATATCACCTGAAGGCTACTATCTTCTCTCTATCCTTATCTGTGGTGCCTGTGCTGGTATGGCCGGATTTATCCAGATTACAGCCGTTTATCATCGCCTTATTCCTGCCATTTCCAGCGGCTATGGCTACCTTGCGCTTCTTCTGGTTATGCTTGGTGGCTATCGCATTCTTTCTGTCCCGTTCCTGGCACTCTTTTTTGCAGGGCTAAATGTAGGTGCCATTCAATTACCCATTGTCCTCCAGGTTGACTCAACCCTGTCCGGGGTTATTCAGGGCTGTTGTGTGTTAAGTGCCCTGTTTGTATTAGGGCTACGTATGAGGAGGAAACATCCATAATGGGTGACATTCCTTTTTCCATACTTGTGGGATCCGTGCTTGCTGCCAGTGCCCCACTGATTATTATTGCTCTTGGGGAAATGATCACCGAAAAAAGCGGGGTCATTAACCTCTCTTTAGATGGGAGCATTTTGTTTGCAGCCATGGTCGCCTTCGTTGCAGCCAAAGAATCAGATTCACTGCTTATCGGTTTTCTGGCCGGAGGTTGTGCCGGAATGATTACAGGATTTGTGGTGGGCTACCTTTCCATTTATCTGCATTTATCGCAGGTGGCTGTAGGCTTTGCCCTGTCATTGCTCTGCCGTGATCTTGCCTATTTTTTGGGAAACCCTTACAGTCGTATTCAAGGCCCGACTCTCCTTGCCGGGGAACTCCCCTTCCACGACCTCCTGCCGAAATGTGTCAGCCAAATCTGCACGCAGGCACTTACCGTTCCACTGGCACTTGTACTTCTGGGATTTCTTGTATGGTTCTTCAAATCATCCAGAAAAGGCTTACAGCTGCGATCAGTCGGAGAAAACCCGGCAGCAGCATTCTCCAGAGGACTAAATCCAAACAGGATCCAGATGCTGGCT
>Ga0256826_1000313_pt1 | contig 28553 bp, 25 predicted proteins | sample CV79metaG_FD_185975 | JGI IMG/M metagenome (GOLD analysis project Ga0256826, IMG submission 185975) | Hydrothermal vent microbial communities from East Pacific Rise, Pacific Ocean - CV79 | ecosystem: Environmental > Aquatic > Marine > Hydrothermal vents | place: Pacific Ocean: East Pacific Rise...
ATATAAGCATAAAGACTATATAGTTTTAAATTTTGAAGCAAATGGATTTTTAAGAAGTCAAATAAGACTTATGGTTGGCTCAATACTAGAACTAGAAGCTACTCAAATAAAAGAAAAACTCTCATGTGATATAAATCATAAAATAAAACCAGCAAAAGCAAATGGACTTTATTTGGCAAAAATAAAATATTAATATGCTAAAATCATAAAAAGGATACTTCATGAGATTATTTTTACTTACTTTTTTATTCCTTGGCACAATATACGCTTCTGATACAATCAACTTTTTTAAAGCATCAAAAGATAATAAATTAATTTGTCATGTTGGGCAATACTCATTTAAAGTATTATCACAAGAAAATGCAACACTTCAAAAGATGAATGGTCATACTTTTTTTAAACTAAAGAATGAAAATCTTTACTTTTTAAATAACTCTTGTCAGGAGTTAAAAAACAATAAAAATGGGATTATTTTTTAATCCTATCTAATCTCTCTTTATGAAGTAAACTAGCACCTTGATAGTATGAAACAATCTCATCTTCATCATCTTTAGAAACTTCCAAATCTTTATATACACTAAAAAATATATTACTTAAATTTGTGAGTTTATCTTTATGTATCTTTTTTCCAGGTGCTAGATAAGTTAAACAATCATCTTTATATAATCCTAGAAGTTGATATGTCCCCACAAATGCTCTCTCATCAAAATTTTTATCTAAAATATCTTGACCAAAGAATTTACTATCATAAGACCAATTTAAAATAGAAAATAAGGTTGGCATGATATCTACCTGACTTGCTAATTTTGATACTCTTTGTGGTTTAATAATATCTGGTGCATAAATAAATAATGGTATTTGATACTTATGTAATGGTAAATCTGATTTTCCTGCACTACTAGCACAATGATCAGCTACGATTACAAAAATAGTATTTTTAAACCATGGTTTATTTTCAACATCTTGTAAAAAATTACCTATTGCAAAATCTGTATATTTCACAGCAGCTTTACGACCTGAATGAGATGGCAAATCTATTTTTCCAGCCGGAAAGTCATAAGGTCTATGGTTTGATGTAGTCATAATAAAAGACATAAAAGGTTTATGTTGTTTATATGATTTATCAGCCTCTTTAGTTGCTTTTGCAAGTAAATCTTCATCACATACACCCCAAATAGTATGAAAACTATCCTCATCATCACTAAAATTATTTCTGTCAACTATACTAAAACCATTATGTGAAAAAAAGTCGTTCATATTATCAAAATACCCATGACCACCATAGATAAACTTAGTATCATAACCTTTATCTCTAAATATAAATCCACTTGAAAACATATTATGATTATCTGGGCGTTTAACTATTGAACGCCCTGCAGTTGGTGGAAGAGATAAAGTAATAGCTTCCATCCCTCTTATTGTCCTTGTTCCTGTTGCATAAAAATTATCAAAGAACATACTTTTTTTAACCAAGTTATCTAGTTTTGGTGTATAACCTGTAAAACCTATACCACCATTTAAATTTTCCAAATACTCACCACTTAAACTCTCCACTACGATCATCATGATATTATAATCTTTTTCTTTACCACTCTTTTTTATCTTACGCAAAATGCCATTATTAGCATTTTTTACCTTAAGTAGCTTTTTTAGTTTATCCATAACACTTTTTTCATCATGACTTATATAAAAAGTATCATAATCAAGACTATTGTGTCTAAAAGCTGAAAAAATTGCATATAAACCATCTTTTGATAATTCATTATTATAATTATTTTGAGAGATTTTTGAGAAATTATCATCTAATTCTATAAAAAAAATAAAAGGCAAAAACAGATAAAATAAAGCTGGTTTAATTCTTGATTTAAAATCATTTCTATCTTTTAAAATATTTTTTATATATTTTAGTTTTATAATTAGAGCAAAAATTAAAAAAGATAAAATACTAATGATACTAAGTAAAATCCCCATAGGATAAGACTCTTTTATATTACCAATAACCTCAGTAGTATAAATCAAATAATCAACAGCAATAAAGTTAAATCTAACACCAAACTCATTCCAAAAAAACCATTCTGAGAATGAATAAAAAACAAGTAAAAAAAGTAATATATATGTAAAAGTATATGTAATATATTTATGAATCTCATGAGCAAAATATTTTTTAGGAATAAATAATAGATATAATACAAAAGGTATCACAAAGTAGCTAATTGCAGCTAAATCATCAACAGCACCAACCATATATATTTCAAGTAAACCTATAACACTAGTATCAACACTATTTATAGACTTTAGTAAAAGCATAGTCCTTGTGATAGCTGATATTATTATAAATATTAAAAATACTAAATTAATAAAACCAAATCTATTTTGCAAAAGTTTCTTCACTTTTATGCTCCTTAAATTAAGTAAGCATTATAAAACAGATAAAGAAAAGCTAAACTAACTCAATATTAACTTTTATTCATATTGAGTTTAATTATTGTTGTTGTACCAACTCCTAGTTCACTCTCAACTTTTATATCAAAAGAATAAATATCTAAAATCATTTTCACTATAGAAAGACCAAGACCAGTTCCAGATTTTTGTCTATTTCTAACCTTATCAACTCTGTAAAATCTATCAAAAATAAAAGCTAAATCATTTTTTGTTATTCCATAACCATTATCCGATATTTTCAATATATAATTTGTATTTTCTTTTCTTAAAGAGACATGAATTTCACTACCATCATCACTATACATAATAGAATTTTTTAAAATATTTGAAATAGCAATTTTTAATAATGATTCATTTATCTCTAAAGTAAAAGGTACTAACTCATCAACTATAATATTTATTTTTTTCTTATAACTCAATTTTTTGTGTGTATCAACAACATCACTAATCAATTCATCAAAGTAAACTTCTTCAACATTACCTTGAAACTCTACTGTATCTTTTTTAGATAGTAAAAATAATTGAGATATACTCTCCTCTATAGATATAGTCTCTTGCAAAATACTCTCTAATGTACTTTTATATGATTCGGTATCTCTGTCTTTTCGTAAAATCACTTCTATTTCTCCACGAATTACACTCAATGGAGTTTTTAACTCATGAGAGGCATCTGAACTAAAAGTAGATATACGAGTAAAAGCGTCTTCTATATTTTCAAGTAAAACATTAAATGTACTAACAAGTTCTTGCACTTCAGAAGGAATATCATGATGATTAATTCTTGCGGATAAATTATTTGTAGATATTTTTTTTGCTGATGTAACAACCTTTTTCATTGGTTTTAAAGTTTTAGATATAAGTAAATTCACAATAAACAAAAATAAAACCAATATTATTGGGATAGCAATAAATAGGCTAAGTTTTAACTGTTGTAAATATGATGAATGGATTATTTTATTTGTAGCTAATTGAAAGAAGATTTTTTCATTATTTTTTTTATTTAGAAACATAGAACTTACACGAAACCCATCCATATCAAAATAGTAAATATCATTTAAATTTGATTTTTCATGTAGGGGTATATCAAATACTGCTTTTAAATTATTAGATGAAATATGTTCATGGACTATTTTATTTTTCACACTATCATAATAAATTATCTTGAGGTACAAAGGCTTTATACCAAATTCTTTACTTAAATCTTTTGCTATAATCTTTGCTTCAAAATTATTTTTTTCAATTAAATCAACTATAGCATCTTGAGATAAAATTTTTAATTTTGAATCAAGATTATTTTCAACACCACTTTGTGCAGTTAAATATATAAAAAAACTAAAACAAATTAATATAGTAATATTTGCAATAAAAAAATAAACTAATAATTTTGTTTTTAAACTTTTAAACATCTATATCCATTAGCTTATATCCTGCTCCACGAATAGTCTTAATAAGCTTAACATCATTATCTTTATCTATCTTATTTCTAATTCTATAAATATATACACTAACAATATTGCTCATGCTAGATTTATCAAGATCTTGTAGCTTATCCAAAATCATATCTTCTGAAATTAATTTATTTTTATTTAATGCAAGTAACTCAAGTAAGGCATATTCTTTTATTGTAAGTTTTATAGTTTTGTTTGCTCTCTTAACTTTTCGTCTTGCTATATCGATACTTAAATCTTGAATATTTATTATATTGTTTATTTTAGGTTGAGTGCGTAATTGAGCCCGTATCCTAGCAAGTAATTCTTCAAATTCAAATGGTTTAGTTAAGTAATCATTTGCGCCACTATCAAGTCCATCTATTTTATCTTCAAGTTGATTTCTTGCTGTTAAAAGGATTATTGGAGTAGTTATTTCTTTTTCTCTTAGTATTTTACAAACATCTATGCCATTTATATGTGGTATCATGATATCTAGTAAAATAGTATCATATTTATTTGCTTGTGCTAATTCTAAAGCTTGCTTACCATCATCAGCTACATTAACTTCATAAAATTCTTCAATCAATCCTTTTTTGATAAATGAAGCAATTTTAAAATCATCCTCAACTACTAAAATTTTCATAAAAAATCATTCCCCAAGTTATTACAAAGACACCAATACTTAAAAAAACCATAGTACTACCAACATCTTTAGCACGACCAGCCATTGGGTGATGTTCTAATGTAACCAAATCAACAACACGTTCTATAGCAGAGTTTATAGTCTCAGCTAAAAGTACACCCATAAGAGTTATGAACATTACAAGTTTATATACCAAAGTGAAATCTATGAAAATTATAACCGGTATCAAAAATAATGCTAAGATTAACTCTATTTTAAAAGATGTTTCATGCTTTATGATATCGACTAAACCATTTAGTGCATAAGTTGTGTTTTTAAAAAAATGATATTTTGGTTGATTTCTCAAGATTTGCCTTATTTATAAAGTTTATTATTATACAAGTAATTAAGAGTTATTACAAATGCAAGGGCATCTTTTTCTAACTCCTCATCATGAGCTATTTGTTTTTGATACTTTCCAAATGGTACATATTTTTTAGGTCCATGATAAGAAAATGTTAAAGCTTTTTTATTTGGCCTTAAAACAACTACTTTATCTTTTACTCGAAGTGCATAAGCATTATGAAACTTCATGAGAGCTATATCTTGTTTCTTATCTGAAAATATAGAGTGTCCCATAATTGGATAAGTTAAGTCTAAACCTAGTAAATCCAAAGCAGTAGCTAAAACATCTGGCTGAGAAGATATATGCTCATAAGACATAGGTTTAATATCAGAACCTAAAATAAGAGCTGGGATATGGAATCTATCAACAGGGACCATATCTAAACCAACTACAATATTATTATGATCAGCTACGATAACAAAAATAGTATCTTTATAATAATCCTCTTTTTTTGCCATCTCTATAAATCTACCAATAGCATAATCAGCATATTTAACAGCATTTTTTACACTTTTTCTAGGGACTCCCTCAAGCAGTTTTATCTTGTCACTTGGATAATTAAATGGTGAATGATTTGATTGTGAGAACATTATAGTTGCAAATTTCTGATTACTTGCATATAGTTTTTTAAACTCTTCATTTGCACGAATCACTAAATCTTCATCACAAACACCCCATGAAGATACATAGCTAGGATTTTTAAAATCTGGCTGATCAATTATATTATCAAATCCATTACCAATAAACCATGAACGCATATTATCAAATCTACTCTCACCACCATAAATGAAAGATGTATGATAACCAAAAGGTTTTAACATAGATGCAAAAGTAAAGAAATCATTTTGTGCTTTATTTCGTTTTACAATACCACGACCAGGGACGGCATAATTACCAGCTACATCTCCTGCAATACCTCGGACACTACGTGTTCCTGTTGAGTAAAGATTTTTAAATAATATCCCCTCTTTTGAAAGTTTATTTAAATTTGGTGTAATTCCTTCTTCACCACCAACAGCTTCAACAAATTGATAACCCAAACTCTCTTGTAAAAAAATAACTAGATTTTTAGGCTTTTTACTTTTAAAATTACTTTTCTCTAATCTACTCAATGGAGATTCATCATTTGAACTTTGAATATTTAATCTTTTTTTAACCCTTTGAAGTGCCTCTTGAATTTGCATTTTTCCATATTGTTTTTGTATATCTTTAGCATCATGCTCTTTATTTACATATATGGCATACAAAATACTATGAATAGAATTTTTTGTTATCTCATTCACCATTCTATTTGTTGAAAACATAGCATCTGAAACATTTGCTGGTCTATGACCAAAAGATGAGCGAATACCCATAAACAGTATAAATACTAGTGGAATAAATAATATAATTCTAATTAGATAGTTTGTCTCAAAAACTTTTATAAAATCATTTTTCATAAGTTTTAAATATCCATATATAAAACTAAGTATCATCAAAAATGCTATAAAAAGTTCTAATTTATAAGCATCAAATATCATCGAAAATACTTCTCTAGGATAATCTAAGTACTCTACAAAAAGATAATTTGGTCTAACATCATATTCAGCAATAAATGGAAATGTTGCATTTTCTATATAAATAATAAAAGCTAAAATTACTAAAAAATAATATTTTAATAATCTATTGACAATATTTTTAAAACTATTTGGAGAAAAAGATAATAACAAAAGTGGAATTATTAAAAATATAGATGCTGTTATGGTATCCATTCTAAGACCATAAAGAAATGTCAACCAATAATCAACACCACTATCTTTGAATTTATCAAAATAAAGTATAAATAAACCTATTCTACCTATAAAAAAGATAAAAATCATGTATAAATAATATTTGAAAAGTTGTTTAAATAATTGCATCTATCTCCTTAAAAATTTTATTTTACTTTAATTTTATGAATGAGCTGTGAATGAGATATGAATTTTTATTCATAATTTAGTATCCATATACTTTTTTTCGATAACATTATACTAATTTAACACTAAGAATTGAATATGACACAAGATGAACTAAAAGATGTAAAACTACCAGATGGAATGAATCCTGAAACACTTTCACACCTTATGGAGCCAAGAAACTACGGCAAATTTGATGAAGCAAATGGTGTTGGTGTAGCACTTGATGAAAAAACAAAAGAGTATGTAATTTTTTACACACTTTTTGATGATAATAAAATTAAAAAAGCCATGTATGCCACAAATGGTTGTCAAGATACAGTAGTAATTGGTTCAATGTTTACAGATATGATAACAAATAATGATGTAAATTATGCAAATGACGCTATTAGACGCATGAATGAAAAACTAGGTGAAATGAGTGAGCAACAACAAGTTTGTGCTGATTTAGTTTTTAGAGCATACACAGCATCTATGAAAAATTTTGAGAATATACAAAATGGTGTAAAAGAAGAACTACACCTCTATAAAATGACAGATAGTTGCGAAGCTATAAATACATAATTTAGTTTGTTTCAAGAAATACATTTTGTGAATCTGCACCCAATATATAATTTAATTCATATATATTATTAGTTATATATTCAAAATCTTCCCTTGTTTCATCACTTGCAACAATTAATAGCTCATCACCTAATTTTAACTGCATATGATTATCTGGCATCAAATATATCTCACCATCTCTTTTTAAGATAAGATATACAATATGTAACATTTCATGTCTATTTTCTCTTGATTTTCTTAGTTTTGCCAAAGATACATGTGTACCTTTTTGCAATTCTAAAGATAAAGCATACATATGTTCTTCATTTATAATAGTTTCAAAATAGCTTGGATTTAGACCAGTCATATTATTTAACATTTCAACTATAATTTTTGCCCAATTTTCATCTTTTTTTCTAACCTCTTTTATAAATAGTTCAGAGAGAGGCTTTGCTAAATGATTATATGTTGAATCTGCTAAAATTTGTTCAAGAATATATATTTTATTTATTTTTGCAGCTTGAAATATATTTAATTCCTCTAAGGAATTTTCTCTCGCTACTGTAAATATATTTTTATTTAAAGATTTTGCTGTATTTAGTATGGTTAAATTTAATAAATCATCTTTTGTAGCAGCAATTATGCAACTAGAATCTTTCACACCTAAATCTAAAAGCTTTTGCTTATCTTCATTATCACCAAATATAGTGGTTTCTTTAGTTTTCATATACTTTTTAGAATCAATATTGTAGAGTACATACTCTATATTTGCTTTTTTTAGTCCATATTCTATAGCATGTCCCATACGACCATAACCACAAATAATATACTTACCAATTGGAAACATATCTCTTTGTCTAAGCTTAAGACTATGCCCATGCATCCACATCTCCAAAAGCCAAATATGAGGAGCAGTTATACTATAAAATATTCTTTTTGAGATTATATCAAATGGATTTTGAACATGTTTTAAATCCATTGACTTAAAATGCTCAAGATGTTGAGCTGAACTTGCTTTTACTATTACATCAACTTTTTTATTTAAAAGTTTACATATTGTTGCTATCTGCGTATTTTTAGTATCATTACCAAATAAAGAGATAACTCCAGCACAATTTTTATGATGAATTCCAGCCATCTTTAACATTTGTTGCTTTGTAGCTTCACCCACATAAGCTGGTACATGAGGATAAAAATCTTCTAAAACAAGCTCATCTATCTTAGCCTCATTTTTATCTAAAACAACAACCCTATAATCATCATTATTAATTCTATTAATAATACTTTTTGTTACGCTGTTATAACCAAGAATAATAAAAAATCTTTTTCCTAATCCAGCTACTTGTTTTGCAAAACGATTACGATTTATAGCTTTTTTCAAAGCCTCATCTTGAACTATTGCCACAATAGTACCAATACCATAAAACCAACCAATTACAGTAATATAAATCATAGCACTAACCCACATTCTTTGTGAGTATGTAAAAGTATATGGAGCTTCTCCAAATCCTATAGTACTTGCCATATAACTTACAAAATAAAAAGCATCAAAAAAAGTCATGTGATAAATATTACCTGAATCATCCATACCTGGTATTAAAATCAATCCAAGAATAGAGATAGAAAAAGTTACAAGAATAACTAAAAAAGGTACTCTTAATCTTTTAAGAATTATCCAAAAAATCTGTTCATTCATTATTTAAAACTATCTTTTTGATTTTGCAGTATCACTTATAAATAAAATTACAGAGACTATATTTGCAAGTAATGCACCACCAGCTAGTGAAATTATAGCTGTAGTTGATTCAGGATTTAAACCACCAAAAACATACTCAGCTAATGCCCAAATAGTTGCAGATGCAACAAGCTGAATATCTGCAACAAGACTCGTAGCAAGTAGTACCGCTCCAAGTTGAGTTTTATCACCAAGTTTTAAGACAGTAGCAACTAAATTTATAATAATTGCAGCAAAAAGCTCAAATGCACTATGCTCAACTATAATAGTTGGATCACCATAAAAAAAACCAAAGTTTATTGTCATAGCAAATATAAAGAAAAAGCCAGACACAATTTTATGCATATTCATATATTTTCTCCATTTTTAACACCCATTATATCACCTTTAATCTTTGATTATATAAAAATAATAAGCATAAAACTTGTTATAATTACAAAAAATATATTGGAATAATAATGAATAATCTATTTAAGAAAAAACATGAACTTTGGTTACACATAAACTTTGCATCTTTTGCGATTAATGATGAAGAGATAAAAGCTAGACTTTATGACTTCTCTCAAATTGCTTTTAGACACATGAAATGGCTTTCCCAAGACATAGTAAACTCTGATAAGAATTATAATTATGATAGAGACATGATGCTTTATAAAACATCTCATGTATTTGAAATCATAAAAAAATTAGAAGAAATCATAAAAGAAACAATGCTACTTTATACTGATAATACTCTTGGCAACAGAATGAAAACTGATGATAAATACTTACTAGAATATCTATCACAAATACTTAAAAATGAAGATAATAACAAAGAAATTACTGCCTTTAACATGAAAAGACAATGGCTTGATAAAAATCTAGCACAAGAGCAAATTGATGCACTTACACTATTTTTATTTGAAGAATCATATAAAGAGTATGAACTTATACTTGTTTATGCCTATATGCAAGCTAGAACTAAAGACTTAACTCAGTTTGATGTATTTCAAGACCTCATAGATGAATCACACTTTCACCTAAAATCATTTGCAAATATGATGGCAAAAATGGGTATTTTAGCACTCCCTCGTGAGCTTCATGAGCTAACTTATGTCATAAAAGATTTAGAACAATTTGTAAAAGATGGAATAGCTGAAGAAGAAGCTGCAAAAGAGATGTGTAAAGAACTAAGTGATGCTATTAAAGATGAAGAGCTATCTAAGTTTTTTGATTTTATAAACTATCAAGAGAGTTATCATATAGAACTTATGCAAAGGTTGTTAAAATAGTGTATATACTGTACAATTCGATTTTAATTAATAACTTTTTATTTTAGGATATTTATATGCAAGCTTTTGGAAAATTTATAACAAATATAGATTTAGAATATATTGAAGAACAATATATTTACATACAAGAAACAGATGAAAAAATAGATGCTACACAGCTAGAAAATATGCTTAAAAAAAAGCGTAAAACAGTAGCTGGTACAATTTTTTTATATAACCCTACAATAGCACCTATTGGATACAACACAGACTCAAAACTGAGTGAGCAAGGTTATGAGTTCAACAATCAATTTGATGAATTAGAATTCGATAAAAACTGTGGTCTTTTTTCATCTGCTATCAAAGATGGTTATCGTGGTAAACTTCTTGAAATTAAATACCTTTTTAATTTAAATAAGGCAAACATAGAACCAACTCCAATACTTGAAGAGTTTGACGCAGATTTAGATAGATACTCATCAAACCAACTTACTCGTTACGATAAGGAACTAAACTATCAAGATGTTACAAATATTCGTCTAAGTGGTAAATTTGTATTTTTTGCATCTGGAAATAAATACGATAGACATCACAAAGCTATCATCATCTACGCAAGAGCTTTATCACAACAAGTTAAAAAACTAGGAAAAGAAATACGCTTCATGTATGATAAAAACTATGATGAGCAAGAGAGTCAAGAAAGAGCTTACTTTTTACCAGCTATTGCAGGTGGGAAACTAAAAGATATTCGTGCAAATGCCTTTAAAAAGTGCTTTTCTACAAATCCACCAACAACTATAAAAATCGGCTAAAGTCTCCTAACCCACCTAGCAAAAAATCTTGCTGGGTTCATACTTCTTTTTACTTTTTCACCTAATAATATATGCTTAGTTAATATCTTTGCTAGGTATGGGGCTAAAACAAAACCATAACCACCATTTCCATTTATCATATAAAGATTTGGATAATATATAAATTTTTCATAATCTACTTTTTTTGTTTTTGCTAGATGTTCACAACATTGTAATGTCTCATGAGATTTAACAACACCACCAACATGAGGCATATAGTCATAAGAGCCTGAACGTAAACCTGTATAATCTTTTAAAATTTCAATATTTTCTAAATTTATACTTTTAGAAGCTTTTTGCAAAAGCTCATCCCTACCCTTTTGCACATCATATATCTCTTTTGAAAATTGAGGATGATAGTGAACATCATGAGTAGCTCCAATAGCTAAGACACCATCTACACTTGGAGATATTGATACATCTTGATGAATTGAGTAAGGATTTTTTGTAGTTGTTTTCACATCTATCCTATGTCCCCAAACACCAGATAATTTAAGATACTCTTCATCTAGTAGACTTTTGTAAGCTCCAGTAGCAAGTAAAATATTTTTAGAACGATATAAATCATCTATATTCCAAACACCATCTTCATGAGATATATTTTTTACTTCATGTTTTATATATTTAGCATTTTGACAAAGTGCTTGACACATTTTTTGAGCATTAACTACTCCAGCATTCATACAAATATGTTCATATTTTTTTGCATAAGGTGTTAGTGAATTGAAAAAAACTTTATCTACTTTTTTAAAATTAAAAGATAAATTATTTTGATTAAGCTTTAACAATTTTGATGATTCTTCATCTTTTGCAAGATGTAAAAGTTGTGTTTTTGTAAAGAAATTTGAAAAGTTATTTTCATAAAATTCCATACTATAATCAAATGCTTCATGAAGCATCTCTTTTAACTCACCTGTTTTTGAAAACTTTGGAGCTAGAAATGCACCAGCAGCACCACTTCCACCACCTGCAATTTTATCCATATCAAAAATTACAACTTTTTTATCTAACAATGAAAATTCATAAGCTACACTACAACCATTTATACCAGCACCAATTATTGCTAAATCAAACAAATAAACTCCAAAAATTTATATTTACTTAATCATTATATAGTAAAATTATAACAATCAAAGTATATAGGGTATTATGAAAACTACTGATTTAAATGATAACGATATAACTATAGTCGAGTCCATAATGGATATCTTAGAATCAAATGAAGATTCTATAGAAGAAAACTATAATAATAAAGAAGATTTGGTATCATTAAATAACGATTTAAAAATAAAAATTATTGATTTTCTTAAAACTGTAGATACATCTTCAGATAAAAAAGAGTTAGTTAAACTAGCTATTAGAGAGTATTTTGAACTAGAAGATAGAGATATTATTGTAGTTAGAGAAAAACAAATTATTATTAAATTACTTGATGAACAAAGCATACATGAAGTAACAGAAGAAGAAAAAGGCACTATTGCAAATAGATACAATGGTATAAATGAAGATGATTTAAACTCTTTTTATCACGATATTTTCCTTCAAGAAGAAAATGAAGACTTTTTTTATTTTGTTGCTGAGCATTTTGTCAATGAATATCTTATTAGAAAAAGACTTGACAATAAAACTTTTGAAAAAAATGTTTTCCCTATCATACAATCAATCATAACAAAAGAATTAACAAATAATTTTGATCATAATGAAGACTTTTTTAAAGGTTTTTCTGGTTTTGTTTTTAGAAAACACTTTAAAGATGTTTTTAGTTTTGTAGCAGAACTCATGCTAAACAAACTTGCAGAATCAAATGACTATATTATAGGTTTTTTAAAGTACTATTCTCTAAGCGTAGTTATTGTAAATGGTAAAAGATACAAAGTTCCAGTAATAGAAGCAGAAGATGGCTGGAAATGGAATGTAGCATCAATGATGCCTGTTATAAAAGTATTTATAAGAGCGAGTATAGCAGTAGATAAACTTGAACTTGAAATAGAGTCTCTCAAAGAAAAAACATTAAAATACAATGTTAATGGCATCTCACCAGTTATGTTTAATAACAATTTAAATAAAGAGATGAATGGACTAAGACAAGAGATTAGCTATATGGCTCAAAAATTGGATAATCATATAATTACACTAAAAGATGATCCAACAAATGATAAATTAAAAAGAGATATTACAAATATTAGACAACAACTGCAAGATTTTAGAAAAGATTTAAAAGTATCATCAGATAATTTAGTCCCTAAAGACCACATACTAAAATATACAAATTTAAAAAGAGATTTAGATTCAAAAGTAAGACATAAAGAAAGAGAGGAAATAATGATGGAGAAAAATGAAAAATCATTTCTCTCTATCTCTGATGCTTTAGTTAAAGCATTAACATCAAAAAAAGTATTAATTAGTTAAAAATTAAATACTTATTTCTTTAATATCTGCTATATTTAAGATACTTTTATAGATAGATGCTACTAAAGATTTTCTATTATTTTTTACTGCTTCATCTTCAGCATTTACCATTACATCATTAAAAAACTTATCTAGTTCTGGTTTTAAACCTAAAAGAGCATCAAGCTCTTCTTCATAAGAATCATAATTACATGAGCTTACTTCTATGTATCTAACATGTAAAACTTTTTCTATTTCTGCTTCAAAAAGTTTGTTATCTACTTTCATATCTTGTGATAAATCTATATCTTTTGTTATATTTGCGACACGTTTAAATGTTGAAAAACTCTCAGAAAAACCTTCAGAATTAACCATAGTATCTAATGCTGCAATCTTTTTACCAATAGCTAAAAGTTCACGCTCACCAGAAGCTAAAACTGCCTCTACAATAGATGGATTTACTTTATAGTACTGTTTTATACGCTCTAAGAAAAATACTTCAAGTTTAGAAAATTCAAACTCTGCATAATTACTTGATAACTCTTTTAGTGTTTTTACTATATCAAACTCTAAATCATGTCCAGCAGTTATACGGATAAGACCATTTACAGCACGACGAAGAGCAAATGGATCACGAGAGCCTGTAGGTATCTGATTTACACTAAACATAGCTAAAAGTGTATCTAGTTTTATACTCATAGCAACTATTGCACTCATTTTAGTAGATGGAAGAAGACTATCTTCACCATCTGGAAGGTATTGCTCTTTTATAGCTGTAGCTACATCTTGACTCTGCCCTGCTTCAAGAGCATAGTATGAACCCATAATTCCTTGTAAATCTGTAAATTCATAAACCATCTCACTCATTAAATCCGCTTTAGCAAGACCTATCGCACTATCTAATTCATCTTTAGAAGCATCTGGAGTATAAATCTCAAATAGTTTATTTGCAATTTGTTTTTCACGCTCAACTTTGTCTAAAACACTTCCTAAGCCTTTGAAAAATGTAACTTTTTCAAGTCCATTGGTACTCAATCCATTTTTTAAATCATTATCCCAAAAGAAAAGCCCATCAGCCAAACGAGGTCTAAGTACTTTTTCATTTCCCTCTATAACTTTACTAAAATCATCAGTAAGTGCATTTGAAACTACTACAAATTTATTTTGAAGTTTATCATCTTTAAATACTGGAAAATATCTTTGATGCTCTTTCATAGATGAGATAATAACTTCAGGAGGAAGTCTTAAAAATTCCTCATCAAATGAGCCTAAAAGTGCAGTAGGATTTTCAGTTATGGCTACAACTTCAGCTAAAAGTTCATCATCAAGTTCTACACTTAAATTATGTTTTGTTTCAATAGCTTTAAAATCATTTAAAATTTTAACCATTCTATCTTCAGCAAAAAGTGTAACCCCACCCTCTTTTAAAACTTCAAAATAATGTTTAGCACCATCTATAGATGTAGCCCCAAACTTAGCTATGCGATGTACAAAAGTTTCTTTAGATGATTTAACTCCATAAAGTTGTACATCTACAAGTGCATCACCAAAAAGTACATTTACCCATCTAATTGGACGGATAAAGCTTTCAGAATTACTACCCCATCGCATAGATTTACCAAAGTCCAATGATTTAATCCATTCATTAATAATACCCGATAAAAGTTCAGTAGAATCTTTACCTTTTACATCTTTTTTATAGTAAAGTACTTCTTTACCACCTTTTGTACCACGACCAATTTTATCTAGTGATACTCCACATTTCTTAGCAAAACCATTAGCAGCAGGGGTTGGTTCACCATCTTTAAAAGCAACAGCAACTGGAGCTCCAAAAAATTCTTCTACGCTATCATCTTGAGCTGTTTTAAACTCTCTATGCCACATAACTAAACGACGAGGTGTATAGTAAAATTCAAACTCCCCCAAAAGAGAGTGTTTCTCTAAAATATCAGTATATTTTTTTTCAATATTTTTCAGTTCTTTTAAAAGTGGGACAGCTGGAAGTTCTTCAACACCGATTTCAATTAATAATGGTTTTAACATATATAGACTCTTTATTTTTATATTATAAACACGATTTTATCCATATTTTTGTTAAAAAGTGCTTTTTTTCTTTTTTTTCTTTTTTCAATATTTATTGTAAATTTTTGTAAACTTCAATTAATAAAATAAATTATTTATATATTATCTCTACTTAACAAAGAATATATAAGGATTAATGATTCTTTTTCTATAAAATTTAATAACTATTAATAACATAGTTATAATTAATGTATAAACTAATGTTATTTTAAAAATACAATGTTATAATAAAATCAGCTAAGGAGATATTTTGAAACTACAAAACTACTCGTATACTGATACTTGGAATAAGAAGTTAGACTCGTCTATGGATTCAGAACAAACTTTAGTTATAGTCTTTGCTTCATCAAAACTCAACACAAATGAAAAAGCCCTAGAAGACATAAATACCAGTTTCTCAAAATCTATAATAATAGGAGCTTCAACCGCTGGTGAGATATACATGGATGAACTTCAAGAAGACTCATTTGTTGTAGCTGTTTTAAAATTTGAAAATACAAAATTACAATTATGCTCAGAATATATAAACTCTCCAAAAGATTCATATAATATAGGAAAGAAAATAGCCAATCAACTTCAAGATAAAGAATTAAAAAATATTTTTGTTTTAAGTGATGGACTAAATATTAATGGTTCTCAACTTAGTAATGGTTTTAACTCTGTTTTAAATGAAAATGTTATTATTAGTGGTGGTTTAGCTGGCGATGGAGATAAATTTCAGTCAACATGGACTATTATAAATGGTACTCAAAAATCAAACTATGTTAGTGCTGTTGGATTTTATGGTGATAATATAAATATTGGGCATGGCTTCAAAGGTGGTTGGGATAAATTTGGTATACAAAGAAAAGTAACACGCTCAATTGATAATATACTTTATGAACTTGATAATAAACCTGCACTAGATATATATAAACTATATCTTGCAGAAAAAGCAGCAGATTTACCAGCAAGTGGACTACTATTTCCACTAGAGTTACAAGAAAACAAAGATACTAAAAGTAAAACTGTAAGAACTATCTTAGCCATAAATGAAGATGAGAAGTCCATAACTTTTGCTGGAGATATCCCACAAGGTAGTACTGTTTCACTTATGAAATCAAATCATGACCGTCTAATTGAAGGTGCTTACAATGCTTCTAAACAAGTTGAATTAGATAATTATAATGGTGAGGATATACTAAGCATTGCTATTAGTTGTATTGGTAGAAAACTGGTACTAAAACAACGTGTAGAAGATGAACTTGAAGCAACTTTAGAAAATCTCCCAAAATCTACAAAACAAATTGGTTTTTACTCTTATGGTGAAATATCTCCGCTATCTAATGGCAAGTGTGATTTACACAATCAAACAATGACATTAACAGTTATATGGGAAACAGATGCATCATCTACTTAAAAGACAACTAAAAAAAGTCAATACTACTGTTGATAAAGATTTTTTAGAACTTGTAAATCAAGCCTATATAGATGCTGATGAAGATAGACGCCTCATTGAACACTCTTTAGATATATCTTCTTTAGAGATGAAAGATCTATACGAAAAACTTGAAAAAAGTACACATTATAAAATAAAAAAAAGTGAACAAAGATACAATAAACTTGTAAAAGCACTAAGAAAATACTATTTTTTTTATGCTCATGATATAAATGGTGTCTTTATATATGTAAGTGAATCTGTAGAAAGTATTTTAGGTTATTCTATAAATGAATTTTCAAAACATTATTCAACATACTTAACAGATGATAAAATCAATAAAGATATCTCTGAGAATATAAAATATATTATAGATGGGAATCAACCTAAGCCTTATATTATTAGTATATATCATAAAAATGGTGATATTTGCTACTTAGAAGTAAGTGAATTTCCTATATATAATGAAAATAATCAAGTTATAGAAATTGAAGGAATTGCTAGAGATGTAACATCTCAATATTTATTACAAAGAAAGTTAGATTATATGTCACAACATGATTCTTTAACAGGAATTTTTAATAGAGTAAGTTTATACAATAAACTTGAATATATCATAGCTAGTTCAAAACGAAATAAAAAATACTTTGCAGTATTATTTTTAGATTTAGATCATTTTAAAGAGATAAATGACACTCTAGGTCATGATATAGGAGATTTACTTTTAAAAAATGTAGTATCAAGGGTAAAATCATACATACGAGAGAGTGATATATTTGCTCGTATTGGTGGTGATGAATTTGTAGTTATATTAACAGATGTTGATGAACTTTATATCTCAAATATTGCTTCTAAAATCATAAACATATTACAAAAAGTCTTTGATATACATTCAAATAATATTGAAATATCTACAAGCATAGGAATATCAATATATCCAAAAGATGGTGATTCAGTAAATAAACTATTAAAATATGCAGATGAGGCAATGTATAAAACAAAAAATACAGGAAGAAATAATTTTAGTTATTATTCAATAGAGGCTTGATTATTTATAAGTTTATTTTTATCTTTTTATTTTGTGGGGTAACTATTTTGAGTGCAACTCAAAAAGTATCACTACAACTTCAGTGGAAACATCAGTTTGAATTTGCTGGTTACTATATGGCAAAAGAGAAAGGTTTTTATACTGATATTGGACTTGATGTAGAGATTAGAGAATTTAGTAATAATATAAATATTGTTACTGATGTTATAAATAATAAAGTAACTTTTGGGATTAATTATTCAAACCTTATTGAAGAAAAATCAAATGGAAAAGACATTGTTCTTCTTAGTGCTATGATGCAATCATCCCCTCATATTCTAATTAGTCTTAAATCTTCAGGTATTAAATCTATACAAGATTTTAAAAATAAAAAAATTATGATAAATCCAAGCGCTCAAAAAACTGCGATTTTCACTGCAATGTTAGAAGCAAATAACTTATCTTCAAATGACTTAATCAAAATTAAACATACATTTAATATAGAAGATTTAATAAATCATAAAACTGATTTAATGTCATGCTTTGTTGGTAATGAACCATATATTTTAGATAGAAAAGGGATTAAATATAACATCTGGAATCCTAAAGATTATGGGTTTGATTTTTATGATGACATCCTTTTTACATCTACAAAGGAGTTAAGTAACCATCCATTAAGAGTAGAGGCTTTTAGAGTAGCATCATTAAAAGGTTGGGAGTATGCTTTTAATCATATAGAAGAAACTGTTGAATTAATCTTAAAAAAATACAATACACAAAAAAAGACTAAAGAAGCTTTGATTTATGAAGCTAATGTTTTAAAAAAACTAGCATATAAAGGATCAGATACACTAGGACATATTGATAAAACTAAAATAAAAAATATATATGGTGTATATAATTTATCTCATTTAGCAAATAAACAAATAGATTTAGATTCTTTTATTTACTTTAAAGCCATAGAGAATATATCTGATAACTATAAAATTGATTTTGAAATTATAAAAAATGTACTAATTATTATAGTTGTCATTCTTTTTTTAATTATTTACAGACATATAATTTTAAGAAAAGCAAATCAAAATCTTGAGAAAAAAATAAAAAAAGAAGTAGAAGAAAATAGACAAAAAGACATTATGCTATATCAACAAAGAAAAATGGCAGAGATGGGAGAAATGATAGGTAATATTGCCCATCAATGGAAGCAACCACTTACCATTTTAAATGTTATCAATGCTACTATTAAAGAGTTAAATAATAATGATAAACTATCAAAAAATGAATTAAATACTAGTATTAATGATATGGAAGTAACTATCATACAAATGGGACAAACTATTGAAGATTTTTTATCATACTTTAATCCAAACAAACAAAAAGAAAATTTTACCCTTTTAGATAGTATAAATAAAGCTATATTTATAATTAATCATACTATTAAAAAAGAAAATATTACTATTATTATAGATATAAATAAAACATTTAAAATTTATGGATTAAAAGAAGAGTTTATACAAGTTGTTGTAACTATTATAATGAATGCTATTGAAGCCTTAGAAAAGAAAGAGATAAAAACAATCCATATTGATGCTTATAAAAAAGATGATTTTACTATTTTAGAAATTAGTGATAATGCTGGAGGTATAGCAGAAAAACTTTTAAATAGAATTTTTGAACCATACTTTACAACTAAACATCAACTTCATGGTACTGGATTAGGTTTATATATAGCAAAAATGATTATTGAAAATAGTATGCATGGAAAATTGATTGCACAAAATATTGAAAATGGGGCAAAATTTATTATCTCAATTAAAGAAATACAATAGGTTTAAATATGAATAAAATATCAATTTTAATTGTAGAAGATGAGCTTAAATTATTAGAAGCATATTCTAAATATATTTCTCTTTTTTGTGAGATTATATATACAGCTACAAATGGAGAAGAAGCATTAAAGCTATATCATGAGCATAAACCAAATATTATATTAACTGATATAAATATACCAAAATTAAATGGTATGGAATTTATTAAAATAGTTAGAGAGAATGATAATAATACAAAAATAATTATTCTTTCTGCTCATACAGAAACACAAAATTTACTACAAGCAGTAGAATTAAATCTAATATCATATCTTGTTAAGCCTGTTAAAATGAGTGAACTAAAATCAATAATTCTTAAAACTATTGAAGAAGTAACTCCAAAAAATTCAATATGTTTAAATAACGATTTTACTTGGGATAATATATCCAATATACTAAAACATCAAAATAAACAAATTAATTTAACTAGTTATGAAACTTCATTTATTAAATGTTTGGTTACAAAAGTAAATCAAAATATTTCATACGAAGAATTACATAACTATATATATCTTCATGAAGATTATAGTTTAAGTGCCATTAGTTCTTTAGTAAAAAGAATAAGAAAAAAAACTACAAAAGAACTAATAAAATCATCTTTTAAATTTGGTTATAAAATAGAAACCATCTAATAAGCTTATATTTTTTCAATTGCTCATTTTTGCCAAAGTTTACTGATAAACTTACTTAAATGGAGAAATCAAATGCTTAAGATACAAGAAATAATCAAGTTAACTAAAAATTTAAAGCTTTTGTATATAGAAGATAATTTTGATATAAGAAATAATATGATTAAAATATTTTCAAATTATTTTGAATATTTTGATACTGCAGTTGACGGTATTGATGGGCTAAATAAATATAAAATATTTTATCAAAATCACAATAATTTCTATGATTTAATAATTTTTGACATTGGTTTACCAAAAATGGATGGTATTAGTATGATGAAAGAAATCTTACTATTAAATCCATCTCAAACAAGTATTGTTATATCTGCTTATGATCATCCTGAAAAATTACAAAATCTCATGGATATAGGAGTTTTAAATCTAATTCCAAAACCGTTTACTTATGAAAAACTAAACATATCCTTAATAAATGCTATTGAATCAATTAGTTATAAAAAAGAACTTTTTAAAAAATCTAATTTTAAAGAATCTTCAAGTAATAAAAATACTTTAAAATTAGATATTACTATACTTAATAATTTAAAATCTAAAATACACAAACTAAATATTTATAACGCAGATGAAAAATTACAAAATAATTTAGATGAACTTGCAAATTTAAAATATGAATCTATATACAAAATATTAAATACTTATTCAGTAGCTTTAAAACAAATATCACAAAAATTAGAAAAAGAAATTTATTCTTTGGATATAATGAGAGATAACAAGTTAGTTATTTTACCAAAGTTAAGACCATTTATAAAATCTTTGATACATATGTTTAAAAATTGTGTTGATCATGGCATAGAAGATATAAATATCAAAACCAAAAATACAAAAGATAAAATTTGCACTGTTACTTGTAAATATTTTGTAGTAAATAATCATTTGCAAATTATTATTAGCGATAATGGTCATGGTATTGATATAGAATCATTATATAAAAGTGATACAAAAATAAAATTGTTGTATGGGAATGTGAAAATTATATAAAATTTATTTTCACATTAACACTTTGAAAGGAAAATATAAATGCTAAATATACTAGTGGTTGATGATTCAACAATAATAAGAAGAATTTTAGTAAAAGAATTAACTGCAATGGGCTATACTGTAGTTGCAGAAGCTAAATCAGGTAAAGAAGCGATAGGACTATATAAAAAATATTTACCAGATTTAGTAACAATGGATATCACAATGCCTATAATGGATGGAATTCAAACACTGAAAAAAATTAGAAAAATATATTCAGATGCAAATATTATTATGATAACTTCACATGGTGAAGAAAAATTAGTAATGGAAGCAATTACAAGTGGAGCCAAAGGTTATGTACTAAAACCAATAACATCACTAGAACTTCAAATAGCAATGAATAAAATTTTTCCAGAATTAAAAAAGAGATAAAACTATGAAAGATATAAATAGCATATTAGATTCTATTAAAGAGCAAACTGAACTATTTTTAAAAAATAATGCATCTACAAAAATTATACAAACTACAACTACCACTACAGATATATACAAAAATAGTTCCTTAATAAATTTAACATATATAGATATGAATTTTAAAATTCTTTTGTCAATAGATGATAATTTACTTCAAATAATTTTAAGACAATTATTAAAAGATGATATAGAGCATTATGATAATAGTGATATTTTAAAAGATTTGATTGATGAAGTAATAAATATAATTGTTGGACTATCAATACAAAATTTTTCTTTAAAATATAAAGATTTTACTTTAGGTGTTCCATATAAAATTTCACAAACTGAATTGATGAATAAAATAAAAAATATAAAATATAAAAGTTTTAAAATAGCAACTTTAGATGGTATTTTAATTTGTTATATTTTTAAAGATTAAAAGAAGTCCATTAGCTCTAGTTTGATAAAATACGATTTATACAAAAGTTTTAAAATCAAAGGGTTTAACAATAATGAGAGAGAGTAAAAATTTTTTACAAACAATAGTTAAAGAAGATTTAAAATCAGGAAAATATAAAGAGATAGTTACTAGATTTCCTCCAGAACCTAATGGTTTTCCTCATATTGGACATGCGAAGTCTATATTTATAAACTTTGGTATCGCTTGTGATTATGATGGTAAATGTAACCTTAGAATGGATGATACAAACCCAACTAAAGAAGATACTAAGTATGTAGAAGCTCTTAAAAATGCAGTAAAATGGCTTGGTTATGATTGGGATGGAAATGTTCGTTTTACATCTGATTATTTTTCAAAGATTCATGAGTATGCTATTGAACTTATTAAAATGGGTAAAGCTTACGTAGATAGTCTAAATGAAGATGAAATACGTGAATATCGTGGAACAGTAACACAAGCAGGAAAACGCTCTAAGTATGCACAGCGTAGTATTGAAGAAAATTTAGACCTATTTGAAAAAATGAAAAAAGGTGAATTTAAAGAGGGTGAGCATATACTCAGAGCAAAAATTGACATGAGTGCTGCAAATATGAAGTTGCGTGATCCACTTTTATATCGAATAAGACATATTGAACATTTTAGAACAGCAAATGAATGGGCAATTTACCCAATGTATGATTTTGCACACTGTTTATCTGACTATATTGAAGGAGTTACTCACTCTATATGTACCTTAGAATTTGAAAACAATCGCGATATCTATAACTGGGTGCTTGATACTTTAAAACTAACACCACCACGCCCTTACCAACATGAGTTTGCGAGACTTGGGATTAACTATACTGTTATGAGTAAAAGAAAACTTTTAGAATTAGTTGATGGTGGACAAGTAAATGGTTGGGATGACCCTCGCCTACCTACTATTGCTGGATACAGAAGAAAAGGTTACACACCTGAGTCAATTTTAACTTTTTGTGAGCAAGTTGGTGTAGCAAAAGCAAACTCTACAGTTGATGTTTCACAACTTGAATTTTGCATAAGGGATGATTTAAACAAAAAAGTACCTCGCGTTTTATGTGTACTTAATCCTCTAAAAGTAACAATACTAAATTATGAAGGCAGTGAGATAATAGATGCTCCTTACTATCCTCATGATGTGCCTAAAGATGGAAATCGAGCATTGGAATTTTCTCATGAGATATATATTGAACGAGATGATTTTAATGAAAACCCTCCAAAAGGCTACTTTCGTCTTACTCCTGAACAATCTGTAAGACTTAGACATGGGTATATTATCTCTTGTGAAGAAGTTATTAAAGATGAAAACGGCAAAATCATAGAAATAAAAGCTAAGTACTACCCTGAGTCTAAAAGTGGATCAGACACAAGTGGTATAAAAGTTAAAAGTGCTATCCAATGGGTAAGTGCTACAGATTCTAAAGAAGTAGAAGTTAGATTATATGACAGACTTTTTTCTTGTGAAACACCTCAAGGAGTTGAAGATATAAACCCAGACTCTTTAAAAATTATTAAAAATGCACTAATTGAAAGTGCTGTAATTACACAAAAACCAGATGAAAGATTCCAGTTTGAAAGACAAGGCTATTTCTACGCTGATCCTATTGACTATACAGATGAAAAACCAGTTTTTAATAAGATAGTTGGTTTAAAAGATTCTTGGGGAAAAAAGAAAAAAGTAACTGAGCCTAAAGCTAAAAATCAAGATAAAAAAATACAAATAGATGGTGAAGTCATAGCTATGAATGATTTACAAAAGGCACTATTTGATAAATATTTAGGACTTAATCTAAATAGTGAAGTTGCAAATACTCTAGCGCGTGATGAGAATCTATCATCATTTTATGATAAAGCACTATCTCATCTTAAAAACCCTATAAATCTAGCCAATATTGTTGCAAATGAAGTAGCAAGAGAGATAAAAGAAACTCAAAAAGATAAGTTAAAATTCACAGAACAAGAAGTGGCTGAACTTGTTAAAATGATTGATGATGAAATAATATCAAATAAAATCGCCAAACAAGTTTTTGAGGAGATGGCAAAGTCTGGAAAAAATCCAAATAAGATAGTTGAAGAAAAAGGACTAATTCAAATAAATGACCCAGCAAAAATCACACCTATCATAGATGAAATCATTGCTAAAAATCCAGATAATGTTGCAAAATTTAAAGATGGAAATAAAAAACTTTTAGGCTTTTTTGTAGGACAAGTTTTAAAAGCAACAGGTGGAAAAGCAAATCCAAAAATTGTAAATGAGCTTGTGGCTGAGAAATTGAAATAAACTAAGTGATTATATGAATAAGAAGTAGATTTTACACTCTCATAAATTTCCTATATATTAGGAAATTTAATGAAGTTTAGTGACAGTCTTTCATACTGTTTTTACTTATAAAAAAAATTTACAACTAATTATATTTCTTCTTTTAGCTATATATCTTTTATAAATCCCACTTTTTCTCTCTATCCTTCTAAAAATTCCCTATCTTGTACTGTTCTTTGTATCTCTTCAAAGCTAGTAATACCTTCTAAAACTTTTTTGTAACCATCATCTAACATACTTCTCATACCTTTAGATTTTACATAATTTAAAATATTTAAAGATGATTTTTTATTACTTATCATTTCCTCTACCTGTTTATCTACCTGAAGTATCTCAAGTATCATTACCCTTGAGTTATAGCCAGTTTGTGAACATTTATCACATCCTTTTGCTTCATATATTTGTAAATTTTCAGTACTATTTATCAGCTCATTAGGTATATCATACTTTGTAAGTTCTTTTTGTGTATCTTTTACTTTTTCTTTACAATGTGGGCATAGTTTTCTCACTAATCGTTGAGCAAGTATTGCAATAGTAGCAGAACCTACAAGATACTCAGCTATACCTAGATCAACTAAACGACCTATAGCTCCAACAGCATCATTTGTATGTAGTGTAGAAAGTACTAAATGCCCTGTTATAGAAGCTCTAAGTGCAAGTGCCGCTGTTTCTTCATCTCTAATCTCTCCTACTAAAATAACATCAGGGTCTTGACGCATAAAAGCACGTAATGCATTATCAAAAGTGTAACCTACTTTAACATTTATTTGAGTTTGTTTTATAAAAGGTATTTGATACTCTATTGGGTCTTCTACTGTTAATATATTTTTACGTAGTGAGTTTATCTCTTTTAGTGCAGAGTAAAGAGTAGTTGTTTTTCCACTTCCCGTTGGTCCAGTCACAAGTATAAGCCCATTTGGTTGTTTAAAAAGTTTTTTCAAAAGTATCTTATTTTTTTTCAATAGACCAAGTGAATCAATACTCAAGTCTGAAACACTATTTTTTAGTAATCTCATGACAATATTTTCACCATAACTTGTAGCTATAGTAGAGACTCTTAGTCGAAAATTAGAATGAAGATGGATATACTCTATCTGCCCATCTTGAGGAAGTGATGTTTGAGAAATATCAAGTTTAGCCAAAATCTTTATTCGTGAAATAATTCGCTCTTGAAACTCTTTTGGAAGAGTATGATAGTGCTTTAATACACCATCTATTCGAAAAAAAACATTTACAATATCTTTCTCTGGAGATATATGAATATCACTAGCACTATCTTCTATTGCATCTTCAATAAGTAAATCTACTAAATTAACTATATCTACATTTTGTTCAGACCTTTTTTTAAGTTCATTTATTTTTTGAAGAGTTTCATCATCTTGTGTGAAATACTCATGAGTCATTAGATGATTTAAAATTTCTTTTTTGGATGATATAACAAACTGAACTTCTTTTCCTGTTATTCTCTCAAGATACTCTTTATGTTTAAAATCATTTCTCTCATCAATAGATATAACAAGTTTATCACTACTAATCATAAGAGGTAAGACCGTTAATTCTATCGCCTTTTTTCTTTCCAAAAGACTTAAAGCTTCTTCATGAGGAATAAACTTCTTTAAATCAACATATGAAATATTTAATCTTTCAGATTTTATAATAGCAACTTCTTTAGAAGTCACAAAACCACAAGCCAAAAGAATATCATCAATATTATGTTTAGAGGTAGAAGAAATTTTGTATGCAACATCTAGTTGTATTTGAGTGATATATTTTTTTTCTAAATATTTTTGTAAATGTAACATATTAAAATTTATACCTTGAAGTATAATCAGGGATTTTTTTCTTAACCACTTATAGCTCCTTACAGCTTTAAAAATTTATTACAATTTTAAAAAGATTATAATAATATTTATTTTTTATTTTGTAGTTATTTCTATAAATTTCTACTCTTCCTTGAGAGTTAAAACATTAAAATGCTCAGAAATATACAGTATAATATCACAAACTATTTAAGTACAAATTTAAAAGGTATATTCTTAGAAGTAAATATTATGAAAACTTTGACCTTTTTAATTTAATTTAATTATTTTTATTTATAAAATACTTATAAATTCCTATAAAACTTATAAGAATCCAAAAACTTTCTATAATTACTGATGACAAGTTCCAGTTATAGCTTAATGAATATAAAATAAGTAAAGAACCTATAATATTTAAGATAGAGAATTTTACATTATCAATATTTAATTTATTTATTTGTAATAAAAAATAAGCAATTACAATTATAGCAACACCTATAATTCCAATAATATCATAATAATAAATTATTTATAAATCCTTTTTTAAATAATTTGATAATAATAATTTTCCACTACCAATAATACTCATCATATAATTTGGATCAAGCCTAATATAATAATTCATATTTTTACTAGGAAACCATTGTATAGCAGTCATTTCATCATATATTGCTATTTCAGATACTATATGAAATTCTTTTACTGGAATTAAACAAAAATTTACTTGATTAGGTTTATAAGTATGCTTTTTTTTGAATTCTTCAATAGCCCCATATTTAAGCGGTTCATCTGGTATAAAATAAGTATATTGCTTCCCATCCTGTAAATTCTTTTTAACTGCTTTAAATATTTCATTATTTTGTTCATTTGTGCTTTCTATACCAATATCATTTGATAAATCTAATGAAAACACCCATATAGAATTAGCTTCTGATTCCAATCTTGCTAATTCATGTTCACTTATTAAATCACCTAATCCTTGTGCAGTAATAAAACCCTTTAATATTTCATTATTTTCTTCATATTCTTCTTTAATAGATATTTTTGAAAAATTAGCAAATATAATCATTGTAATTGAAATAATAATTAAAGTAAAAATACCACCAAATATTAAATTTGACATACCAACTTTTTCTTCTAAATAACCTATTATAAATGCTATTAAAAAAGTCAACATTGATAGCAGTGTCATTCCCAGCGGTGATTTAATAAAAGTATTTATACTATGAAACATTTTTATCCTATATTTAATTAATTTATTATATTAGCTATTATACATAATTTATCATAAAAATATCAAAACAGATTTTTCTTCGTTATTGATTTATCATTCCCTTACAACTCTTTATACTAAAACAAATAATAAAATATTTGTAGATATAGGGGATGATAATTTTTATAAAATTAATCTTTCAATTAAAGAGTTTAACGAAAACTTAAAAGATAAAAATAAAAAATTAAAACTACCTATTGATAATAAAATCAATCAACATTATCTTTACTTTGAAAATCAATAAGAAATCACAAAGCATCAAAAAAAGAAAAGAAAAAACTTCGCTATATCGATTACAATACATTTATAACTTCTCTTATTATAAAATATGTAAAACCAAATAATGGTGTACTTTTTTATGATAATTCGACTTAATTAAAAACTCTATGCCATAAAATACAAATAATTAGAAAAAAAACACTAGGCTTACAGCTTTTAACAAAAAAAACTATTATAATTCCTATGTAATTAAAGATATTGACAATATGAATAAAATTGAATATAATAAAGGATATAAATATTCAAAGGATATTCAATTTCAATGAAAACAGTAACAATGAGAGTTGATGATTCTATCTATGAT
>Ga0256826_1000314_pt1 | contig 28490 bp, 35 predicted proteins | sample CV79metaG_FD_185975 | JGI IMG/M metagenome (GOLD analysis project Ga0256826, IMG submission 185975) | Hydrothermal vent microbial communities from East Pacific Rise, Pacific Ocean - CV79 | ecosystem: Environmental > Aquatic > Marine > Hydrothermal vents | place: Pacific Ocean: East Pacific Rise...
AATTTGAACTATATATGGCTTAATAATTAAGCATATTATCTAGCTTAAAAAATATGTTACAACAGTTTTCAAAGTTATCTATATAATAATCATCAGTATACTCTTTGTTATGAAAATCATAACTTTAATTACATCTATTTTATTAATCACAAACCTTAGTGCGACAGCAACAGATGAGCAGAGAAAAGAGTTTAAAGAAGATTGCGAAAAAGGTAATCCAATCTCTTGTCACAATATGGGCTTAATGTATAACCATGGTGATGGTGTGCCTAAAGATGAGCTAAAAGCTTTAGAGTTTTATACAAAAGCTTGTGAGAAGAACTACTTCTCAAGCTGTTCAAACGCGGCGGTTCTGTATGAAGAGAGTCAAGTTGTAGAACATGATATGAAAAAAGCATTTAAACTCTACTCTAAAGCCTGTGGTGGAGGGGATGCTTTTGCCTGCCACAATACAGCTGTTTACTACTCAAACAAAGGAATGGACCAAGTCTCTATAAGTCTTTATGATAAGGCTTGTGATGGTGGTTATGCTGAGTCGTGTATCTATCTTGGAAGACTCTATAGAGATTCACGAAAAGTAGCACCAGACTATGAAAAAGCAAAAGAGAAGTTTGACTTAGCCTGTGAGTTAAACAATTACCTTGGTTGTAAGGAGCTACGAATACTTCAAGAGCTTAAAAGAGCGGGTTATTCTGAGCATTAGCTCTTAATATAAAAACCCAAACAACCATAAGGGAATGTTTTTACTAAAGCCTATCTCCACATCATCTTTAACTACAAAACTATTCTCTATACCTTTTAGCTGCGTAAAACTTTTGTTTTTTCCGCCTACCTCAAAGGTATATTTTTCATCTATTAGAAAATCACCTTTTTTAGGGTACAAAACTTCGTGATTTTGACTTAACATATTTAAAAAAAACTGCTCTCGTATAGTGCCTACTTCATTTGACTGGCAGTAAGAAAAACTTAGATTTGGATTATTTAAATATAATTTTTGTGGTTTAGAAAAAATATTGTCACCTTTTGCCTTCGCTTTGAGAGAGGAAAATATATTTCCCATACTTAAGTAGTGGATATATTGGTAAAGAGTATTTCGATTAATCCTGATTTTTTTTGATAAATTTGTTATGTTTAGCTCATAGGGCTTAGAAGAGCAGATAAGATTTACTAGCTGTTTGAGTTTTTGAATGCTCTGAGGCTCAATGTTAAATATAATAGGCAAATCACTCTCTATAACTGTGTTAATAGTCTCTTCTAATTTTATGCTGTAGGTTTCATTATTCTCAAAATAGTATGGAAAATATCCATATTGAAGATACTCTTTAAAGTATTCAAATGGCTTTACTTGAGTAGTGATTTCATTTGCTATGTTGGTGTGATTGTTAAGAATTTCATCTAGAGAGTAGCTCTTAAAATTACTATTAAGTTTTAGTTCTAAAAATTCCCGAAAAGAGAGTCCCTTTACTCTGTAGAGAACAGCTCTTCGACTTAAGTCTGCTTTTTTATGCTCCAACTGTAAAGCACTTGAACCGCTAAATATAACTTTTAAATCTAAAAAATCATATATCTCTTTTAACTCTTTTTCAAAATCTTTGTACTTATGAATTTCATCAATCGCGAGTACTTCACCACCACTTTTTGAAAACTCATCTGCTATGTCATAAAGAGAAAGTGAACTTGTAATAATACTATCGGCACTAAAATATAACTTCTTATTTGCAGCTAAGTCAAGTGAGTTGAGGTATTGTATGATAACAGTAGTCTTGCCAACACCACGACTCCCTAAAATACCGACCATTTTATCATCAAAGTTAATGGTATGATAAAAATATCTTTTGTACTTATAATTTTGAAGTTTTAGAATTTTAGATGATTTTTCAAAAATATTATCTAGCATACTACTCCTATATGTATATTCTAAAAAGCATTATACTAATTTCTTGCTTAATGTAATATACAATTTAACTCTTCATGTCCTCCCCATCCATAGTTGTTGCCACTACAACTATACCCGCTAAAAAAATGATAATCATTCCTATATAAAAGTACTCCACTAAAGTTTTCCTTTCTCTTTCATCTGCTCTAAGAATTTCACTAAATCTTCATAGGAGCTAAATGAGTCGCGTTTAAAATACAGAGTGTTATTTTGCACTTGCACTAAGACACCATCTTCAAGTTTGATAACTTTAAATATTTCATCATAAGGGATGAGATGATTATCTTGGTAGAGTCCATCTTCTTTGAGAGTAAAGCGAGCTTTTTGTGCATCTATATTTTGCTTATCATAAAACTTTTTTAACATCTGTTTTCTTAAATACCATCTACCATAGTACCAATAAGCACCTAGAAAGGTAGAGAGATAGAGCATACCGTAAGAGTCATGTTTAAATGCACCAACAAGTGCAAACTGTATGAGCGCTACAAAGAGCCAACCAATATAGCGTTTGTTTGAGTGTCGCATATCGTAGTCATAAAATTTTTTACTCGCTTCTATGGCTAACTCTTTACTCCATGTGAAGTTTATTTCTATATTTTTAAACATGCTCTTCACACTCCTCTATAATTAGCTCAGATTTTTTGATAACTCCAAGTCCTTCAAGTCTCTCAAGTTCTAGGAGTGTCTCTATGTAGAGTTCTTCATAAATAAGAGAGTTCTTTGCATAGAGTTTTTTCTCTTTTTGAGCATAAGCCCAAGCAAAAAGAACAGATGAAGCAAAAACTCCATATATCCACCACTGCCAATCTTTTAAATCTAAAAGTACTATAAAATACTGCACAGAAAAAAGTACAAAGAACTCTAAAGAGAAGATGATAACGAGTGTAGAACTCTGCTCAAAATCTAAGGTGTATTTCTCTATTTCACGAAGTTTATTAAGATTTTCATTTATCTTTTTTACATCGCTTTTATACTGCTCTTGTACTTTTGTCTCTTCTATATCTCTAAGGTGTATATTACTTAGGTTATACTCAACATTAAGTTGTTTATAGTCATCTAAAATATTTGGATTTTCGTTAATGATCTCTATGATTTCATCTTCATTGACTCTTTTTTTATCTGCAATTTTAAGGACATCTTGCAAGATTAAATCATACAAACCAACTGTTTTTATCTCTAAGGCTACTCTATCTAAATGTATCAAATTTTATTTCCTAAATTATTAGACTTCTTGCATATCTAGGTTATGCAAGAAGTCTATTCTGTAAAGAGGGCTTGAAGCCCTCTTAGAATTATTTGTGATTTTCAGCTATTGTCTCTGGTTCAATACCATAAGATGCTGTAGGATCTTTGGCTGGTAAGAAAATACCAACTAGACCTTTAAGTCCTACTGACATGATAATGTTAAAGAGGAATATTGCCCATGCAATTAAAATCATAGTTCCACATATGGCGGCAAGTATCATGAGAGTATTAAACTCTCCGTTAACATAGAGATGCCGTCTAAGCATACCATCTAGACCTGCCATACCACCAAATGCACCCATACCGATACCACCAATGAGGTAGAGCCAGAAGTGAGCATTTGAGAGTTTTGCTGAGTACATTTTTGTACCATTTGTTACAATCGGCCAAAGAACATAAAGAGCACTATATAGGGTCATATAAAGCCCAACAATAAGAGCAATATGAACATGCGCCATAATAATCCACTGTGTATTATGTAAAACGCGGTTCATACCCATATCTGCTTGAATAATTGCAGCAGGAATAGCTAAACCAAAACCAACTAAACCACCAAGAAGATATTTCAGTTCCATAGTCATTTTAAGTGGACGAGCTTTCCATAGAGTTACAAGCGTAATGAAGAGTGCAAGACCTTGCGTTAAGAGCTCAAACGCGGTTACCATCTCACCTGAGATAAGTTTCATCATCTCCGGTTGTCCTTGGTCAGCTAGAAGGTGATGAGACCATACCATCCAAGATACAAGAAGCTCAAGCATAAGTGCAGCACGAGCAACATTTTCCATGAAAAGTTTTTGTCCTGTGATGAGGGTAGCTAGAAGATACCAAGAACCTGCAACATAGATAAGTACAAGACCATCCGCAACAAGGTCAAGACCCCACCAGAAGAAGTTTTTATAAAGAAGTGCATCGACAACTGCAACATCCCAATTAGCTCCACTCATATCTGCAAGCAAGAAAACAAGAACTAAAATACCAGCTCCAAGTATAACAATAGCATCTAAAAATGTATCAACAGTTCCACGGAAAATTGCAACAACTGGAAGTGCTAAGGCTGGTTCTTTGGTATATGGAGGTTTTCCACGGAGCTTGTTAAAGAGGTTAAGCATACCATCAATACCAAAACCAGAGATAAGAAGCTCTTTAGTAGTTTTATCTTTATGAACACCAACACGAGCGAAGATAGTTGCATAGATGTTGTAGATAAATCCAAAAGTACCAAGCATAATAAGTGCTACACCTAAAATAAATACAACACCACCAACAGCATGAAACTGTTCAGTATCTGCTGGAAGTGGCCAGTAGAGTGTATAGAGTGGTGCATACTGCCAGAAGAATGCTGCAAGCCAAGCGAGTGCTGTACCGATAGAAATCATGAGCCAAACAAAGTTTGCAAGTTTAATACTATAGAGAGGTTTCTTAGTTAAAAATGGAACTAAAAACATAAATGCAGCAAATACTAGTTGGTAAGTTGAACCAAAAATACCTACAATCGGGTGAACGGTCATAATAGAGAAGTAGTGATCAGGATGTGAAAACATTGGTGGCAGAGGATTGATATCTGGTCCAGTTTGAACCATTCTCATAATCATACCCTCAATAGCTACGAGACCATAAAATAGAAAACTCATAACAACTGCACGAAGTGTTACTTTTTGCAGAGCATTTAAGCTTGTATGGTCAAAGTTTGTCCCATGGATTAGATTTTTCATTATACTCATAATTTTCCTCCTCCCTCTTTACAACCTCTAACTTCTACAAGGTTTTTAACGAACATTAGATCTTTTCCATGTTCATCATATTGATGTGGTCCAGAGTACTCAGTCGACATAAGGTCAAAGAGTCCATTGTGATTAAATGTCCAAAGAATATCATTTGGATCCAAGATACCGTTAACATCAGTACCTGGATTTACTTGCATCTGAAGGACTAGTGAGCCATCTTGACGAAAGAGACCAAATCCATAAACTAAATCACGGCTTCTTGCATCAAACTCAATAGTTTGACCACACTCAACTGTGATTCTCTCTGGTAAACCTATCCATTTGTGTTTAGCTATCTCAAATTTATAAGATGCATCAGGTGTAATCTCATGTCTTGTGATATCTTGAGAGACCCAAGGGATAGTATTGTATGTAAAGATGTGATGTCCAACGCCACCAGCAACTAAAAACGCCATGTATGTGTAAAATGGTAGACGAAACACTGATTTAGCATCTTTTCTTGTTAGGTTGTATCCAAACCATGCAATAACTGAGATAATCATCGCAGCATAAATGGTATATGCAACCCAGTGAAAAGACAATAACTCAGCAGAGTTTGAAAATGTCATTTTGCTTTTCTCCTTAAAATATATATAACATGCAATTTTATATTAAGCAGAAAAGTGATTAATTGATATGCATCAAGTTAATTATTTATTATGCAATAATTATGTATAAAAATTAAGCACTATTTCATAAAATACGTATAATTATTAATCATATAAGAATTTATTATCTAAAAAGAGGGTTTTAGAGTAGATTGACGAAGTAAGAGAGAGTTTTATCTCTGCTTACCTACGAAGAAACCGCCTGCCATTCCAAGAGGAACAACAGTTGAGTAGAAGAGAAATCTATCACTCAGTTCACTTGCAAGCATAAGTATAAACGCGGTACCTAAGACAAAAGCTGCTCCCGTGAACATTGCTGAGCTAAGTAGTACATTTACTACAAGTGGAAGAAAGAGACCGGCTATAAATATACTTAAAAAACGAAACTGTTTTACTTTAAGGAAGTTCTCATCATAGAGCCTAAGTGTTCGAGAGAGTTGGTATTTATTTTCACCTCGAGAACTAAGAGTGCGAATATCTTCGTATGTAAAAAACATCTGTGCAAGGGCTCCTATCATTCCCAGAGAGACCAGCGGTAGAGCGATAGATTCATACTCTAAAATAGTAGCTAGAAGCGCAAGTAAAAAAGCACCCACATAAGAGACACCAAAGAATTTTAAGTTTGTAGTAATTCTATTCCAAGATGGACGAGCTTTTATACGGTAAATCATCGCTTGAGCATATATACCATAAATACCGACTGCTAAGGTAAGGGCTTCAATGGCTAAACGTAGGAGTGCATTTACTTCAAAGAAATATAGAGCAACAACTAGACTCATAAGTCCTGTAAAGACTCCAAGAGCTAAAGCTTCACGACTTAACCAAGATGTTTTAATATTTTTCATAGCAGTGAGGGCTAAAAATGGACGACCAAGATGAAGTGCTGAGAGTGGTAAGCCTAAAGCAGCTGGTAACATAACTAAAAGAGCCATCATCCAGTTTGTTGATACAAAACCAAACAGACTCATAAAATCACCTAAGAAAAGGGCCAAGAAGCCACCTAGAGATACTTGAGTTAAAACAGTCATAAAGACTAAAGGTATCTCTGAGTGAGCTGGTTTTAAGAGGTGCTCATCCATCTCTTTAAGTTCTGGTAGATTTTCTGGCAAGGTATAACGAGTTGTAGAGTTGGTGATGGTAGCATCTGGTAAGAAAGGCATATTTGCTTCTTTTGCCATATCTTCATTGAGCCATTTTTCTACATTAACAGTTTCTATCATAATAGCACCTGATGGACAGGCCTGAACACAAGCAGGAGTCTCTCCCACTTCTAAACGCTCATGACACATATGACATTTTGTGACGATTTTGCGCTCCTCGTGGTAGGTTGGAACGCCATAAGGACAGTTCCAAGTACAGTACTGACACCCTATACAGGTATCATCATCATGTACAACAATTCCTGTCTCTGCAATTTTTATGTAAGATTCTGTTGGACAACCACGAAGACACTCTGGGTCTATGCAGTGGTTACAAGACATGGAGTTAAAGAGTTGTGTAAAAACTGGAAACTCACCACCTTCCATCTCTCCAACTCGTCTCCATTTTGTATCGGCAGGGTTGTTGTTTTGTTCATTACAAGCGACCTCACAACACCTACAACCGACACAAGCAGTAGCATCAAAATGAAAACGGTACTGCTCTCCTTCTTGAAGTTTTGGGATATCTATGGAGTAGTTACCACACTGCATACCAGTATCGGCTTTGTAGTCTATAAAACTCTCTAATGGCGTTTGCATAGTATAATCCTCAAGTAGACTTCTTATATAAGCAATTATACTAGAATTTTAATATGAAGAGCTTATTTAAATGCTTAATATTTATGCAGATTATAAAAGAGGTGGTGAGTATATTTTAATCACTGTGAAATTTATAAGCCTATTTTTTAGGCTCATGAATGACGAAAGAGTTTTTAATAAGAATCATCTCATAAACAGAGATTTCAGGTCTAGCTTCTTTAATAAGAGCATCAGTATCAGCATACTTACCCTCTATTTTTTTAAGATCTTCATACCCTTTTGGTTTGATTTCACTCATGGCAATATTTATGGCCCCTGCCCACATTAGTACTATCATAAGCCAAACAGTTTTTTGAGCATTTGCATAGACACCGATAAAGTGAAAACCTATACTGAGCATTACTCCTGCAAAAAGTATAATATTTAGACTCATTTTATTAAATCCTCCCCTCTTGGTTTCATGTCAATTCCCTCTATATTTTCAAGCATTCCATCTCCAAAGCTCATAACACCCATAGTTCCTATTATCATAAGAGCAATAACGAGCAGTAGAAAGATAAATGCTACTGAATAGCGTTTAAGTATAGCTATCATAGTTTACTGATTTATGGTTTTTGGATCTATAGGTGCATAGTCAACACATCTTGAAGTGTGAAAACCTCTCATAAAGTTATCAGACTCAAAGACATCACCCTCTAGTCTCCACTCTAGCTCTTTTGAGATTAAAACTGAACGAGATATTGTTCTATGCATCTTATTTTCACAGATGATGGTACCACCTTCATTAAATATTTTTTTTACTCCAGCCATACGTTTGGTTGTAAAAAAATAGTGTGCAGTAATCATTATGGCAAAAATTGTAAATACACTTAGCATCCCACGCATAAATGCTACTTTTGGCATAAAGCTTCTTGTTGTAACAAACGCGGTTACTATGAGAAAGAATACTCCGATTACTATATATACTATCTCTAGTTCTAAAAAGAGTGGCATTGTTGTTCCTTTGTTTTTATTATTTTTATTTTTTTATAGTGACATGACAGAGTGAGTATTTCACCTTGCTTACAAATCCAATAGATGATTTGTTATAAATTCCTGTCGCACTTAACATTCCTGCGTCAAAAATATATGTCATTGTTATGTTGCTTGTAGTTGAAGCTGTTTTAACTTCAACCATAAATAGACCTGTTTTTGGCTTACCTTTCATTCTCTTGTTTGGTTTATAATCAAGGATTTTAAGAGTAGTACCTCTTACTTTTAGTTGTGAGCCAACAAAAATTTCACGAAAGTTCGCTCCACTTTTAGCTGCGCCACTGTATGAAACATTTGAGTAAACCTTATTTCCAAGTTGGAGTTGCACTTCGCCTTCTTGAGCAAGTGAACAACCACCACCTTTAAGACCCATCTCACCTGCATTCAACAGAGTAAAACTAAATAAAAGTACTAAAAATAGTCTCTTCATTCTCTCTTCTTTATAGATGTTTTGCTTCCCACTCTGCACAAGCTGGTGTGAAGTACTCTATTCTTATTTTTTTAAACTCACGAGATGAGTAGAGAGGCATGTGAGATTTGTTTGGTATCTCTTTTGCCATCTCTTCAATAATACCGTTTGTCTCTTCTGTTGTCTTACCATGAACCATAGTAAAAAGGTTAAATGGCCAGTTTTCATACTTTGGACGAAGGTAACAGTGACTTACTGCACTAAATGCGGCAGCATTTGCACCAATCTCTTCTCCATTAGCCTCATCAACATCCCAAACAACCATCGCATTTGCATTAAAGCCTGCTTTTCTATGGTTGAGTATAGAGGCAAAACGGCGCATAATTCCAGCTTCTTGCAATTCTATCAAAATTTTGAAAAATGTATCATAATCTGTGTCAATTTCTTTTATAATTTTTGCAAATGGTTCACTTACCATTTCGATATCGTACTGTGCGAGTTTAATAATTTGCTGATGAAGAGGGGTAAGCTCTATCTCTTTATGAACAACTTTTTTCACCTTCTCTTTTTTCTCATCTTTTCCAGTAGTGTTAAGTTTAACATTTATCTTAAAGAGTTTAAGTGTTGGAAGCATAATATAATCATCCGCTCCCGTGAGTTTAGCAATGATTGCAACAGTTTTTTCAAGTCCTAATTCACTTGTAGGAGGGACACCAAGAGTAAACCATATGTTAAAGTCATGATTTCTTTCATAATTATGTGAAATACCTGGATGTGAATTTATAATCTCTACTGCTTTGTCTATTTTGTCTTCGGAAATTTTAAAGGCAACTAGAGAAGACTTATAACCTAATCTTTTGGTATCAAAGATAGCTGATGTTTGTCTGATGATTTTGTCAGCCTTCTCTTTTTGAAGAATTTCTAAGACTTCATCTTCGCTCATTCCTAGTTCATCTGCTATGGTTTTAAATGGTTTTGCTACAAGAGGAAATTTCTTTTGTATTCTTGATAGTATTTCGTTTTTCATAAATTTTTGTATTACCCTTTCTAAAATTTGTATAAGATTGTATTATATTTTTTGTTAACCTAAATTAAAATCCCACTTGATATTTATCAAGTACAGTAACGATAAATTCAGATACTATGCCCATTATTAAGTAAGAGTACAGCATAAACTCTAAAGATATTCGATTCAAAGCAACTTTAGTAGAATAGCTACACAGTTTATAGAGGTTTATGTTGTCCTTTTGCTTATTGTGATGGTATACTATCAAAAAAATAGAGAGAGATGATGGCTTATTTTCCTGCATTTATAAAACTTGATAATAAGAAGATTTTGATTGTCGGTGGTGGATATATTGCTTATGAAAAACTTGATCATCTTCTAGATTTTACGCAAGATATTTATGTGATTGCCTCTGAGTTTTCGCAGGAGATGATGAATCGTATAGAGAAAGAAAATCTTGGTTTTGAGCAGCGTAAATATATTAAGGGTGATATTAAGGAGTATGCGGTAGTTATAGTTGCTGTAGATGATATTCCTCTTCAAGCGGAGATATTTAAAGAATCAAAAGAGTATAATTGCTTATGTAATTCGGTTGACTCGGTAGATTATTGTGATTTTATTTTTCCATCATACATAAAGAAGGATGATTTAACTATTGCAATATCTACTTCAGGAGCCTCGCCAGCAATGGCAAAGCATATGAAGCTTTATCTAAAAAATCTTATACCAGACTCGATATCTGAGTTTTTGAAAGAGATGAAAAATTTACGAAAAACTCTTCCTAAAGGGAAAGAGAGAATGAAAATGCTTGATGAAAAAGCAAAAAATTATATAAGTACATGGAGTAAATAATGAGTGCAAAAAAAGGTCTGTTTATAGGGTTTCTATTCGCGTTTTTAGTAATGGGGTTTATCTCAATGCAAAGAGCAATGCCTGATGCAAAAGAGAATAGAATCTATAAAGCGATACGTGTTTATAGCCCTTATAAAGTAGAAAAAAGAATAGGTGGTCTGACTATTACTGACTTACGAAATGGTGAGAAAGAGAAACCTAGTGCAGCAGATTTTTATCATCGTTTAGATGAAGTGGATAAGGTGTGGGGTAATAAACATCTCCGCATTGACAATAACGATGTAGTGGTCCTTGGTGAAAATAATCAGTCTGTTGTGAAAATTTACCTAGAGACTGAAGCTGAGAGAAAGTTCGTTCAAAGTTTTTACGGAATCTAAAGAATGCAAAAAGTAGTTCTCATTACCGGTTCGAGTTCTGGTATGGGAAGGGCTACTGCTGCATTCCTAGCAAAGCGAAACTTTATAGTTTATGCTGGATCAAGAGAAGTATCAAAACTCCAAGATATTGCAAAAGAAAATTTAATTCCCCTTTCACTTGACATCACAAATCCAAAGAGCATAAAAAATGCAATAAGCAAAATAGAACAAGAGCACAAAAATATAGATATTTTAGTGAATAATGCAGGGTATGGACTAGTCTCAACCGTAGAGGATGTTACCGAAGAAGAGATGTTTGAACAGTTCAATGTAAATGTTTTTGGACTGCTTCGTATCTCCAAGGCTGTTATCCCTCTAATGCGGGAAAATAGAGAGGGAATCATCATAAACATTAGCTCTTTTTTGGGAAAAATTGGACTGCCTCTTTTAACTATGTATAACTCTAGTAAGTATGCGGTTGAAGGTATCACAGACTCTCTTCGTTATGAACTTAAAGATTTTAATATAAGAGTCCATTCTATAATGCCTGGTTTTTTTGATACAAACTTTGCAAGAGATAATCTTGTTACTAATACTAAAACTTTTGATAAAAATTCCCCATACTCTCAACTTGTCTCAAATCTTGCTCCAGTAATAGTAAAGCAGATAAATAGTGGAAACTCTCCAGCTGAAATAGGGGAGATGATATTAGAAATTATAGAAGATGAAAATTATGCAGCACGAACTACTATAGGGGATAAGGCAAGAAAGTTTATTCCAATGAGAAAAGAGTTGAGTGATGAAGATTTTGAACGTAGAGTTAGGGACTACTACCAACTCTAATGGAGAGCTTTTTCTTTAATATTACAGATAGTAGATATAAAATAAGTGAGATATTTAAAGAGGATGATGAGCATATAACAAGAGTTGATATCTCAAATGGTGTTGTCTTTTTAGATATTGCACTGCAGAGTAGTGAAGTAGAAAAGTTTCTTATTCAAAATCTAGATAGAATGGTGATGATAAGTGTTGTTAAACGCGGTACTCTTAATATTTATGATAAAAAAGAGAAAAAAAAATATCATTGTAAAAATAGTGAGTTAAGTATTTTTGCATCTTCAAGACAGGATATCGAACTTACATTTGAAGAGAATTCAGAAATTTTCATCCTTTTTATAGCTGATTTTTTTCTCAAACGCTATCTTAGTTTACGAAGTGATGAGCCTATAGATTTTCTCTATAATCTGATTCAAAAAGAGATAAGCCTAGAGCATATAAACCGACAATCAACAGATGCACTAAGTCTCTATATCGTAGATAAAATTATCAATGCAAAAACTTCAAACTCTATGAATAGTATTCGTTGTGAGCACAGCGTTATAGAGTTTTTGATACATAGGCTCTCTCTTTGTGATGTACTACTTAAAGATATAAATCAAGAGGATTTATTTATATCTAAAAAGGCTAAGGATATGCTCTTAAAAACATTCTCTTCTCCTCCAACTATACATGACTTAGCACATCTCTGTGCTACAAATGAATCAAAACTCAAGATAGTATTTAAAAAGGTTTTTAAGACTACGATTTATAACTATATACAGAAGCTTCGCTTAGAAGAGGCCAATATACTTTTAAAGGAGAGGAGTCTGAGTATTGGTGAGATAAGTAAAAAAGTTGGCTACAAACATCAAGGACATTTTTCAAAACTGTTTTTTTCTACTTATGGTGTTTATCCAAAAGACCTACTTAAGAGCTAAAATTCTTCTAGTGCTAAAATAAAATTCTTCTAGTGCTAAAAAAAATTGCATAAATCTCTCTATACTTGATACAATTTATTACTTAGATTATATGAGAGGTCTGTTATGAGGTATATTTTAATTTTAATTTCTATATTTGCATGGTTAAATGCGGATAGTTCATTGAGAGAAAGAGCTTTAAGTAAGGGTTTAAAAGCGATTCCAACTGATTTTGAAAAGTTAAAAGTTCAAGTTGATGATGTTAACAATCCTATAACTCTTCCAAAGATTATACTTGGTAAAAAACTCTTTAATGATAAAACTCTCTCTAGAGATAAAACTGTGGCCTGTGCTTCTTGTCATGATATAACAAAGGGTGGAGAAGACTCAATTCCAACTGCCATAGGATATAAAAAATTAGAAAATCCGAGTCACCTTAACTCTCCTACTGTTTTAAATGCTGCCTTTTCTAAACATCTGTTTTGGGATGGAAGGGCTTCATCATTAAGAGAGCAAGCAGGTGGTCCAATGCAAGCAGCTTTTGAGATGGCTTCTACTCCAGAGTTAGTTCAGCAGAGGGTTCAAGAGAACCAAGAATATAATATACTGTTTAAAAATGCTTATGGCACGAAAGAGAGTATGACTTTTGAGAATATTACCAAAGCGATAGCTGTATATGAAAAAACACTTGTAACAAGAGGAGCTTTTGATAGATACTTAGATGGTGATGAGTTAGCCATAAATGAAAAAGCGAAAAAAGGTCTTAACCTTTTTATAAACCTTGGATGCAAAGGATGTCACTTTGGTTCAGCAGTTGGAGGACAAAAGATTCAGCAATTTCCTCTTCGTGATTATAACAGTATTATTCGTATAACATCTACTTATCATGAAGATACAGACTCTCGTGAAGTTACAGATGTAGGTTTTAACTTTGAAATGTATCATGATTATCCATTTGAGAATGTGGGTGGTTTTATGGGTCAAGACTCAAATAAAAAGTTCAGAGTACCAATTTTAAGAAATATTTCTAAAACAGGGCCCTATTTTCACAATGGTGTAGTTAAAACTCTTCGTGAAGCTATCAAAATTATGGGAACCTATCAGATAGGTGTGGATCTAACTGAATTACAACTTGATGAGATGGAAGAGTTTTTAAAATCGCTTGATGGGGAGATAGTTGATTATAACCTAGAGGGAGTAGAGTAGTTGCGATACATTACTATTTTATTTCTATTAGTCTTTAGTCTCAATGCTTCTTATATAAAATGGCAGAGTGATTATGAAAAAGCGCATATACAAGCACTTAAAGAGAATAAAAATCTTTTAATTCTTTTAGTAGATAAATCAAGTAGTGAGCTTATAAAAAATAGCTTTCTAAATCAAGACTATGTGGAAGAGATAAATAGAGAGTTTGTCTCTGTTTACATAGTGAAAAATCAGAAGGGAAGTTATCCTGTTGAGCTGCTTTATACTCTAGAGTATCCAGCACTATTTTTTTTAAATAAATATGAAGTTTACTCTTGTGAGTCTTTAAGTGGTGACCTGACTCCTGAGTTAATTACTAAAAGATTAAAAGAGTGTTTTTAGTCTTTTAGTTTAAAAGAGAAAAATAGAGAAACTAAAAGCATTCCTATGCTTAGACTATAGAGAGTATCGTAGTTACTAAAGTGTAAAATAGCTCCTCCTAAAAGTGAAAAAAAGAGTCCAAAAGATATAATGTTTATCTGTAAAGCTACATAAACTGGACGTTTTTGGGGAGGTGCAAGAGCTAGAATAAGGTTTCCAGAAGCTATTCGATTTCCATCAACAGCTCCACCAATAATAAAAAATATAGCCATATACATATATAAAGATGCTGCACTAAATGCCATTATTATAGCTATAATATAGAGTGTTATAGAGATATTTGCCGTAAGTCTGTTTAAACCCCTACCACTCAGTCTTCCCCATAAAAAATTACTCAGCATCGCTCCAACCATCTGTGCAGTTATGAGACTTCCAATTGCAACACCATTGAGGTCTATTTTTACTTGTGCATCTAAGATTATAAAAGGGAGAGAAATTAGGTATGAGTAGGCAAGTAAAAAGGTTGTGAGTTGGATTTGGAGTTGTTTATCTGATTTTAAAAGTGCTAAAGAGTTTGAGAGAAATTTTGCAAATGATTTCTCTTTTTCACTTAGCTCTTTTTTAACAGGCTCATCAACAGTTCCAAATGCGATATATCCAAGACCCATGATAAAAGAGCTAATTATAAAAAGGTAACCATAACTTTGTGGTGCAGGAAAATACTCTAAAACAAGAGCAGCTAAAGCACCACTAATAAGTCCACCAAAAGCACTGAAAAACTGGCGATAAGCCATAGTTTTTCCACGAAATTTATGTGAAAAAATCTTACCAATTATATCTTTGAAGTAGATAGCTCCAAAACCAGCACTAAAAGAGAATATAAAAAGACCAAGCCCGATAGAAAAAAGTGTAAGGTTTGGACTACTCTCTCCAAAAACTATAATAGACACACCAATAAAAAACCAAGCTAAAAAACGAATGAGAAATACACGGCGGATATAGGGAAGCATAAGAGCATAACTTTGTGCTTGAAATGCGGCAAAGAGCTGAACTAAAATGGCTCCACCTCGAAGAAGAGAGGCAAAAAAACCCACTAAAAGAGAGCTTCCTCCAAAGTAGTTTACGATAAGAGGGAGGATGGTGGAAGGCTCTGCTATAGTTGTCCCAACAGAGAGAAAAAATCCATGTAAAATATTTCTCACATGATTGGAGAATTTATCCATTGAGTTTTTCGTATGCCTCATCTATGCTTGATGCATTTTGTGTAACAAAGAGGTAGACAGCCGCGTTTAAGCGAGCTAGTTTCATATACTCATCGGAAGGATTTTTAAGTTGATCTAGAGAATCTTCAAGAGTAATAGTATCCCAAGATTTTTTATAATGGATACCATAATACTCAGGATCAATAATAAACTCTTCTAGTTCTCCATCATTTGAAATCCATAAACGTCCCTTACTAAAGAGCTCTGGAGTTCCCTCATTCCCTTGAATAAGAGCAAATCTTTTATATCTGTCTGAGAAAATTTCAACATACTTTTTTACATAAGGCTTATGAAAAACACCCGTAATTGCATATTCACTTTTGGCTACATGAGGAAGCTTTTCTATAGTATTAAATCCAGTTCTAAGACCAAGTCGATTGCGAATTTCTGTGAGTTTGTGTAGTTTTTCACAAAATTCGGCTCTATCAAAATAGTGAGTATTTGAAGTAAGTTCTATTTTTGTGCAGATATCTTTAACCGTGATACCATTTTTTGCAGGAAGAAGTTCATCACCAATTAGTACAAGGTTAAGCCCTGATTCTTCTAGAACCTGAGCAACTAGAGGAAAAATATAGGGATTGTTAGCTTTTCCATCAAAGGGATATCCAAGTTCAATAGAGTTCTTCACCTCTGTTTGAGTGATAAAAGAGTCACATGCCATAAGTGCACCACGAAACTCTTCAGTGGTCTCAGGTTTTAAGCGCCATCCCAATAAAAATGCAGCAATCTGCTCATTGTGTATATCTTGATTTAAGATTTGAGTCATCATATCGTTACTTTCATCAAAGTTTAAGTCACGATTTCCTTTTGCTCCTGTACCTACTGCATGTATATATCTATAAAAATCCATCTGTTACTCTCTCAATTTAGTTCCTATGAGTGTATCAAAAAAAGATAAATACAACTTATAATATCCCTATTAATGGCTAATTAAGCAGATTTAAGATACATTTTCTTCTTAATTAATAAGGCATATAATGGATGATTTACGAGCAGTTAATTTTTTTGAGAATTTTGAAGAAGATGAGTTCAAGCTCTTAAGTTCTATTGCAAAAAAGAAGAGTTTTACAAAAGGTTCAATTCTTTTTTATGAAAAAGATGTTCCTACTTCACTTATACTATTGACCTCTGGTCTACTTAAAGTCTATAAAACAGACCCTAAAAATAATGAAGTTATTATGCATAGATTTACTCCTGTTCATATGGTTGCTGAGATGGCTGTTCTTGAGAGTATTCCTTATCCAGCTTCAGCCGCATTTGAAACGGATGGCACTGTGATTGAGATAAATTTTGAAGCTTTTCAAAAAGCATTTTTGCATAAACCAGAGATGGCACTAATCTTTTTTAAATCACTTTCTAAAAAAATCAAATACCTAGAAGATGTAATTGCACTCAATGTCGTACTTGATTCAACCGCACGTTTAGCAAAGTATCTCTGTGATAATATTGATGAGATTGGTACTCTGAAACACTACTATATAGCAAAAAATCTTCACATGACTCCCGAGACTCTCTCTCGAACCTTTAAAAAACTTGTTGTTTTAGGTCTTTTAGAGAAAGAATCAAATAACTATGTAATTAAAAATGAAGAGGGCTTAAGAGTTCTTTTTGAATAACTATTGATGTAACATAGCAGTTATTGCCCCTTCGAGTTCACTATTATCGGGCAAAATACTAAATGATGATTTATCAAATTTAATTGTTACTACAAGTGAGTCGTTTTTTTGTATTTTCTCAGCGATAATACTATTGCTCTTAAATTTAGTCATAATCCAACCACTCTTCTCACCGGCACTCATAATGATATTATGAAACTGCTCTTGTGATAAATGAATATTACTAAAGTGCTTCTCTTTGGTAATACTTATTTTTTGTGTTAATTTTTCGAGTGGAATTGTAGGCTGTGATGTAAAAGACCAGATTACATAAGTCATTATTAAAATAAGTGCAAGTAGTTTTTCTATCATAATTTCCCCTTTTTTGATTTGAACTATTCGAGTGCAGAACCTACAATACTATCAAGTTCACTATTCGCAGGTGAAATATCATAAAAAGAGTTACTAAATGTAACAGTTACTGCTATTGAGTTATCACCATCTATTTTTTCGGCAATTATTGCATTGCTTTTGAACTCTGTCATAGTCCATCCAGCATCTTCACCAGCTTTTTTAATAATTTTATGAATATTTTTCTGTGTCATGTGCTTTTTTTCTACATCACCAGTATGTGACTCTGGTGAGGGCTCTGATCCACATGCAGAGAGTAAAATAATGCTTAACGCGGACAATATTGTGATGGTGATAAATCTTTTCATAACTAATCCTTTTAATTTTTAGATGGAACAATATATTTGACTTTATAATAGTAGTATTTTTTAGAATTAAAAAAGTTGTTTTATATCAATTATTTCATAATTAGACCTCTGAGGTATATCTAGATTATGCAAGAAGTCTATTTTTTATATGATATAATTCTTCAATTTTTCTAAATAGGGTTTTAATAATTATGAATGATATTGTAATGATTTTAGTTTATACATTTCCAATGTTTCTTTTTACAATATATCCAGGTATCTGGTTGAGTGATTTTGCCCAAAAGAACTATGATGTGAAGGAAAAAACAAAAAGAGTGATTATGGTGAGTGTTACATTCTTAGGGGCTCTTTTTTTAGGGACTCTTTTACATTATGTTTAAAGGAATCAAGTGATAAAAACTCAAAGTAAAAAGTATAATATGCCAAGTCATATAAAAATATTTTTAGTAATATTTCTATTCCTCTCAACACTATTTGCTGAAGAGAATGCTTTAGAAGCATTTAAAAAACAAGAGTATTCAAAAGCTTTTAAACTCTATACGGTAGATGCAAAATCTGGAAATAGTGTTGCTCAGAATGCTCTTAGTTACCTTTACTTTAATGGTATAGGAACAGGTAAAGATATAAAAGAAGGTCTCTTTTGGTTAAAGAAATCAGCTCATAATATGGATGCTGTTGCTCAGTATGACTTAGCTATGATGTACTTAAGGGGAGATAATGTTAAACAAAATTCTACTCTTGCTTTTACATGGTTAGACTCTTCTGCGGACTTGGGTAATGCAAATGCACAGTTTAATTTAGCCCTTATGTACTATCAAGGTGATGCGACAGACCAGAATGTTACAAAAGCCGCTGAGTTGCTTGAAAAAGCAGCCTTACAGGGTCATGAAAAAGCTCAAAAGAATATAGGCATGCTCTATATGCAACTCATAAGATTTGATGATGCAGCTAGATGGCTAGAATTAGATGCTAAAAAAGGGAATATTGAAGCTTATTATCTTTTAGGTGAGATATATTGTGAAGAGGAAAAATTTGAAAAAGCAAAAAAGTGGGTGCAAATGTCAATAGCTGAAGGAAATCAAGATGCACAGCTTTTATGGAACAAGTATAATTTAGAAAAATACTAGAATTTATAAACTGAGTAGAGAGATATACCTACTACTTAGTTGCCAAACCACTGGAGTTGCTCTCTAAGCTCAACAACATGACCAACAACTATCAGTGCTGGAGTTGGTATATCTTTAGCTTTCTCTACAATATTTTCAAGTGTTCCGACAACAACCTTTTGATCCTTTGTCGTTCCTCGTGAAATAACAGCGACAGGATAGTTTTTCTCTTTTCCTATTTCTATAAGTTTTTTACTTATCTTAGGAAGGTTATGTAGCCCCATTAAAAAGACAATAGTATCATCTGTTTTGAAGTTTTCCCATGGAATCTGAGATACTTTTTTATTTGGAGATTCATGTCCGGTAACAACTCTAAAGCTAACTGCAACTCCACGATGAGTAACTGGAATACCAGCATAAGCAGGAGCACTAATTGCGGATGTAATTCCTGGAATAATTTCAAACTTTATATTACGTTCATATAGGTAAGCTGCCTCTTCTCCCCCTCGACCAAAAACAAAGGGGTCACCACCTTTTAATCGTACAACATTCCCATGCTTAAGAGCATTTTGATAGATAACCTCATTAATGTCATCTTGCGGCATAATATGACGGCCATCCTCTTTACCAACATAAACAAACTCACAGCCATCCTTTGCCATCTCTAAGATGTCAGGGTTTGCTAAGCGATCGTATATCACTACATCAGCTTCTCTAATCACACGAGCAGCCTTTAAAGTTAGAAGTTCAACATCACCAGGACCTGCACCTGTTAAATAGACTTTACCCATTATTTTTTGTCCTCATAAATAAATATACCTGATGGCTTTTTAATACCAAACATTTCACGCGAGAGATACCAATCTTTTGTATTGATAACAGCCACAGTATTCGTATCATTTACTGATACATAAAGATTTGGTTTAGTATTTGACCATCTTACATGTAAAACCTTTCCTTTAAACTCAAATCTTTTTATAATTTTAAGTGTCTTAGTATCGATAATCTGAATAACAGGAAACTTTTTACCACTAAAAGTGACTGCTAAATAGTTCTTATCAGGAGAGAGTGCAGTAAAAACTGGTAGGCCTTCAGTTTCAATATTTTGAACAAATTTAAAATCAGGTGTATAGACTAAAACCTTATTATTCCCAACTGCTGGAATAAAGACATAACCACCACCAATACTCCAAAAACCAAAGTGAGGTACTTTTAAAACAGGTTTTCTATCATCAAGTAAAATATCGATTTTGGAGTACTTCATAGTGTCAAGATTTACAACTCCAAAAAATTTACTTTGAAAAAAACCGGTGATGAAGTTGTTATCTTTTATCATAGCATCAAAAGGCATCACCCCTACATTTTCAAACTCTTTATATATAATAAATTTTGGGAGACCTTTTCCAAAATTTGTATCTTTTAAAACTGTAATTTTATCATTATCCATCTGTGAAAATATGAGATAATCTTTGTATGTTTTAATACCTACATTTTTAGAACCTGTTTCAAATGATTGCAGAGGATTTAGGTCCCTATCTAAAATATCAACACTCTTTTTGGCATAGTTTGCAACAGCTAAAAAGTTTTTAGTGATTGTAAAACCTATGGCACTGTCACTTGTTTTAAGTTCTTTAAGTTTTATCTCTTTTTCAGGGTCAAATTTAACTACCCAGCCATCACGACTAATTACATAACCATCTTTTCCATCAAACTTGACAACTCCATGATTCATATTATGCATTCCCTCTAAGTGAGACTTAGGAAGGCCATCTTCTATGATTGCAAGAGAGCTACTCTCTCTTTCTACGACAAATATTTTATCATTAAGGGGAGCTGCATTTAAGCTTGTTAAACCTAAAATTACAGCAGTTGTGTTTAGTAATAACTTTTTTAATAACATTTTAATCTCTCTTTCTTTCTAATTCAGTTAAATAACATGATGGATCTTCACTCCATAAGTCACCAGTAATCGCATAAGCACGAGCACGACTTCCACCGTTACATATATCTATCTGTTCACAATCTGCACAGATACCGCTAATTTGCTTTCTTGGATGAATACGTAACTTATTTAGAAGTTCACCAGATTGCCAAACTTCACCAAAATCTTGATTTATAATATTTCCAATAATAAGTGGAAAAAATGGGTCGGGTCTTACATCACCCTCAGAATTAATATTAAGAAGTTTACGACCTGCAGAGTTTCCACCCCACTTAACAAGTCTATCTCTCATTTTTTCTTTGAGTTCTGGATACCTCTTAGCAAATTCATTTAAAAATAGAATACCATCCATCTCCATATTTCCTGTTACAATTTCGATATCTTTACCTGTTTCGTAGTACTCAAATGCTTTGGCTAGGATAAACTCCATCGCTTTGCGTCTCTGCTCTTTACTTAGGTCCATTTTTAAATTATCAAGTCCACGACCTGAGTAAACAAGGTGTGAAACATAGATTTTAGGAATGTTCTCTTTTTCAGCTAAATTAAAAATATACTCTAAAGAGTCTATTGTATCTTTTGTCATAGTAAAACGAATCCCAACTTTAGCACCAGTCGAGTTAGCAAGTTGCACTGCTTTAAGAGTCTCTTTAAAAGCACCTTTAAGCCCACGGAAGTAATCATGTGTAGGCTCATCGCCATCTATACTTACACCAACATAGTTAAATGTATCTACAATTCTTTGAACATTGCTTTTTGTAAAATAGAGACCGTTACTTGATAGGTAGGTGATAATCCCATTATCTTTACAAAAGTCAGCAATTTCAAAGAGATCTTTACGAGTAAGTGGTTCTCCACCAGAGAAGATAATGAATTTAACACCATTTGCTTTCATCTCTAAAATTGTTTTTTTAATCTGCTCAGTTGTAAGTGTATCTACTTCATCAAGTGTTGATTTGGAGTAGCAGTGCAAGCAAGAGAGATTGCAGCGATTTGTAAAATTCCAAATAGCTATAGAGCCATCTAAGATTCTTTCTGGTCTGTTTTCTACAACTGAAGATATTAAGTTTGATAGTCTAAACATTATTTACCTTTATAGGAGAGTATGTAGTCTGTAATAGACTCTATCTCTTTGTCATTAAGTTTGAGTTGTGTCATCACCGAGCGTTTATAGCCAAAAGCTTTGTACATGGCTCTAGGATCTATGATATAAGCCTGGATTTCTTCACGGGTACGTTTACTTGCAATTTCGCTAAAAGGAGGTCCAAACGCGACAGCTGTCTGATGATGGCAACCCCAACAGTAAGTTTCAAAAACTTTTTTTCCACTTAGTTCATTTGACGAAAGAAGAGAACAAAAAGCCGTTATTAAAATAATTTTTTTAGTCATAATTTTTCCATTTGATTTAGTAGTCTAACAGAAATAAGCTTGAAAGAAAGCTTACAAACCTTAAAATATGAGAATTTTATCTCTACTGTTAAAATATGAAAATATAGTTTATTGTTATAATAATTATTGTAGTGTAAATTTATAAAGAGGAAATTGATTTATATCATTTTCTCCCAAGGTGGGAGAAAAGTTGCACAAAGTATGTGCTCCGAGGGGCCTAAGCTCCAGGGATTGTTTGACGGTGCTCGATAGAGTAAGTAAAAGTAGGTGTTGTTAAACCGTTAATGTATTTAACAAATTTACCAGTTTTAGCTTCATAGATACCGATACGACCAGCATTCCACTCTGAAACCATTGTCCAGTGACCATGATTCGCAGGTTCAGCATGTAAGATACGAGGAACTATAGCTTTACCTTTTTTATTTTTAACAGTTGGAACTTTCCAACTATAAAGAGTTTTATGTGTTACTGGATCTGTAATAGTACCTTTTGAAGTACCTACAGTTAAGATTCTATCTGTTTCAAGTGTTTGCTTGTTAATAAGATAGATTTTATTCCAGTTAGAAGGTCCACCAAGAACACAGTCAGACCAGATAAATGGAGTATGTTCACTTGTACCAACAAATAAACCACCACCAGCAGTTCTAATATGACGTACAACATCCCAGTTGTTATCCCAAATTACAACATCACCAACATTCATACTGTTTGTTGCATGAACTTGACCATATTGATCGTTATACCAAGAAGAACCTTGACCTGGGTGCGGCTTAGAACCTGGACCAGTGTATACTTTTGCAACAAGAGATTTAGTTTTAAAGTCAACTACACCCATAACATCACTACCTTGTGATGCTTGCATTAAGTAACGACCAATTTCCTTACCTTCATTCTCAAAACCATCGTGTAAAATTTTACCAATATTTGGAATATCACCAACGATTGGGAAGCCTTCTTTAGAGTAATCTACAATATATACATGACCTGCATCTTTAAGTGCAAATGCGATATATGGACCGTATGGAGTATCATAAATACCAGCAACACGAGAAGAACCGATGTTACCATCCATGTCAATTACACTTGAAGTAGGATAAACTTTTAGTGGCTCAAGAGTCATAGCATCCATAAGGATTGCTCCACCTGGTACATAGTTACCAGCCATTAGGTATTTTCCATCTGGAGAAACTGCTAGACCACGTGAATCTGAACCAACTTGTACTTGAGCAATTTTTTGTTGCCCTTTAGAAGCGAGGTCAAACATAGTTACTAAACCTGAACGTGAAATTGAGTAAGCATAACGAGGTTGACGTTTATTTGTTACTGTTACGTGAACAGCAAATCCTGCAGGGTGCTTAGATAAAACTTTACCAGAAGTTCCATCAACAAAAACAACACGAGCAGCATCTCTTTCTGTTACAAAACAGATATCTGTAACTTTTTTTACATCAACTGCATGAGGGAATTCTTTTAAGAGTTTTAGTCTATCATTAAGAGGTTTCCATCCATCTTTAACAGCTTGCATACTAAGAACAGCCATTTTTTTACCTTTAAAATGTTGAATATAATCAACCATTTTATCAGCATCAGCTTTATTGAATTTCTCTTTAAATTGAGGCATAGCCGTACCTGGGCGGCCATTTAAGATAGTTTCAGCTAATTTATAAGCATTTTTCTTAGCAGTTACTTTAGGGCGTAAATCAGAACCAACACCACCTTCATGATTTGGACCATGACAACCTTGACACTCTTTCTCAAACATCTTCTCCACATTCATATGTGAAGTACCAGCGAAAAGACCTGTTGATACTACTGCTAAAGCAGCAGCTGACATAACTAATTTATTTAATTTCATATTGTTCTCCTTATTTTTTAAAAAGACCAGGCAAATCTAGCTGAAAGGGCTAGGTTTGCCAACAATTAACTTCTAGTTTTCGTTCTCTAAACGTTTTTTCTCCTGCTTGTAAATCCAAAACATTGGAAGTACAATTACAGTATGAAGAAAAATCGTTAATGTTAGTGGACCTTGATTTAACCAAGCAAAAAAGCTTGGTACTATATCTGTCATTGGTTCAAACATAATATCTCTCCTTATCTTTCGTGTACTGGATTTTTACCAGTAGTTAAGAAGTCTTTTGCAAGTACAGCAAAACCTAAGAATGTAATAACACCCATAATAAGTCTCCAATCCATACCTTGCGCAAACCACACACCTGCTTGACCATCAAAGTAACCTGCCCAAGTAGCACCCATTTGTGCACGTGAAACAAGAACTTGAACATATCCAGAGATAGTAAGTGCAATAGTCATACCCATAACACCACCAGTAATCATACTCACAGCCCAAATAGAAGCTTTTGTATTTTTCATTACTTTGATACCGTTAGTACCTTGGATAGCGATATACATCATACCGATAAGAATAGTTGCATAAGCACCAAAGAACGCTAAGTGTCCGTGAGCTGATGTAAACTGTGTACCGTGTGTATAAAGGTTTACTTGTGGTAATGTGTGGAAGAATCCCCATATACCAGCACCTAAGAAGTTACCAAATGCATTAAGAACGAACCATGTAAACGCAGGTTTGTTTTTAATAACAGATTTAACATGATCTTCATCTCCAGCTTTACCCATCTCTGCACCTTGTGTTTTACCCCAATCATAAAGAACATGGATAAACATTGCAACAAGTGGTAAAGGCTCTAAAGCTGAGAATAATGCACCGATTTCCCACCAGTACTCAGGTGTACCGATCCAGAAGTAGTGGTGACCCATACCAAGGATACCTGAACCAAATAGCATAGCTACCTCAATCCATAACCACATTTCAACAACTTTACGATGTGCACCAATCATAGTAATTAAACCATAAGCAGCGATTGCACCAACATAAACTTCCCAAGTAGCTTCAACCCATAAGTGAATTACCCACCACCACCAGAACTGATCAACAGAGATGTTATCTGTGAAGAACATACCAGCTAAGTAAAGACCTGCAAATGCAATCATATCAGCCATAAGAACTGTAACGATACCAGTTTGTTTACCTTTCATTCCTGTTAAGAAAAGGTTAGCAACAAAACCAAGTGCAACTACAACAATACCAATATCAGCCCAACGAGGTGCTTCAATATACTCACGACCTTCATGAATAAACCAGATTGACATCTCGTCAGCCGGTCCAACTTGAATAAATAGGTATACAAGTACAACTACAACTATAGCTGCAACAAAAATCCAGTAAAGTAATTTACCTACTTTAATACCAATAGTTTCAATTCCTGTTTCATCTGGTAGTAACCAGTAAACAGCACCAAACATTGCAAATACCATCCATACAACTAGTGCATTAATGTGTAACATTCTAGCAACAGAAAAGTCAAGAATCTCAAATAAGAAACCTGGCATTACGTACTGAATTGCTGCAACTAAACCAAAAAGAAGTTGTGCACCAAAAAGAATAAACGCAAAAGTAAAATACCATGTTGCTAATTGTTTTGATTCACTCCCAACACCTGTTAAGTGATTACTTGCCATGAATAGCTCCTTGCATTTTTCCAAAGTTTCTTGGGAAACCATTTGTGTCAATAGAAGACATATGTTTCAAGAAAGCAACTATACCCTTAGCCTCTTCTGCAGTAATACCAAGATTTGGCATCATACGCTCGTGAGTAGGATACTGAGAAGGATGTTGTAAGAATTCAGCCATTGCTTCTTCTTGAGTATCTTTTCCAGTCATTGCTTGTAGTGAACCTTCTGGTCCCCATGCAGGATCTAACCATGCTTTTGTTAAGTCTGGAGCATAATATGCACCATTCCCAAGAAGTGTATGACAGTTCATACAGTTTTTAACTTGAGAACCTAGTTTACCTAAGTGAAGTAGCGCACCTGCTTCTTCCTCAGACCAGTCATCTCTTCCAAAAAACTTCTGTTTTTCTCCAATTACTGGTACTTCATGACCACGTTTTGCGTCCATTTCATAAGTAATCTTATAATTTATAACCGTAGGTCCTGGAACCCTCTTTGTTACACCATTTTGTAAATCTGCATCAGTACCCATTGTGATTTGTGCTGACGTATCAAACGTTAACCAAATCAATAGTACTGAAGCAAAACCTGTGATCCATGCTGCTGAGCGTGCCCAGAAGCGATTATCACTCCATACGGATTTATTAGCCACTATATCCTCCTAAAATTGTTGTTGAAATATACACTTTAGTGTTCATTTTCTTCATGCACTTGATGTTGCATATAATAGACTGCATGAGGGAGTAGTAAATACCCAATCATCGCAACCACTAAAGCTTTTGCAGTAAATTCACCTACATGCATTAAGCTACCCATTATATAAAGACAATAAGCAGTTAATACCCAAAAAACATATGCCAACGGCATAGCCCATTTTTTAAGCATTTGAACTTTTACAGCTGTATATATACCAACATAAAAACCTCCAAAAACTAAAACAAGTGCAGAAGAGACGAAAATAGGTAAGAAATCATCTAGTGCTATTTCTGGTCTAATTAAAGATGGATCAACCATTTTAAACTCCTGTTTCATTGTTTTAAGATTTTAGAATCGTCATAAGCTTATTACATTTATACTTTAAGCATGTTGATATAAATCAATTATTAGAACTAATAGTAAAACTTTAGGTAAATTTTATTATTTGTGTAACTATTTGATATAGAATGTTTTTTTTAGAACTAACAATTGATGATAAAGCCCTTTATCCTTGGATGTGATTAAAATTTAACCAATAAATAAATTCATTGATGATTAAAATTTAATCATACTTTTATACTTTATAGTTCTTATAACTATTATAATACGAATACTAAACAACTACAGGAGATTTTATGGCAGGATTTAAAGATTTAAAGGGACAGGGACATGCACCAACACTGTTTATGGCTTTTTTATATTTCGATATGAGTTTTATGGTTTGGACAATGCTTGGTCCATTAAGTACAGAGATAGCTGAGGCATTAGCACTTGGCGGCCATATTATGACTGCAGGAGAGAAAGCAACTCTTCTCTCGCTTCCTATTCTTTCAGGTGCAATACTGAGAATTGTTTTAGGTTTTGGTGTTGATAAACTTGGTGCAAAAATGACAGCCCTTATGGCTCAGATGGTTGTTATTCTTTCTCTTTTAACTGCATTTATAATGGGTGATAGTATTACATATGAGACTCTTTTAATCGTAGCTCTTGGTCTTGGTTTTGCCGGTGCATCGTTTGCAGTTGCTCTGCCTCAAGCGGGTCAGTGGTACCCACCTAAACTTCAGGGTGTTGTTCTTGGAATAGCAGGTGCTGGTAATATTGGTGTAGTAATTGACTTTATGTTCGCTCCAAAAATTGCAGAGTTATGGGGCTGGTCAGCTGTATTTGGTGTGGGTGCTGCTATGGCAATAATAGTTTTTATAGCATACCTTTTTATTGCTAAAAATGCCCCTGCTGATATTTATACATCTCGTCCTAAAAAGGTTAAAGATTATATTAAGCTTTTAGGAGATAAAGATACTTGGTGGTTCTCACTCTTTTATGCAATAAGTTTTGGTGGTTTTGTTGGTTTTGCTGGATATATGAAAGTTTATCTTATGAACACTTACCAAGTAGATATGGCCGCGTTTGGTATGGATGTACTTGATGAGGGCAATGTTAAGGTAATCGCTGGGTACTTCGGAGCTCTATGTATCTTTGCTGGTGCAGTTCTTCGTCCAGTTGGTGGAAATATTGCCGATAAGATTGGTGGAGTTAAGGCTCTTTACTTCTTCTACGGTATGGTTGCTCTTCTTGTTGCTATCACAGCCTTAGTAGATTTACCATTCTTTATAGCTATCTTTGTTCTTTTCTTAATCATGGCTAACCTCGGTATGGCAAATGGTTCAGTTTTCCAGTTAGTACCACAACGTTTTGGTAAAGATATCGGGATTATGACAGGTCTTGTTGGATGTGCTGGTGGTCTTGGTGGTACTGCACTTATTAAAACTCTTGGTTGGTCTAAGGGAACATTTGGTGGATATACTGAAGGTTTCTTAATCTTTGGGGCAGTTGTTCTAGTAGCACTTATTGGTCTTAGTTTAGTAAAGACAAGATGGAGAACTACTTGGGGAGTTCAAGCTGGTGGGCGTATTTAATTAGATTATTTGCATAAGTTAGACCCTAAATCAAGTTTAGGGTGACGGAGAATAGGTTTAGGGTGAGGGAGAATAAGTTTAGGATAATGAAA
>Ga0256826_1000315_pt1 | contig 28444 bp, 24 predicted proteins | sample CV79metaG_FD_185975 | JGI IMG/M metagenome (GOLD analysis project Ga0256826, IMG submission 185975) | Hydrothermal vent microbial communities from East Pacific Rise, Pacific Ocean - CV79 | ecosystem: Environmental > Aquatic > Marine > Hydrothermal vents | place: Pacific Ocean: East Pacific Rise...
ATCGCTGAACTTAAAACTCACCTCAATGAAAATATAAATGTAATAACTCTTACTGCAAATGGTGAGCCAACACTCTACCCAAAGCTTAGTGAACTTATAGATGAGATAGATAAAATCAAAGGTCTAACAGAGACACTTATACTTACTAATAGTGCTACTTTAATAGAGCAAAAAGTATTTGACTCACTTTTAAAACTTGACCAAGTAAAGCTTTCTCTTGATGCGATAAGCTCAGATGTATTTAAAAAAATAGATAGACCACATGAAAGTATAAAAATAGATGAAGTAGTCTCAAAAGTAAAAGAGTTTAGTAGAGTCTATAAGGGTAAACTTTTTATAGAGATACTCTTTGTTCATGGACTTAACGATACTAAAGAGGAAGTCGCCAAGCTAAACGCGGTACTCTTAGAGATTAATGCCAAAAGAATAGACCTAGGAACAATAGATAGACCACCAGCCTACCCTGTAGTTGGAATAAGCTATAAAGAACTCTATGAAGTATCTACCGCGTTTGATAGCTCTCTGCCTATACATATAGCATCTCGTGTTCATGCAGAATCAAATAATACTTCTTACTCAGAAGATGAAATACTCAATACTTTAGACAAACGCCCTCTTACACAAGAAGATATAAACCTCCTATTTGATGAAGAGAGTAAAATGCGACTCAATACTCTTAAAAAAGAGCAAAAAGTTCTCATTAAAATGGTCGGAAACCTAGAATTTTTTATACCTAGTGAAAATGAAGTTAGAAAACTCAAAAAAAGAGCTTAAAACTCTTGACTTTTGAAGTTCTCTAAAGTATAATTTCGACCTTATCACATTCCGGATTAGCTCAGCGGTAGAGTAGGTGACTGTTAATCACTTGGTCGCTGGTTCGAATCCAGCATCCGGAGCCATGCATTCAAGCCCTATATTTAGGGGTTTAATCCACTTTTTATTTTCACTTTAAGTTTTCATAAAATCATCAAAGTCCGTGCTAAGTCCGTACGATAATAAATTATATGATTAGAATTGATTGATATAGGTTTTTAATTTTGTATTATTGAGTCCGTAAAAGTCCGTTGTAGTGATATAGTTGTCAAAAACAAGTATAAAAAAGATAGATGCTGTTTCTAACAGTAGAGTTTGTATTCACAGTTTTTTAATAGGACAACTTGGAGTTTCAGATAATTATGCACAAAATAAACCTGGTATATTATTACTTGATGATGCTTTTACTAAAATTGAAATGGTTCATGATTTAGTAGCGGGAAGATATATACTTGTTGATGCTGTAAATAACGAAAAGGTAATTGAACTCTCTGAACAATTAGTAACTAGATTCTTGAGAAAGCTCAGAATGACGATAGTTCCGTCACCCTAAACTTGTACCCAAAGGGCATACCAATTTAGGGTCTAATCTGTAATTAATCAGAGCTCTCAATTAAATTTTATACAGACTATGAATTTTCACTATTAGCTACAAATACAGAAGAATCTGAAAATAGTAATATAAGAATGATTTACAGGATATAAAATAATTTCGATGCCAATTCGGTGCCATTATATACTGATAAGAAAAGTATTAAATATTACATAATTTCTACAAATATTCGATATATAATTTAACTCTATAGATAAAAGGATTTATCATGTTAGTTTATATTGATGACAGGGAAGACGAAGAGTTAACTGATAATTACGGCTATGATTATGGTTGTGATGATGAAAATTATGAGTATAACTCTGACTCACAGAATGAAGCTTATGATTATGAAGAGAGTAGTGAAGGTTATTTTGATGAATAACTCTCTGCCTTTGAACTTTATAATTTTCTTGACTTAAGTCATATATAGCAATATTTATTTTAATAGACTTCTTGCATAACCTAGACCCTAAATTGGTATACCCTTTGGGTACAAGTTTAGGGTGACGAAGTTCCAACTGACCGTCATTCCAAACTTGATTTGGAATCTAATTTATAAGTTATGAAAGAAGTCTAATGAATATACTATTATTATAAAGAAGATACTTCTTTAGTTTAATTTTATTATAACTTTTTTGTGATAAAATTCTATTATGAATATCAACTTAAATTTCTATAGTTTTATACATAAACAGATTATTATACTTATATATTTAACTGTTACCACAGGTGCTGGGTATATCTATATGGGTTGGTTATATGCATCAGTTACCCTACCTTTAATTTGGTATGCTCTTGTTCTCACTCTTACATTCTACGGTTACAAACTCTATAAAGAATTTTTTAAAGAATTAAGTATAAAAGAAAAAAATAAATGGCTGGAGAAATCAAAAGTTTTTTTATTTGCTTACTTTTCACTCTGGACAATAATGTTTATAGCATCTGTCTCAACAGATATTATAGAACTCCACTATATAGCAATATCAACACAACTTGGGGCATCTGTTGTATCGGCAACCCTTCTTATATCACAAAGAAAAATGGCTCTCTATACTATTGTTAGCCTGATGACACCACTTGCTATGTACTTTATATTTATAGGTGAGTTTTATAGCTACTTACTTGCATTTTTCACACTTGTACTTTGTAGTGTACTCATGTATGCACTTTATAATACAAATACATACCTCCTTAAAACAAAGGCACAATCATATAGTGACTACCTTACTAAACTTGGAAATCGTCACTACTTTATAAAAAGACTTGAAGATGCAATGCGAACACAAAAAGCTGAGGCAAAATGTATTTTTTTACTCCTTATTGATTTAGATCACTTTAAAACTATTAACGACTCTTTAGGACACGATATAGGAGATGAACTTCTAATAGAGGTTGCCTCACGTATGAATATCCTATCAAAGGAGTCTAGTCACTCTGTAGCGAGATTGGGTGGAGATGAGTTTTGTGTACTCAGTGATAGCTATAAATCACATGAAGAGTGTTTACTTGAAGCAGAAATTTTTGCTAAAAATCTTCTAGAGAGTATTAAAAAAACATACTATATTGCGAGTCATCATCTTTATATTAGTGCAAGTATTGGAATTAGTACTATATATAATCCGCAAGTAGAAGCAAGTACCTTTTTAAAAGAAGCCGATATTGCAATGTATGAGGCAAAAAATCAAGGTAGAGATGGTATTATAATTTTTAATAGTAACCTTGCTGAGAAAATTGAGAGAAAACTTGAAGTAGAGAGGGCCCTTCATTTCTCACTCAAAAATAGTGAAATAAGTCTCAAGTACCAGCCCCAGGTAGATAAAACCTCTAAAGTTATAGGTTGCGAAGTCTTAGTTCGTTGGAATAATGAAAAACTTAAAAATATCACTCCAGATGAGTTTATTCCTATGAGTGAAAATAGCGGGTTTATTATAGAACTCGGTTACTTTATTTTAGAAGAGGCCTTCAAAACTCTCAAAGAGTGGGATGAAAGTGGTATAAAACTGCAACACCTTTCTATAAATATTAGTATGAGACAGATGTTTCATGTTAACTTTATAAGAGATGTAGAGAAATTAACAAAGCAATACCTAAATAGCAATCTCTGTTCAAAAATTATTTTTGAGATTACGGAGACAAGTGTTGCAGAGGATGTAAATAGTCTTATAAAAAGTATGAATAGACTTCATACATTAGGCATTCGATTCTCAATGGATGACTTTGGAACAGGATACTCTTCTCTCTCTTATCTAAAAAAACTTCCTCTTAATGAGCTTAAAATAGATAAATCGTTTATCTCCGATTTGCAAGACAATGAACAAGATAAAAGTATGGTAAAAACCATCCTAAATATTGCTAAAGACCTTAATTTAGTGGTAGTTGCAGAAGGAGTTGAGAGTCAAGAGCAGAAAGAATTTTTAGAAGAAAATAGTTGTGATGTCCTTCAAGGTTTCTACTTCTCAAAACCTATATCTAAAGAGGAGTTTGAAAGATTAGCTTCTTAAGCTTAAGAGTACTTAGCTAAAAATGAATTTAATTGATTTGCAAACTGATGGGCATCTTTAGCTCCAAAGGGTTTTGGTCCTTTTGTTATCTCACCACTCTCTCTTATTTTGTCCATGAGATCTCTCATAGCTAAATACTGTTTAATATTATCAACACTATAAAGCTCACCCCTGTGGTCAATTGCATGAGCATGCTTACTTATAACTCTATCGGCAAGTGGTATATCTGCAGTGATAACTAAATCACCCTTCTCCACCATCTCAACTATTTTATGATCTGCCTCATCTGCTCCAGCCTCGACTATAAGATACTCAACAAAGTTACTCTTTCCTATGTTTACTTTTTTGTTGGCTATCACATATGTTTCAAGTTTCAACCGCTCAATAGAGCGGACTAAAATAGGCTTGAGAAGATTTGGAAAAGCATCACCATCTACATATACTTTAAGCATTTATCAACTCCATTTTTTCTCGTCGTTTTAACTTTTTAATCTCATACTCACGTTTTGAAGCACTGCTTCTACTCTCAGACTCCTCACTATAGACTACTTCAACCGGACGCCTAATCTTTGTGTATTTAGCACCTTTTTCGGAGCTATTATGCTCACTCACTCTTCTTTGTACATCTGTTGTAATTCCTGTATATAAAGTATCATCGCTACATCGAAGAATATAAACAAAGTAAGACATATAAATCTCCATAAGATATTAAAAGTATTTTACTATAATACTTTTATAAAAGGATATATTTTGGCATACAATTTAGAAAACACTCTCGTTATTGGCATCTCAGCGACTGCTCTTTTTGACCTTTCTGAGGCAGATGCACTCTATAAAAAAGAGTTTAAAAAACACCCAGATAGTGCCATTGATATATATAGAAAGTATATGCTTGAAAATGAAGATAAAATTTTAAATGAGGGAATTGGTTACCCATTAGTTCAAGCGCTCTTAAACCTTAACAGATACCAAAAGCCTAAAGAGGCCCCTCTTGTTGAAGTCATTGTTATGTCAAGGAACTCTCCAGATACAGGAGTTAGAGTCTTAAATACTATAAGAGAAATAGGGCTAAATATTACTCGTTCTGCATTTACCGCTGGTGAATCTAGTGCTGATTACCTTGAAGCTTTTGATGTAGATCTTTTTTTAACAACCAATGAACAAGATGCGCAGAAAGTAATAGATACAGGTGTTTGTGCTTCAGCAGTTCTCTCTATTCCACCTGAGTATAAGTGTGAAACAGATGATGGACAGGTTCGAATTGCCTTTGATGGTGATGCTGTTTTATTTGATGAGAGTAGTGAACTTGTATATAAAGAAGGTGGAATAGAGGCTTTTCATGAAAATGAAAAAAATGAACAGAATATACCAATGAATGAGGGTCCATTCGCTACATTTTTAAAAAAACTTGCAAAATTACAGGAGAGGCTTCCTATGAAAATGGAATTTTCACCCGTTAGAATTGCAATTGTGACAGCTAGAAATGCTCCTTCAGATTTAAGAGTTATCAAAACTTTGAGACACTGGGGTATATATGTTGATGAGGCCTTTTTTCTTGGAGGTTTAGAAAAAAGTAAAATATTAAAATCTTTTAGAGCCCATATATTCTTCGATGATCAGGATGTTCACCTTAACACTTCATCACTTGTTGTTCCATCTGGAAAAGTTTTATATCCTACTAATTCAAAGCTTCAAAAACACAAGTAAACACAGTAGATGTTTTAATCATCTGATAAAACATCCATATGTGAGTGTAATTTTGTAACAATAAGAACTTATCTATAGCTATATCTTGTAAATAACTAAAAGTTATATTATAATCACATATAGATTTATCACAAAATAATTATTTTTTTTTGATAAAAGGGGTTAAAAATGGAAAAGAATAATATTATAATTGTCGAAGATGATGAGATTACAGCTCTTAATCTAAAACTTTCACTTCAGAAGCATGGCTATAACATCGTTGCAGTATGCGATAATCAGCTCGAAGCCAAAAATAAAATCTCTGCATATAATCCTGATATTATTATTGTAGATATCTCTCTTCAAGAGAGTAGTGATGGCATAGAACTTGCAAAAATCATCAGAAAGAAGCATAGTATTCCTTTTATATACTTAACCTCATATAGCGATGAAGATATTATTAATAAAGCGAAACAGACAGAGCCTTATGGTTATATTTTAAAGCCCTTTGATCCAAACTCTCTTCATGCAACCATTCAAATGGCACTCTTTAAATTTGATATGGAAAATGAAAGAAAAGAGGATATAGACTCTTTAAAAGTGGACAAGCTAAACCTTGAAAAACTCCTCTACTCAAAACGTGCTTCAGATAAACCAATCGTTCCATTTGGAGATAAGTATCATCTAGATATCAGTATTTGCGAAACTTTTTACAATGGTAAAAAAATTAAGCTCACAAAAAAAGAGAATGCTTTTTTACGCCTTCTTGTAGCACAACTTGGTCTTGTTGTAAGTTTCGAGCAAGCTATGAACTATGTTTGGGATGAGAGTGGTGCAACAGAGAACAGTGTAAGAACTCTTGTTTGGAGACTTAGAAATAAACTTGAAACTGATATTATTAAAAATGCTTCAGGAATCGGTTACTACATCGAAGAGTAAGATTACTTAATCTTTATCTCTTCAACTCTTGTCTTTATAATATTATAAACACTTGAGTAGTTATACTCACTATTTTCTGCCTTTGCCATCTGTTCTAGTTCACTTGCACTATCTTGAAGTGTCTCTATTCTAAAGTTACCACTTGAACCTTTAATACTGTGGGCCATAAGTGCTATCTTCTCATAATCTTTTTTCTTAATCGCATTTTGCAATTCTGGTAGAGTTTTTTTCATTTTTTTGATAAAAAGCCCTAAAAGCATTATAAGCTCATCATCATTAAGCATTAATTCTTCACTTAATTTTTTAGTGTCCAAGCCTTCAATAGTGCTATCCTTATAATCCGGCATAGAGATGATAGGAGTATTTGTTGCATTGATTTTTAGATATGTAAAAAAGACTCTCTCAAGATCTTTAATAACAATAGGTTTGCCGAGAAATGAATCAAAACCACTGAGTAACCCTCTCTCTCTCGCACCCTTAATAACATTAGCAGTCAGTGCAGAGATTGGTGTATGACTCCACCCTTTTAAAGATTCATATGCTAAAATCTCTTTAATAGCCTCATTTCCATCCATAACAGGCATCTGTTCATCCATAAGAATTAAATCATAACTCCTATTTTTGTAAAGTTCCACAGCTTCTAAACCATTATTTGCCAAATCGTATGTTAAACCATACTTTACAAGTAAAATCTTTATGAGCTCTTGGTTTGCCTCGTTGTCCTCTGCTATTAAAACATGACCTATAAATTTTTGAGAATTATGTATAGGCTGTGGTAAGAATGTTTCAGGTTTCATTAACTCACTAAATGCTGTGTGGATTTTGGAACAATAGAGTGGAAAACACATTGAGTTTATATGCTCATACTTCTCATACTCATCATACTGTTTACTCATAAGGGCAATAAACTGCTTATCAGAGTTTTTAATACACTCTTTCGTTTTTCTATCTATATCTTCATGAACAAAAATAGCCACATCATAATCTATATCTAAATTATCAACTAAATTTATATTCATCTGAAAAATATCTGCATATTTGATAAATGATTCATGCTGAAAACTTGTTTTAAGTTCAGGTGCATAAACAACCATCTTAAGTTTCTGAAAATCAGCAATGTCATCAAATATTAAAAACTGCTCATTTTCTATCTCAATTGGTATCTCCATCCAGAAGGTACTTCCTTTACCAACAACTGAATCAACTCCTGTATCCCCATCCATAAGTTTTGATAGCTGATGACATATTGAAAGACCTAATCCTGTTCCATCACAGTTACTAAGAGGTGAGTACTGAGCCTGAGCAAATGCGGTAAAGATATTTTTTATATCTTCTTTTGTTATACCAATTCCGTTATCTTCAACACTAATACGAAGCCTTTTATCATGGCATGTTGCCATAATACTTATAAGACCACCTATAGGAGTAAATTTAATAGCATTACTCAAAAAGTTAGCTAGGATCTGCTTAATTCGTAAAGCATCTCCATAGAGTTCACGAGAAATCATAGGGTCTATAAAAGAGGTGATAGTAATATCTTTAGAGTTAGCACTTGCTACAAAAAGTTCCATTGTATGACTTAACTCTTCATGAAGTGAAAATATTTTTGGCTCAATAGTAAACTCACCACTTCTTAGTTTTGAAAAATCTAAAATATCATTAATTATGCTTAAAAGATTCTCCCCACTACTCAAAATTATATCGAGATAATTTCTCTGCTTTTTACTTAACTCCTCATCTATTAAAAGATAAACAAAGCCTAAAATTGCATTTAGTGGTGTTCGTATTTCATGTGACATATTTGAAAGAAAATACTCTTTTGCCTGTCCTGCTTGAAGAGCTTCTTGACGTGCTATCTCTAGTTTATCAAAGATTGCATCTGTATAATATTTGAGGATTCCTTTAAAATTTTCATCAAATATATAGGACAACTCATCAAAAAGATCTTTTGAGTTAAGTTTTGCATCATAGGAAAAATCTATCATAGAGCGACGGAAATGACTACATATTTCAAAAAGCTCATCAGCACTTATTTCTCGATATTTCAAGTAAATTAGTAAGTCTTGCATGATAGGACAATTACCTATTTTTCTTGTTCCTGTAATAACTCCCATAAAGTAATCAAAAACACCACTCGCATACTTATTTAAAAAGTACTCTTCATCAATATCATGAAGTAATAATATCTTTTTTGGAGCCTTATATGACATCCATTGAGCAAGAATTATCTCTTTAGATGAAACGAATATATCATGTGTTTTAACTAAATTTGGTACATTTATTGACATCTAATATCTTTATGTTGGATTTACTAAAAAAAATGAGATACTCATAATAAGTATTAACTTTATAATGGCTATTACTACTGTACCTAAAATATTTCCTATCTGGCAACTGCTACAAGAACTAAGTCCTCTTCCCTCATACTGAGCATAAAAGAAATAAATTACATTTGCAACAATTACACTATAAGAGAGATAAACCTGAGTATTCCATAAGCTTTGAGTATCTTCCATAAAAAGTGAAACTAAAAGTATTACAGACATAATAATTAATAAAACATTAGATATCTTTACAAAATAATCACGCTTATTTGTTGTTGGGCAGACTTCAGAAACACTCACATGCCCACCATGCTCTAATTTCGCTTCAAATTGTTCTTTTGCTTCTTTAGAGAGTTTGGATAAAAAATTAGCCCCAAAGGTATAGTCGATTTTTCTTTGAATTAATATACTCAATGAACCTTCGGCTTTCATCGAGCAATCCTTAGCATCTCTATCTTGATAGACTAAACTAATACTTTCGTGCCTCTCAACATCTGCACTCATATTTGGATAGTAGGCTGTAGTTTCAGTTGTAGTCGTTCTCCCTTTCGTAGAAAGCATTCGAGGATTTAAGAGTTCTAAAAACTCTCCATCAGGCTTTTTAATTACAACTATATTAAAATAACTACCTATCTGAAATGCAGCAAGTCCATCTAAATGATTAGCATCTATAGTATCTTTCAAATCATCAATCAATGAAAAAATATTCTCATTAAATACTCTTACATCAGTTGCATATTCGGCACTTGGTGGGGTTGGATACTGTATGATTTCTTGAATCATTTGAAGCCTTTAGAAAGGGTCTTATATTGAGGGTTCACTCTCCTAAAATTTAGGAGAGTAAGGAGTTAACTAGTGACTTTTACCTACAACTACTAACATTTTAATGTTAATAAGTACGAATCTTACCGCTTGAAAAATAACACAAGTTCTTAATTTCTTTTGAAATGAACCTGGTGTCATTGTAGTAAAGTTTTGGCTATATGCCTTGATATGTTTTTCGTCATTTAATGCCATTTTTTTTCCTTAATAATTTATTTTCTAATTTTCTATTCTGGGATTAGAGTCCAACCTGGTTTAAGCTCAGCTTTCCAGATAAATAGGTGATGAAGGATATGTTTAATCCAGTGACCAGCAAGACCGATTTCACCAAATGTATACTCAACATCACGACCAGTTCCTGGATACTTATCAAAGTCAGGGACAACAGGATAAATTGTCATTGCTGCTGCAGTACCAGTAAATAAACCTTTACCAGCAGAAGCAACACAAGCAGCACCCATATTAGCCATAGAAGCTTCATGTAATGGAGCATCTTCACCTTTTAAGATTCTATCACAGATTGAGTGTGCAACAGCTTTACCAATAATACCTGAAGGCATACCAGTTCTTGGAGGAGTTGGTCCAATTGGAGTTCCATTTGGAGATTTCATAGGTTTAGAAATTGGATGTGGAGGTGCAAATGCAATACCACAAGCAAACATATTAGAGTAAGTTGGATTTTGATATGTAGAAGGCCAATCAGATGCTTTCCAGTTTTCATAAGCACCAGCACCATAATTAGCATCAACTTTCAAGAAACCATTTGGAGCAAAAATAGTATCAGTTATATCTGACCCATCTTTACCATAAGCTTTAAGACCAACACCAGCAAATGGTGGAATTAACATTGAAAAATCAAACTCTTCTTCACCCATTTCACCATCAAGAAGCTCATAATGAACTTTTCCAGCTTCAACTTTATTGACATGTGCACCAATAATCCAAGGAATACCACGCTCAGTAAATAGTGACTCTGCAAAGATTTTTGAACTAACAGCAAAACCCATAGATTTCATGTGAAGTCCACCAACACCAAAATCACCTAAGAAAGACTCATTTGAAATCCATTTAATATCAGCCATATCACGAACACCAGCTTTATTTATCTCATGTTCAATATTGAAGATATACTCAAATGCAGCACCTTGACAAGTACACATACCATGACCTGTACCAATTAAGATCTTTTGGCGCTGTCCAGCTTTCATAGTTTCAATACACTTGCTTAACTCATGAGCAGCATGTTCAGCATGATCGGCTGTACAAACAGAAACTGTATGCTCACCTAAATTACTACCTTCACCTAAACCTTCAGTAGCACCGAAATTAAGTTTTGGTCCTGTTGCATTAATAATATAATCATATTCTATATTTTCAGTCTGACCCGCAGTGTCTGCTTTTGTTGACTCAATAGTAACAAAAGGCTTATCGCTAGACTCATTTCCCTCTGGATTTAAAGAGATTGCCTTTGCTTGGTGATATATAATCCCAGCTTTAGCATATACAGGTGCTAAATCGAAAGTAACATCCTCTTTAGTCATCTGACCAACACCAACCCAAATATTTGATGGAATCCAATTCCATTTCGCATTCGGAGTAACTACTACAACTTCATGAGCTGAACCTAACCATTTTGCTGCGAAAGTAGCTGCAGTATGACCTGAAACCCCTCCACCTAAAACAACTAATTTTGCCATATATTTTTCCTTAGTATTTGTTCTGAAAAAACTTTATCACAATGGTATCACATATTTATCACAAAGTATTATAAGAAAATAAATGATTATTATTCATGAGGATTATATAAAGTTTCAAGCCCTATTTTAAGGGCTTTAAAGAGTGTATTTTTCTATTTTTAGTGAGTTTTTAAGATTTTAGCAATTATCTCATAAGAGTTTTTCGAAAGTGACTGTGTAGAAATGATACGTTCCAATTCCCTTTTCATTACTCCTTTATTTATTTTATTCATTTTTTCATAAATTTTGAATGCACCACATAGCCCCGAAGCCATTTGTGCATTTATCTGATCAATCTCTATAATTTTATCTGCAATAAAACTATATCCTTTCCCATTTTTTGCATGAAAACTTTTATAGTTTCTAGCGAAAACACCTATAAGTGAGCGCACAAGATTTGGAACTTTTTCATTATATACTTCATCATTTTGAAGAGCCTGAACACGCTCTAGTGTTCCCTCTCTCTGTGAAGCAGCTAGAATTGCAAAATATTTATTCATTACTAAGGTGTCATTTTTATATCGTTTATAAAAGTCGGCCACTACAGGAGTTGAAAGTTCTTCCGAAGTATTTTCAAGGATATCAAAAGCAACAACTCTATCTGTCATGGTTAAAGAGTCTCTATATTGTTCTTGAGTTATTCTAAGTATTTCAGCATCATCTAAAGCCCCTAGCATTCTTAAACAGCGATTTTTAATAGCTCTTTGACCCATACTCTTAGCATCAATACTAACATTTAAAGGTTTGTGATATTTTCTATATAGCTCTAAAATTTTCTCTTTATATATACTTGCTAAATGCTTTTGCAGAGTCTCTTTTGCCTTGTATATCAATTCAAAATCAACTATTTCTTGTCTCTGCATCAGTGTTGAAATAGATGGAAGTTCAAGTAAAAGAGCCTTAAAAGAGAGATCAACATCAACTTCTAAAAGATATCCAAAGGCATCAACATACTCTTGGTCTATCTCTTCACCATGCATTAAAGACTCAATCATCTCAACAGCATAAGATTGTGCAGATTCATATTTTACAAAACTATTGTCATCATGTTTCATCAAAAAAGAGTACTCTGTTTTTTCTTGTTCTACTATAATAGGAGCTGAAAAATCACGATTGATTGAGAGTATACAGTTTTTACTTAATCCTGTAAATTCAAATATCTCTTCTTCCTTAGAGATTAGAAGAGTCTTCTCTACTTTGATTGTTCCACAACTATTCATAAGAGAAATTTTTAAAGGGAAAAAATATGGTTTTTGTTTAGAACCATCTACCGCATTTGGAATCTCTTGAGTTAGAGTTAGGGAGTAGATTTTATTTTCATATGACTCTTTTACATGTATTTTTGGTGTTCCTGACTGATGGTACCAGAGTTCAAAAGCACTTAAATCAACTCCACTAGCCTTACTCATAGCCCAGAGAAAATCATCTGTAGTAACTGCTTGACCATCAAAGGTTTTAAAATAGAGGTCTGTTGCTTTACGATAATTTTCCTCACCTAAGAGAGTATTAATCATACGAATCACCTCAGCACCCTTCTCATATACAGTAGAAGTGTAAAAGTTATTCATAGATATATAAGATTCAGGCTGGATAGGGTGTGCTGTTGGTGAGGCATCCTCAACAAACTGACGCTCTCTCAGTGCTTTTACATCATCTATACGTTGTACATCTTTAGAGTTTAAATCAGCAGAGAAACTCTGGTCTCTAAAAACAGTCAAACCCTCTTTAAGGGTAAGTTGAAACCAGTCACGGCAAGTTATACGATTTCCAGTCCAGTTATGGAAGTACTCATGTGCTATAACTGCCTGAATACCCATAAAGTTAGTATCAGTAGCAGTATCTTCATCAGCTAAAACATAGTGAGAGTTAAAGATATTTAAACCCTTGTTCTCCATCGCTCCCATATTAAAACTATCTACTGCTACTATATTATAAATCTCTAAGTCATACTCACGGCCATATTTCTCTTCATCCCAAGTCATTGACTCCTTAAGGGATTTCATTGCATGGGTACACTTAGACTCATTTCCTAAATCACAGTAGATATTTAGCTCTACTCTCTCACCACTCATAGTTGTAAACTCATCATTAACTACACCTAAGTCTCCAGCTACAAGAGCAAAAAGATAGGCAGGTTTTGGATGGGGATCAAACCATGTTACACCGTGACGTTCATCAAAGCTATCATGGCACTGTATTTTATTTCCATTACTAAGTAAAACTGGATATTTTGATTTCTCTGCTATTACCGTAGTCGTAAAAACCGACATAATATCTGGACGATCAAGATATGGTGTCACTCTTCGAAAACCCTCTGGTTCATTTTGAGTACAAAATATAGTGCCTGACTTATAGAGACCCTCAAGTTCAGTATTGTTTTGCGGATAAATTTTATTGACTATTTTTAAACTAAACGCGGTCGGTACATTTAATATAGTAAGTTTTTCATTTTTATAGTGGTAGCGAGTCTCTTTAAGTTTAAGATTATTTAACCACAACTCTACTAATTCCAAATCTATACTATCAAGTGATATATTAGCAACACTCTCATCTATCTTACTAATACTCATACGGTTCGTAACTAAGGCATACTCTTCATGTAAATCAAAAATAAGGTTTACATCCTTAATTTCATACTCTGGTTTTTTATAGTCTTTTAAATATATAGCTTGAATTTCACTCATAACATCTCTTCTAATTTTTTGCTAATCATAGCATAATGAAATTTACTGTAGAATAACATCCATAAATTAAAATAAGGTCTTATAAAGATGAAAAAACTCTTCACAGCTGCTCTACTTCTAGTATCAGTAATAACATTTAGTGCATGTAACGGTTCAACTCCAGAAGTAGCTCCAATTGAAGCAAAAACTCAGCTACAAAAAATAGTTGAACGAGGTACTCTTGTCTTAGGAACAAGTGGTAACATGACACCAATGACTCGTTCTATTAACGATGGTAAAGATGCTGTAGGTTTTGATATTGATTTAGCTAAAACACTTGCTACTACAATGGGTGTAGAACTAGAGATTAAAATTCTTCCATTTGATCAACTTATCTCGGCTGTTGATAATGGTGAAGTAGATATCGTAATATCAAATATGACTATAACACCACAGAGAAATACTCAAGCTGCATTTGTAGGGCCATACCTTACATCTGGAAAATGTCTTGTAACAAAAGAGGCAGATTTAGCAACTGCAGGTAAAAAAGAAGAACTCAACAAAGCAGGTCTTAAAATAGCAGTTATCAAAGGAACTACAAGTGAGACTTTTGTAAAACTTGGTATGCCAAATGTTGAAGCTGTTGCTGTTACTACACAAAATCAAGCAGTTGAGTTAATCAGAGAATCTCAGGTTTCTGCACTTTTAACAGACTATCCAATCTGTAAATCAATCATCTCTAGTAATCCAGATGACAACTTTGTATCTGTTTTTTCAAACTTAACTTACGAGCCTATTGGTATAGCAGTTGCTCCTCAAAACTCTCACCTTGTAAACTACACAGAAAACTTTTTAATTCGTGCTAACAAAGTTGGTCTTTTAGAAGCTTTAGCAAACAAATGGTTTAAATAAAAATGAGTATATATAGAGAATATGACATACGGGGAATCTACGAAAAAGAGTTAAATAAGCAGAGTGTCACTAGAATCGGTTATATTCTTGCATCCAAAATAGAGGGTGAGTATGTGGCTGTTGGTTATGATGCTCGTAGCCACTCCCCTATTCTCTTTGAGTATCTTGTTGCTGGTCTAAACGCGGGTGGTAAAAAAGTTCTTGGTATGGGACTTGTCCCTACACCTGTAAACTACTTTACAAACTATCAAGAGTGGAGTGGAATCACTCCTTCTGCCTCAGTTATGATTACAGGTTCACACAATCCTAGTGAGTATAACGGTTTTAAAATCACCGTAGATAAGGCACCATTTTTTAGTGAAGATATCTATGCTCTCGGTCGTGAGTGTGAAGCTATGGATTATATTCCAAAAGCAGATGTTCGTGATGTTACTGATATAAATGCAGTAGATAGATATGTTGACTTTTTAGTTGGAGAGTTTCAGCATCTTAAGGGTATGGATACACGCATAGTTTATGACTGTGGTAATGGTGTTGCAGGTGTAGTAACTGAAGATATATTTAAAGCCCTAAAGTTTAAATCTAAGGGTATCTATGTAGATCCTGATGGAACATTTCCAAACCACCATCCAGACCCAAGTGAAGAGCACAATCTTGTTGATGTTAAAAAACTTTTAGCAGATGAAGGTGATATCGCCTTTGCTTATGATGGCGATGCAGATAGAATTGCGGTCCTTACTCATAAAAACAACATCAAGGGCGATATGATGGCTCTTCTTTACTCTATGAAGATGGATAAACCTACTGTAGTTGGTGAGGTAAAATGTTCTCAGGTAATGTATGATGAGCTAACTCGTCGTGGCTGTAATGCAGTGATGTATAAAACAGGTCACTCAAACCTCAAAGTGAAGATGAAAGAGATAAACGCGGATCTTGCTTGTGAAGTAAGTGGTCATGTCTTTTTCAAAAACCGTTACTTTGGTTATGATGATGCTATCTATGCAACACTTCGTATGCTTGAGCTTATTCACGATGGTATAGACTTAGATGCTGAACTTGCAAAACTTCCTAAAGTTTTTTCTACAGAAGAGATAAAAGTTAAAACAAGCGAAGAGGAGAAATTTAAAATTATTGAGCGTGTAAAAGAGTTACTTAAAGCACCCTCAGCTTCATTTCCAACTATACGAGATATAATTGAAGTAGATGGCGTTCGTATCAACTTTGAAGATGGTTGGGGACTTGTAAGAGCAAGTAATACGACTCCTGTTTTAGTGACTCGTTTTGAGTCTACATCAGAGGAAAAAGCCAAAGTTTACGAAAAAGCTATAAATGATTTAATTTTAGAGGCTCAGAACTCTTTATAAAGGTTGGTATTATGCTCCAATCAAGTGAAATTGATGAAGTGAGTAGACTTAAGCAACAACTGCAAGATAAAAGTGATTTTTTGGCAAGTATGAGCCATGAAATCAGAACTCCGATGAATGCTATCATCGGACTCTCACAAGTTCTCCTAGATGAAGGAGAGTTAAACTCCAAACAACTCGATCATATTAAAACCATCAGTAACTCTTCAAATATGCTCCTAGGGCTTATCAACGATATTTTAGATTTTTCAAAAATAGATGCTGGTAAATTGACCTTAGAAAATATATCTTTTGATTTAAATATGATTCTTGATTATGTCGCTGATATGATTGGTCTAAAAGCTAAAGAGAAAGGTATAGAGCTAATCTTTGATATAGACCATGGTGTTCGAGCCAATTTTCTGGGTGACCCTTTGAGAATATCACAGATTATTCTCAATATGATGAGTAATGCTATTAAATTTACAGAAGTTGGAAGTATTACAATTAAGGTCCATTCTAAAGATATTGACGAGAAACGAACACTTTTGCAGTTTGAAGTGAAAGATACTGGAATTGGTCTTACACAAGAGCAGCTAAAATCTCTTTTTCAAAACTATACTCAAGCTGATGCCTCAACAAGTAGAAAATATGGAGGAACCGGCTTAGGTTTAACTATATCCAAACAGTTAACTGAACTTATGAATGGCAAAATATGGGCAGAAAGTATTTATAATAAAGGGTGTACTTTTTTTATAAACCTTGAATTAGAGTATGAGAAACCTCATGAGTTTAGAGTCTATCACCTTCCATCAAAAGAGATTATGCAAAAACGTATTCTTATTATAGATTCTCATCAAAACACTGCCAATGCACTCATAAATATGCTTGGCTACTTTCATATGAATATTCGTAGTGTTATAAATGCAGAGGATGCAAAACTAGCCTTAAAAAGTCAAAAATATGACATACTTTTTATTGATGATGAGATATGTGAGCTCAACAAGTTTAATCTGTGTTCTATCACAAATCCACCTATGCTAGTCCTTATACAAAACTGGATTAATAGCTCAAATGAGGAGTATTATAAAGAGCACTGTATTGATAGCTTTATAAAAAGACCGTTCAATCAACAGATGCTTTTTGACACTATTGTACGGCTCTATAGTGATGATAAAAGTATATCTCATCCTCAAAGTAAGCAGTATATAAAAGATGACATAAAAGCCTTAGGCAAACATAAAATTCTAATTGTTGAAGACAATCTTATTAACCAAAAAGTGATGAGAGGGCTGCTTAGTGCAACTGCTTTAGAACTTGTTTTTGCAGAGGATGGAGAGGAAGCTCTTAGTGTAATCACTAAGGAAAACAACTTAGAGTTAATTCTTATGGATATACATATGCCTAAACTCAATGGCTATGAGACTAGCTCTATCATTCGAAAAAATCAGCTCTACAATCATATTCCTATAGTTGCAATGACCGCAGATGTAATGACTGAAGATATTAAAAAAGCAAAAGAGCATGGAATGCAAGAGCATATTTCTAAACCTATTGATATCCAATCCCTATATGAAATTTTGATTACATACTTAACAAGCAATAGTAACGACCAAGATAATAGTTTTATAAAGGAAACTGAGAGCTATGAAGATATTACTCATCTGCTCCATGAAGTACCAGATTTAGATTATATAAATACTATGAAGTACACCGGAAATGATCCATACTTATATCAATCAATTCTAAAAGATTTTGTAAATATATATAGTGATTCACATACTAAAATGTCAGCTTACATCACAGCACAAGAGTATGGGGCTGGAGAGTTTTATGCGAGAGAGCTAAAAGAAGCCGCCGCAAATATTGGTGCTAAAAAACTTTTTAAATATGCTAGAATTATTGAAAACAGCTTTGAAAATCGCTATTTTTCTCTTTTAATCAAGTATGAAGAGGAGTATCGTAAATCTTTAAATGTATTTATTGAAACTATGAATAAGCTTTTAAACATAAAAAAGTAGCTATAATTTCTCACTTAAAAAATAGTTTAATTTATAAGGACTTTTATGAAAACTCATACTCTTTTAATGCCACTAGACATGCACCTTCACCTTCGTGATGCAGTGATGCTTGAAAATGTAGCCCCACTCTCTGCTTACTCTTTTAGTGGTGCTATTGTAATGCCTAACCTTGTTCCTCCAGTTGAATCTAAAGAGGATGTTATCGCATATAAAGAGCGTATTATGGCAGCAGTTCCAAATGACTACTTTGAGCCATATATGACTCTTTTTTACAAAAACTATGATAAAAAATTCTTAGAATCTGTTGCAGATGAAATCACTGCTATTAAACTCTACCCTGCGGGAATCACTACAAACTCTGAGGGTGGAGTTAGTTCATTTGACATAGAAGAGATGAGACCAACACTTCAAACTATGAGTGATATGGAAATTCCACTTTGTGTTCATGGTGAAACTGATGGTTTTGTGATGGATAGAGAGGCTGAGTTTATGTCTATTTATGAGCTTTTAGCATCTAACTTTCCAAAACTAAAAATTATTATGGAGCATATTACAACTAAAGCAGCTGTTGATATGCTAGATAAATATGAGAACCTTTATGCAACAATTACAGTCCATCACCTCATCTTAACACTTGATGATGTTGTTGGTGGTATGATGATGCCTCACCTCTTCTGTAAACCTATTGCAAAACGTCCAGAGGATTTAGATGCACTCTTAACAGTAGCACTTGCAGCTCATCCAAAAGTTATGTTTGGCTCAGACTCAGCACCACACCCTCAACATAAGAAAGAGTCTTGTGGCTGTGCAGCAGGTGTTTTTACAGCACCGATTGCCCTGCAACTTCTTTGTGAGATATTTGAGCAGTATGATAAGCTAGAAAATCTACAATCTTTTGTAAGTGACAATGCTCAAAATATTTATGGAATCTGTCCAGAGTTTAAAGAAGTGACTCTTGAGAAACGTGCTTTTGTAGTGCCTGAGAATTATTCGGGTGTCGTACCTATGTATGCAGGTGAAGCTATCGCTTGGGCTATTGAGAGCATTGACTAAGCTTCTGCTCCTTGAAGATGACCTGCTCTTTGCAGAGACTCTTATAGACTTATTAGAAGAGGAGGAGTATGAGGTAACTCACACTCCAAATGGTCAAGCTGCACTTGATGCAATCTTTAGTAATAAGTTTGACCTCTATATTCTAGATATAAATGTCCCAATCATAAATGGTGTAACACTGCTAAAAGAGCTTCGTGATGCCGATGATAATACTCCAACTATTTTTCTAACCTCACATAAAGATAGAGAGATGCTCAAAAAAGGCTTTACTAGTGGAGCAGATGATTATCTCACCAAACCTTTTGACAATGATGAACTACTACTACGACTAAAAGCACTTTTAAGACGAGTGAAAAAGGAGACAACAGAGTGTATTTCACTCCTATGTCATGAAGAGCAATATAAGAGATTTACTTATGATGCAGAAGAGTTGGAACTCTCAAAAAAAGAGTATGAACTTCTTCTTGTTTTAGTACAGCATGTAAATAAACCTGTTCCAAAAGAGCTAATATTTTCCGAACTTTGGAGTATCTCTGAAACGCCTAGTGATGGAGCTATCCGCGTTTATATAAACCGACTTAAACAGCTTCTTCCTCAGATGAAAATAGAAAATATTCGTGGTATAGGGTACAGACTTGTTTCGTAACCTTCGTATAAATATTTTTATATACTACTTTGTAACAGTAAGTACATTTCTAGGTATTTTACACTATTTATTAGCCGTGGCAGAAGTTCAAAATGTACTCCTCTTAGCCGTTATTTTGCTCTGCTTTGTTATTCTCTCTGGTGTTTTTATATCTAAACTTGCAATTGACCCTCTCTCAGAGCATGTTCAGAATCTTCAAAATCTCTCAAAAGAGACACTTCATGAACTCAATCTTCCCATAAGTACCATCATCTCAAACTCTTCTCTTTTAAAAAAGAACAACCAAGATGAGAAGAGTTTAAAGAGAATATCTCGTATAGAGAGTGCTTGTGAGATGCTTAGAAGTAGATATAACGAACTTGATTATATGATTAAAACACAGTCACGTCAAGAGCTAAATGAAGAGATAGAGCTTAAGAGTTTAGTCGAGAAACGGGTAGAGTTTCTTCAATCTATCTATCCTCATATATCCTTCAACTTAGAGCTAAAAGAGACACTTATATTCAACGATTTAATAGGAATATCAAAAGTCATTGACAACATAATTGATAATGGGGTAAAATACTCAAAAATTTCCACTACTATAGATATTAGACTACAAAACCACACTCTTGAAGTAGAAGATTATGGGTGCGGAATGGATGAAGTTGAGCTTTTAAAAATTTTTGACAACTACTACCAGAGTAATGAGAACATGCAAGGTTTTGGAATAGGCCTTAGCATGGTAAAGAGATTTTGTGACACAAACTCTATACAGCTAAGTTTTAAATCAAAAATAGATGAAGGTACAACAGTACTACTAAAATTTAAAAATATATAAGGAAATAAACAGATGGAATCAGCAAATTTTTTAGCATATGCCGAAGAAGCACTAGACTATGGTGTTATGGGCATATTAGTTCTTATGAGTATAGTGACACTATGGCTTTTTATAGAGAGAATGATGTTTTATAAGAGTGTACGCATAGAAGACTATACACATAGAGACACTCTAGAAATGGACTTAACAGACAATATAAGTGTTATTAGTGCCATCGGTACAAATGCTCCTTATGTTGGACTACTTGGTACTGTTGTAGGGATTATGATTACTTTTTATACTCTTGGTGATGTTGGAAGTGTTGATGCTAAAAAGATTATGATGGGTCTTGCACTTGCACTTAAAGCTACTGCAATGGGGCTTATTGTTGCTATGCCGGCTATCATAGCCTACACAATATCTCTTCGTAAGGTTGAAAAAATCCTTACTAGATACGATGTAGCAGCAGATACAAAAGAGAACTAATACCTATGGGAAAATGTAAAAAGGCACACAAGAAGTTTGACTCTATAAATGTAATACCATTTATAGATATCATGCTTGTTCTTTTGGTTATGGTTTTAACTACCTCTACTTTTATAAAACAGGGGATTATCCCCGTTGATTTACCTCAAGCTAAAGCTGCTAAAAAAGAGGATATTAAAAAAGAGATTACTATTTATGTAAATGCGAAGGGTGAGATGTTTTTTGACAAAGATAAAGTCGATTTAAAAACTCTAGAGCAGAGACTCTCCTCTACCTCTAAAGAGCAGACTGTTATACTCAGAAGTGACAAAGAATCAAAATTTCAAGACTTTGTAAGTGTTATGGATATCTTAAAAAGACTTGGACACGAACAGCTTTATATCGTTACTAAAGAGTAGTTTTCTTTAGTAACTCTTCTCCATCAATCTAAAACGCGAACTATTCACCTCATCTATATTTTTCATAACCCTTTTATCTTCTAGGGTAACTGAACTGTTTATATCAAACACTTTTTTCTCTTGTATTTCAACCTCATTAAAAAGTGAACTTGCTATAAAAAAAAGTATCATTATTGCAACTATACTTACATAGAGTAAAACATAGTTTTTTATATGTCCTGATTCAAAAGGGTTTTCCATTTATACTCTTTTATTATTTTTTGCCTTTGGATTATATAATAGACTTCTTTCATAACTCATAAATTAGATTCCAAATCAAGTTTGGAATGACAGTCAGTTGGAACTTCGTCACCCTAAACTTGATTTAGGGTCTAGGTTATGCAAGAAGTCTAATAAATAAGATAACTTACACTCTTTTTATGTTAGTATATTTTAAATTCAATTTAAGGAAATCAGATGCAAACAACAACTTTCAAGGGTACTACTGTAAAACTAGGCGGTAATGAAATTAATGTAGGAGATAAAGCACCAACAGTTATAGCTACTGGAACTGACTTAAGTGATGTAGAGATTGGCGGAGTAAAAGATAAAATACAACTTATAATAACTGTTCCTTCTCTCGATACAAACACCTGTGCAGCAGAGACAAGAAGGTTTAATGTTGATGTAAATAACTTAGATATCTGTGAGACTACAGTTGTCTCTATGGACTTACCATTTGCAGCAGATAGATTTTGTACTACGGAAGGTATAGAGAACTTAACAGTTGCATCTGATTATATAGATAAAGAAGTGAGTAAGGCTTATGGTGTTTTAATGACTGATAATAAGCTTATTGGTCTCAGTGCAAGAGCTGTATTTGTGATAGACAGAAGTGGAGAAGTTGTTTATAAAGAGATAGTCCCTGAAGTGACTGACGAACCTAACTATGAAGCTGCATTAGAGGCTATAAAAGAAGCTAGATAGTTTATGTTAATGGTATGAATTTTCCAAATTTTTCATATCATTAAGAGTTTTAAAATTAAAATTATCATAGTATAGGTGATGAAAACACATCATATAACTTATAATTCTCAAAAAGAGCTTTTAAAAAGTATAAAAGTTTTTAAAAAATTTTCCTATAAATCTCTTCTAGTTCAGATTTATTCTGGTCATAGTGACACAAAAAAACTCCAACAAATAATAAACACAATTAAAAAAGAGTTGAAAAATGTTTTTATAATAGGAGCTTCTACTGCTGGTGAGATAGTAAATGCTAAAGTGAATGAAAATAGTATATCTATAGGGTTCACTGCATTTGCCAACACAACTCTCAAGCTTGCCTACTCTAAAAATACCAATGCAAAGTCTGCTCAAAAACTTATTAAAAAAATTGATAGTAAAAATATAAAGGCAATTATTCTTTTAAGTAATGGTCTTAGTGGAAATCATCAAGAATTTTTACAAGAGTTTAACTCTTACAATAAAGAAGTTATAATTTCTGGTGGTTTAGCTGGTGATAACTTTGAGCTTAAAAAAACATATATTATAGTTGATGACAAAATTTATAATAATGGCTCATTAGCCCTCTCCTTTAACTCCAAAAATCTATATGCAGATAATGAACATATCCTAAGTTGGCATCCTATTGGTAAAGAGATGATGATTACAAAAGCTGAGGGTGCTACTGTTTATGAGATAGATCATCAACCTGCAGCACTTGTATATGAAAAATATCTCGGTAAAAAAATCTTTAAAAATCTACCGCAATCTCTCCTAGAATTTCAACTTCTTTTTGAAGAGGGTAACACTACTATCGCAAGAACACCTATGTTACGAGAGAAGGATGCTCTTATATTTGCCGCACCTGTAAATAAGGGGCAAAAGGTTCAATTTGGTTTTTCAAATGCACAGAGTCTACTCTCTAAAGCTTCACTACTTCAAGATAAATTATCATCCAAGCCTGCACAAGCAATCTTTGTTTTTTCATGTGTTGCAAGAAAAGCACTACTACAAGAATACTTAGAAAAAGAGATGCAATTTTTTGAAAATGTTGCACCAACCCTTGGGTTTATAACCTATGGCGAGTACTATAAAACAGAAAACTCTAATGCTCTATTAAACTGTACAACAACACTACTTGTTTTGTCGGAAAAACAGAAAAGAAGTAAACAGAAAAAACTCAATTTAAAATTTCATGATTTTGAGTTTGGTAAAAATACTTTTGACTCCCTCCTCTACTTTATAAAACAGACTACCGAAGAGTTAGATGATAAAATAGTTTTACTTGATCAGTATAAAAAAGCGGTAGATAGTTCACTTCTTGTTTCTAAAACAGATTTAAAAGGTAATATCACCTATGTAAATGAAAATTTTATAAATATAAGCGGATACTCTCAAAAAGAGCTATTAGGTCAGCCCCACAGTATAGTGAAACATAATAATACATCCAAAAAAACTTTTAAAAAACTATGGGAAACTATTTCAAATGGAAATATGTGGAGTGGTGTTTTAGAAAACAGAGCGAAGGATGGATCATCCTATTTCGTCGATGCAACAATACTACCGATTTTTGATAATGAGAAAATAATTGAGTATATGGCACTTCGTCAAGACATTACCAAGCAGATTGAAACTCAGAAAAAAATAGAAGATAATGCTAAAGCATTTCGAGTAATTTTTAATAACCAAGATGCAATTCTTATCTATGCTTCGAGAGAAGATGGCATAATAAATATGAATCAAACATTTTTTAATATGTTTGATTATAGTAATGTTGAAGAGTTTAAAAAAGCACATAGTTGTGTATGTGATCTCTTTATAGAACAAGAGGGCTATATTTATACATCAGAGAGAACAGACTGGTTAGACTTTGTTGCTAACAATCCAGAAGAACGACATAAGGTAAAGATGAAAGATAAATTTGGCTCTATCCGAACTTTTCTACTTAAGGTTAATACCTTTGATGATAAATTTGTTGTGAATATAACAGATATTACCGACCTTGAAGAGGCTCTATTGAAGGCATATATGTCTGAGCATGCAAAGAGCATGTTTGTTGCTAATATGAGTCATGAGATTAGAACACCTTTAAATGGTATTTTAGGTTTTACCGATATTCTACTCAAAAGTGATTTAGCACAAAAAGATAAAAGGCATCTTGAAATTATTCATAAGAGTGGTGAAACACTCCTTGGTATTGTCAATGATATCCTAGATATGGCCAAAATAGAGAGTGGTCAGATGCAGATTAGCTCTCAAGATATCAATATATCAAAAGAGATTGAGTCTGTAATATCAATATTTTCAGCAAAAGCAAAAGAGAAACATCTTGAATATACAGTTTTTATAGATCCAAATATTCCAAGAGTTGTTCACTGTGATGCACAAAGAATTAAACAGGTTCTTAGTAACCTTATCAGTAATGCTATTAAATTCACACATAAACATAAAGAGATAAAAGTAGATGTGAAAATAACAGAGACTATTGAATCCAAAATTCATTTACATGTGAGTGTTAAAGATGAAGGGATTGGCATTGCTAAGGAGAAACTCTCATCTGTTTTTGAGTCATTTACACAAGCAGACAACTCTATAAGTAGAGAATACGGAGGGACAGGATTAGGTCTTCCTATTAGTGCTAAATTTATAGAGATGATGGGTGGAACTATCAAGGTAGACTCAAAAGAGGGTCATGGAAGTAATTTTCACTTTGATATCTGGTTGGATGTAATTGAGAAGGAAGCATATATAAACTCTAACAACCAGTTTCAAGATCTCAAAATTGTAATTTTTGAATCTGTTCACTCTCAGATGTTTACAATACTTAACTCTTATCTATCTGCTTGGAATATGCCATCAAAGGTTATTCAGAATGTAGATGATTTGAATAAAGATACTGATGCAATTTTCTTATTTAGTGATAATACCGATGAAGAGGAGATAGAAAATATTACTAAAAAAGCATCTCATGCAAAGCTTTTTTGCTTAGACTCAAATCAAAAAATTGTCTGTTTTACGAATGAGAAAGTAATTCATATAGAGCAACCACTTACAGGATCATCACTTTTTGATGCTTTAGTAAACAACTTTGCAAATGAGAGTCTTGAGTTTAACTCTTTACAAGAGAATGAACTCCATCAATACAATGCACATATACTCATCGCTGAAGACAACATGGTAAATCAACTCCTAGTGAGTAGTCTCCTTGAAGAGAGAGAAATCACCTTTGATATAGCAAATAATGGGGAAGAAGCTGTAAATCTAGCACAGATGAATTCCTATGATTTAGTTTTAATGGATATAAATATGCCCATCCAAGATGGGCTTAGTGCTACAAGAGAGTTAAGAGAGTCAGGTTACGAGGTTCCAATCATTGCTCTTACTGCCAATGTCATAGAGAGTGACAAGATGGAGTATGTAGATTCAGGTATGCAAAACCACTTAGCTAAACCCATAGATATTATGGCATTTGATAGTGTTTTAAATCAATATCTTCAAATAAAACAGCAAGACAATATACAATATGATGATGTTTCTATCAGTTTAGCTATTAAAAATGTTGGTATAAAAAATGAAAAGGTAATTATTAAACTTTTAAGTAATTTTCATATTTCAATATCAAAAATCATAATTGACTTAGTTGATTCTATAGAAATAAAAGATTTTGAAAGAGTTAAAAACTTAATACATCAACTTAAAGGTATGGTTGGAAATATGCACTTTGAACAGACATACAAGAGTATTATTAAGCTTGATGAGTTACTTTGTAATGAAGATAATATCACTCCAAAAGTAGAGTCTAATCTAAGTATTTTACTTATCCAGCTTCAAGACTTAGCTCTAAAAACAAAAGATATAAAATAAGGATAATAAATTACAGATATAGTAAGATTACTATATCTGTAAAGTAGTTACATCATGCCTGGCATACCCATTTGTGGAGGCATTCCACCATCACCAGCAGCAGCTGGAGCTTCTTCAGGTATTTCATAAATTGCAGCTTCAGTTGTAAGAAGCATTGAAGATACTGATGTCGCGTTTGTAAGAGCTACACGAGCAACTTTAAGTGGGTCAATGATTCCAGCTTCAAACATATTTACATATTCACCTGTAGCAGCATTAAAACCTGTTGTATCATCATTTGCAGTTTCAACCGCGTTTACAACAACACCTGTATCAAAACCAGCATTTGCAGCTATCTGTTTCATTGGAGCTTTGATAGCACGTAAAATAATTTCGCAACCAATTTTTTGATCACCCTCTAACTCTAAATTTACTTTTGCAGCGGCACGAACAAGAGCAGCACCACCACCAATAATAATTCCCTCTTCAACAGCAGCCTTAGTTGCACTCAGTGCATCATCAACACGGTCTTTCTTCTCTTTCATCTCAGTCTCAGTTGCAGCACCAACTTTAATCACTGCTACACCACCACTAAGTTTTGCAAGACGCTCTTGAAGTTTCTCTTTGTCATACTCGCTAGAAGTTGCATCAATCTGAACTTTAATTTCAGCTATGCGAGATGCAACCATCTCATCAGAACCTGCACCATTAACAATTACAGTGTTGTCTTTGTCAATAATTACACGAGAAGCTTGACCCAGTAAAGAGATATCAGCACCCTCTAAAGTGTGGCCTGTCTCTTCAGAAATAACAGTTCCGTGAGTAAGTACTGCAATATCAAGTAACATAGCTTTTCTTCGGTCACCAAAACCTGGAGCTTTAACTGCAGAGATGTTAAGAACACCACGAAGTTTATTTACCACTAAAGTTGAAAGTGCTTCACCTTCAACATCTTCAGCAATTATAAGAAGTGGACGAGAAGTCTTTTGAACTTGCTCTAAAACTGGAAGTAAATCTTTAAGTGAAGAAATTTTACTATCACATAGAAGAATCCAAGGATTTTCAATCTCTGCTACCATCTTCTCCGCGTTTGTGATGAAGTAAGGACTTAAGTAACCGCGGTCAAACTGCATACCCTCAACTACATCTAGCTCATCACTAATACCTTTAGCCTCTTCAACAGTGATAACACCATCTTGCCCTACTCTATCCATAGCTTCAGCAATCATATCACCGATATCATTATCAGAGTTTGCAGAAATAGTTGCAACTTGAGCGATATCTTGTTTTCCGTTAACCGATTTAGAAGCACCTTTAAGGTTTTCAAGGATTACAGTACAAGCTTTATCCATACCGCGTTTAACTTCAACAGGGTTTGCTCCTGCTGTGATATTACGAAGACCTTCACTAAAGATTGCATTTGCAAGGACTGTTGCAGTTGTAGTGCCGTCACCCGCTTCATCAGCAGTGTTTGATGCTACTTCTTTTACAAGTTGTGCACCCATATCTTCAAGTTTATCTTTAAGTTCAATCTCACGAGCAACTGAAACACCATCTTTAGTAAGAACTGGTGCACCATAGCTTTTCATGATTAAAACATTACGACCACGCGGGCCCATTGTTACTTTTACTGCATCTGTTAGTTTTTCAACTCCGCGAGCGAGTGCATTTCTTGCTGTATCTGAAAAAATTATCTCTTTTGCCATTATTTAACTCCTTAACCTATTATTCCGAAGATATCTTCTACTTCTAAAACGATATACTTTGTACCTTCAAATGAAACTTCATTTCCAGCATATTTACCAAAAAGTACTTGATTACCATTTGCTAAAACTTCTACCTCTTTACTAACTGCAACTACTTCACCACGAGATGGTTTCTCT
>Ga0256826_1000316_pt1 | contig 28421 bp, 28 predicted proteins | sample CV79metaG_FD_185975 | JGI IMG/M metagenome (GOLD analysis project Ga0256826, IMG submission 185975) | Hydrothermal vent microbial communities from East Pacific Rise, Pacific Ocean - CV79 | ecosystem: Environmental > Aquatic > Marine > Hydrothermal vents | place: Pacific Ocean: East Pacific Rise...
AGGGGGCGATTGCTATCGCACCAATATTTGACAAAAAGAAGAACCTTTTGGAAAGGGTTAAATAAGCCTTTCGGCGAGGTGTTATTTTATGCGTATTTGGTTTTTTGGTGCGTTGAAAACAGCACCCTACTAGGCTTTTCATATTTAATCTTTTAAAATGGATTTTATTTTTATAAATTCTCTAGCAAACTTTTCAGCTTGAGTTCTATTTTCAATAATAGAAATAGTCTCTTTATTATATTGAGCTTTTACACTCCAATTATATGAACCATGAATAACTTTTTTTAAATCTATAACACAAAATTTATTGTGCATAATATTTTTATACTTATTTATAGGAGGAAATTTATAAATTTCAAAATATTTATGAAACTGATTCTTAACTTTATTATTTATCTCATCATCTATAATGATAATTTTTATATCTAAACCTTTTTTTTTCTTTAAAAACAGTCTTCTTGCTATTTTTATATCCGTAAACCAAGCAACTGCAATCCAAATTAAAAATTCTGCTTTATCTATCTCTTCTATAATTCGTTGTTGGATATTGTCAAATTTAGCTTCAAGTTTTAAATGGTCTCCATTTTCAATAGATAAAATAAGTTTATCTAATTCATTACATTTACCCTCTAATTTCTTTGATAATTCCCATATTTGTTTTTCATTAAAAAATGAAATTCTTGAATATACATAACTTCTTTTACTCATATAAGCTTCATCTCTTGTTCCTTCCCGTAAACCAAGATTATTACAAATGGTATGTAAATGATTTGCTGATTCAGAAGATAAGCACTCACAAATTAAATCAATTAATTGATTTTTTGATTTGGCATCAAAAGTTACTATTAGTTGTTCATTTTGTTCATATAAAATATCATCTATGACATCAAAAATACATGCTAATTCTGATTCCCAATTATAAAATTCTTCTTCTGTTTCAAAACCTATATTTGAAATTAACTCTGTTAACCTATGATTATTTAATTGTTTAATGGAAGCAATAAACCTTTTTACATTTTTTTCAAGGTTATAGGAATGTGGTTCTTTTTTATCAAAATAATTTTCTAGTTCTTTTCTAAGTTGTTTAATTCTTGAAATTAAAGGAGACATTTTTTATACCTTTTAATTTCATATTTACATCCAAACCAAGATAAAAAATTAAATTTCTGCTTTTCAACCCACAAATAAATAAGTTCCACTATTTCCCCTTCAATATATAATAACTACCCTTGGTCTTACCAATTTTCATAATAACCCCTCTACTCTCCAACTCCTTCAAAATATCTCGTGAGCGTCTCTCTTTTAGATTTAATAGTTCGGCTACATTAAGAGAAGTAATTTTCAGATGTTGTTTTATAAACAGTATAATCTTTGCCTCATCACTATTCGGCATTAATTCGGCACTATTCGGCATTAATTCGGCATTATTCGGTTGTAATTGGTCGTATTCGGTCATTTCCGACGGTTTAACAACGGTTTGATTATCAGGTCGATAAAACTCCACATCCACAAAATCATTAACCTCACAAATTTTCGGCTCTTTCAACCCCACTTCTAAACAACTTGATTTAATCCGAGCAATCCCACTACCCCACTGCTCAATCAATCCCAACTCTTTAAAAACATTGGCAATCACACGATTTCTAGCATCACTTCTACCATTTTCTATATCGGCTTGGCTAATGCTATTGGGATAACTTCCACATGAGACAATATTTACAATATCATCATAGATTCCCACTTTTATATCTCTGCCTTGGTTGATATAGTCTCGGTGGATTAGAGCATTTATAAGAGCTTCACGTAGAGCAACTATAGGGATTTCATAAGTGTCTGTTCGATAGAGTCCTTTGACTTCAGCTCTTAGGTTGATATGGTTTAGGATGAAGTTTAGGCTATTTTCTAGTATATCAAAGATTGAACCACTATACTCTTTTTTGTCTAAAAACAGCTCCATTGTTACCCCTTTAAACTTGGCACATTTTACCATGCAATGGGGATAATAACCGAGTAGAATTAGTAGAGCATTGGTAGGATATTTTTTGTCATGTTCATTTTTGATTAATCTTAGATTTTGAAGCTTTTCATCATTAAGTGATTTTTCAACTTTTTTAAAAACATTATAAATTGACGATAAATCAAGGGTTGATAGCTCAACTTCATAGGCTATCTCTTCATCAAAACTGATATTTCTGCGTTGTCGTTCAAGCTCTATAATATTATCAAAACTAGCAACCCTATTACTTGCACCAACTCGAATATAAGTACCTCTATTTTTACCCTCTTTTTTGAGTAGTTGCTCTTTGAACTCTACTCTTTTGTTTTCGCCATTATTAATTAGTTCTTTTAGGGTCATAATATGCTCCATTTACTTAAGGGCAATATTATATCAAAAATCCCGTAGGTTTGACCATGTCAAACATTAAAGCTATATAGGTAAAAGAGAAGCTTTTCTCAAACTACCAACTTTTTATTTTACTCGCTGTACAGATATTAAAGTATACTACTTTAATAGTTGGAAGAGTCTAAAATAGCTGTTTTATGGGATTTAGAAATAGACTATTTCTCAAAGTACCAACTCTTTTTCTTGAACTACCAACTTTTAATAGCTTTATTTTCTCATTTTACCAACTTTTTTCTTAAAATGCCAATTCTAAGAAATATGTGATATAATATTTTAAATTATTTTTTAATAAGGATTTGAATATAGATATGCAAAGAAAAATTATAGAAGCGATAACAATTAAAAAAAATAATACACTTACAGATGGCTATCTACCTATTAGTGCAGGTAGAGCCGTGCTTCCTGATAAACTTATTAATGCTCTCTATTGGAAGTTTGAACGATATGGAAACTCCTTTAAAGTCTCTATGTTGGAGCTTAGAAAGCTTTTAGGGTTAAAACATGGTAAAGATGATGAACGGATATATACAGCTTTTTCACTGTTGCAGATGCCTATGCAAGTTAGGAACTTTACCTATAAAGATAGAGAAATTGAGTGGATGACAGCACCATTCTTGCAAAAAGCAATACGATGGAAAGATGGAAAAAACTTTTTAGAGATATATCTTGATGATGTAATGATTGAGGCTCTTAAACAAAAAGTAGGATATACATTAATTGACCTAGAGACATGTAATAAATTTAGAACAAAATATGGATTAAAACTCTATGAGATGTATCTGCGTTACTACTCGTTGCCCAACAAAGAGGGAAAAGGTGTTGGAAAAGTTTCAAAAACACTTGATGAGCTTAATAATATGTTTGGAACAAACTATAAACACTCGTCAAAACTTTTAAATAAAAAAGAGGCTAAAACTATAGCTCCTATCAACCGAGGTTTAAAAGAGATAGAGAAGATTACAGGCGAATTTATACACTGTTTCTACAATGAGATAGAGAAAAAGTTTATCTTTGGATGGCATCAAAAAGAGAAGTATCAAAATCTAAGAATCCCATATAACCGTATTGATGAACTTATTGATTGGTATCTATCACACAATAAAGAGCTAAAAATAAACTCTATTTTAAAATATAAAAATGGATTAAAACAAAGAATTATTGAAGATGAATTTAATGATTTAGATAAATTCTATAGAGGCATGTTAAAGTGGAAATATAATTTAAACCCTGATGATTTTTTTGATAAAGAGAGTGGGAAGTATGAAGAGTTTTAAGCCTTTCGGCGAGATATTATTTTATGCCTATTTGTTTTTTTGGTGCGTTGAAAACAGCACCCTACGAGGCTTTTCATATTAATCTCATTGTCTATTAGTTTAAATATCTCTAAATACATTGGTAATCACACAATTTCTAGCCCCATTTACTTAAAAACCATATTATATCAAAATTCCGTAGGGTGCTGTTTTCAACGCACCACGAATAAAAATTGGCAAAAAGAAGAGATGCCCCGAAAGGGTTAAATAAGCCTTTTTGCAAGATGTTATTTTCTGCCTATTTCGTTCTGTGGTGCGTTGAAAACTACACCCTTGTATAAGAACATTAGAGTTATTCTAATTATTTACATAGCACTATAAATAAAATAAGATTTAAATTCTATACTAGGATACAAAAAATAATAACACCTCTACTTATTCTTTCTAATCAAATAAAAACTCAAAAGCTACCGAAGTATAAACGTTTTTTATATAATAGAATAGATTTTAATGAACGGCTTATTGGTATTATTGGGGCAAGAGGAGCAGGGAAAACAACCATGCTTTTACAGTATTTTAAAGAAAAAACTAATGCAAAAGAGACGCTCTATATTATAGCTGACCATCCAATAGTTGCAAAGAATGGTCTGTTTTCTATTGCTGACTCTTTCCAAAAAGTGGGTGGGAAAATACTTATTATTGATGAGATTCATAAAATTAAAGATTTTGAAATTGATTTAAAACTTATATACGATAATATTCTAGCGATATTTTTGTTTATCATACAAGTAGTTTAATCCAAGTACAAATGCCAAAGCATCTCTCTCTAACTCACTGTTATGTTTAATTGGTTTTAGATGCTCGTTGACATACTCATACGTTCGAGCAGGTTGATTGGGTTGCACAACTGCTACGAGGTTGTCAACTCTTAGGGCATATGTCTCATTAAATTGCATTAAATTTATATTTTGTTTATCGTCTGAAAAGATAGAATGCCCTAAAATAGGGTAGTTAAACTCTGCTCCTAAATAGTCCAATGCTGTAGCCAACACATCAGGTTGAGAAGCCAATGAGTTGTACTCTTTTGCCTTAACCCCTTCTCCAATAATCAGAGCAGGAATATGAAACATATTGACAGGAACAATATCATCCCCATAGACACGAATATTATGGTCAGCAATAACTACAAAAATGGTATCTTTATAATAAGGAAGCTTTTTTGCCTCTTCAAAAAACTTACCAATGGCATAGTCGGCATATTTAACGGCATTCTCTACGCAATTTTCTCCTTTTTTAATCTCTTTTATTCGACCTGCTGGAATATCAAAAGGGCTATGGTTAGAAGAGCTAAACATTAAAGCAGAAAAGGGTTTTCCCTCTTTGTAAAGCTCTGAAAAACGTTCATTTCCTTTTTTGACCAAATCCTCATCACTTGCTCCCCAAGTGGCTACATATGCAGGGTTTTTAAAATCTTTTCCTTCGATTATTTCATCAAATCCATTACCCAAAAACCATGAACGCATGTTGTCAAATCGTGCTTCGCCACCATACAAAAAGAGTGAGTGATAGCCCAATGGTTTAAGCAGTTTGGCAAAGGTAAAGAAACCATTTTGAGATTTGGTTCGTTTCACAACTCCTTTTCCAGGGACAGCTAAAAAACCTGCTGTTGTTCCTGCAATTCCTCGTACACTTCGCGTTCCGTTTGAGTAGGCATCGTTAAACCAAAGTGACTCTTTTTTGAGTTTTAAAAGCTCAGGAGTAATCTCTTGGCTTACAAACTGATAGCCCAAACTCTCTTGTAAAAAAATAACCAAATTTTTCTTTTTAGTAGAAGCAAAATGAGTTTTTTCTAGTCGAGTAAACGGAGAAGAGGCGTTTAAATCGTTTTCTTTTATACCTAATCTTCTATTCATTCGCTTTTTTGCTTCATCTATAGACATCTTTCCATAGAGTTTAATTGCTTTGGTAGAGTACTTTTTATTGGCATAGATGGCATAACCCACCGAATAGAGTGAGTTTTTTGTTACCTCATTAAGTATTCGATTGCTTGAGTACATTGCATCTGAAATATTAGCAGGTCGATGCCCCAAAGAGGAACGAATTCCTAAAAAGAGTAGAATTGCTAAGGGTAAAAACCATAATACTCGTTGTTTAAGAGGGCTTTGTAGTACCTTGATAAAGCTCTCTTTTGTTGTTTTCATAAAAAACCATGTAAAGATAGCTATCATGGTAAAGGCAATAGCTAGTGGCAGTTTAAAGTCAGCCAAAAGCATGTTGAAAACCTCTACAGGGTACTCCAAATACTCAACAAATTTAAAGTTGGGTCGTACATCGTATTGAGTAAAAAAGGGGAAAGTTGCATTCTCCATATAAATTAAAAATCCTAAAACTATAAGAAAGTAACTTCTTAGTAAAAAGTTAGAGAATCTACTTAGATTAGAGGGGGTAAAAGTTAAAATAATAAGAGGGATAATAAGTAACATAGAAGCTACAATAGTATCCATTTTTAAGCCATACAAAAAGCTTAGGTAGTAGTTAACGTCATCTGTTGCAAATCTATCAAAATAGAGGGCAAAAAGTGCTACCCTCCCTATTAAAAAGATGCTAATAATTGCTAGGTAGTAGTTGAAGAGTTTTTTTAATATTGGCATGAAAATCCTTAGTAACCTATTTGAACATATTTTACCATCTCTATCTAATATTTTTAGCTTTAAATTGAATAAATTTATGAAGAAGTATTTTATAAACTCCTAGTACGTGTAGTTATTGAAAAGTTAGCTTTTTTTTACAATAAAATAAATATACCCCTGTTCACTCTCTTTAGGTGTTATATGAGTATAGTCTTCATTTTCTGTAAGTTCTAATCCACAAGGAAGTTTTTCTTTCATTTTTTGCTCATTATATTGAACTATATCAAGTCCTGCACATTGAGTTGAACTATTAATATTAAAAGTGCTTATAATTGCAGTTGCTTCATTTTTTAAAGTGTTTTTTAGAACCTCAAAATATTTTTGTCTCTCTTTCTTGGAAGTCAAAAAATGAAAAACAGCTCTATCGTGCCAAATATCAAACTTTTCTTGTGGTGTAAAATTTAAAATATCATCACATATAAACTTAATATCTCTGTTTTTAACCCGTTTTTTTACAATATCAAGAGAAGTTTTAGAGGTATCAAGCAGTATAATATTTTTATATTCATATTTTAAAAGATTATCTATAAGACAAGAAGCCCCACAACCGACATCTATTATTTTTGCATCTTTATTTGAGTAATTTTGAATGAGTTCAAGTGATTTTTTAGGATTATTTTGATGCCATAAGACTTGTGTATAATCAGAACTCTTAAAAACATTATTCCAATGTCTTTTTCTCAAACCAGAAGAGGGAATTTTAGAGGCTTTAAACGTTGCTCCTTGTGTTGTCTTAGAGGTTGTATAGTGCGTTATATCCTGTACACTCTACATTTTCAAATCCTGCTTTCTCAATGAGTTCTATCAGTTCATTTTCTCTCATCGTCCCTGCAACACAATTTGCCCAATCCTCTTCTTGGCTCTCACAGCATGATGTTTTTTCCATTGAACAACATGAACCCTCATCAATAGAAATGTCTATCATATCTGCAAAAAATATCTTTCCATTAGGTTTTAATACGCGATATATCTCTGAAAATACAGACTCTTTACAAGAAGTAAGATTAATAGCACCATTTGAGATAACGACATCTATACTCTCATCTTCTAAAGAGATATTATCAAAACTACTCTCTAAAATTTTTACATTGTTAGCACCCATCAGTTTTGTGTGATTGTTTGCTGTTTCAACCATTTTTGGAGTAATATCAACGCCATATACTTTTCCATGCTCTCCAACAAGCAAAGAGGCTACTAAAACATCAACACCTTCACCACAACCCAAGTCTAAAACGCTATTACCCTCTTCGATAACAGCATCTTTAAATGGATTTCCTACTCCTGCACAAAATTTCCAAACAGCAGAGGGAATTTTATCTATCCACTCTTGTTTAAAAAAGTGGTATAGTTTATATAATAATTGAAGTTATCTACTTTTCTTTTATCAATGTAGTTACCCCTAATCCTGTTTTTATATGATAACCAGCTTTTGCCCAACCTTTTAGACCACCTTTTAAAGTTGTTGCTTTTTTGTATCCCATTTTACGTAGAACTTTTGCAGATAATGCACCTCGTCCACCTCTTCTACAATAGGTAACAATATAAGCATTTTTGTTTGGAATAATTTTATCTATTTTCCACTCTAAATTTCCTCTTGTAATAGCATGAAAATTTTCCTTATTCATATCGTCCCAAGGAATACTTCCTTCTGCTCGTTGTTCACTCTCTCGTACATCAAGAACAATAACATCTTCACCATCATCAAGTAGAGACTTTAATTTTTTTGGACTTATTTCTCCAACCTCTTTTTTTGCTTTATTAATCAAATCCATTTTACTCATAGAGTCAGCCATCATTGATGTTGTTAACGCAATTAATACCATTAGTATTATTTTTTTCATTTCAATCCTTTTGTATTTAGCTTATTAGCTAAATTGTTTTAGAAAGTTTATATTTATTTTGCTTAATATAAAGTTAATTGTTTAAAATGCTAAATAGATTAATTTTAGATATACTTTTAATATATTACAAACAAGGGTTATCATGTTAGATATGGATGATAAAATTAAAATATTTAAAGCACTAGGAAATGAAACAAGATTTAAGATATTTAAAAATGTATTTACAGGTGGCTATGCTTGTTCTATTGATAATACACAGCCAAAAGATGACATTATTGCTCAAGCTACTTGTGTGACAAGTATTGCAGAACATTTTGATTTTGCTTTGCCTACGATTTCAAGACACTTAAAAGAGCTTAAAGATGCTAAAATTATTACCATGACAAAAAGTAAAAATAAAATTTATATTGAACCCAATATAGAAACAATGAAAGAGATAGCAGGGTGTTTTGATACTCTTGTTAGAGAATATGAAGCTGGTGTTGTTTATCAATTTGATAATACAAAGAAAAAATAAAGATGAAGAGCATCAAAATTTAAGCTCTTGCAAGACATAAGACTCTACCTACAACGAATAAATTTATAAAGAACCAAAATAATTAGCCATGCTATAATCATAGTAATGAAGGTATGACTAAAGAAATGGTCTCCTATAAGCATCTTATAGAGACCCATACTCCAACCTACTGTTAATGCTCCTACTATTGCTAAAATTTTGTTTCGTCTTCTTCTAAAAAGAAAAAATAGGCTTAATAGTGCAAATCCTCCACTGGCATGACCTGCTGGAAAACATTTAATAGAAGAGGGTTGATTAAATGTTTTTGGATAAGACTCCCAAACTTTTGTAGAGGGGTAAACTCCTCCATAATGTATCTCATTTTTAGGGCAAGGCATATTGGTTGCTTTTTTTAATCCACCTGCAACAACAGGTACAAGTATGGCTGATAAGACCACAATAAGAAGTCCTTTTTTATAGGCTTGAACAGTAGGGTTTTTTCTAAAAAAAGTGAGTATTATTAAAAATAGAACACCAATAATAATTAATAGTTTTTTTATGCCATCATAAAATATAAATTTATAGGGTTGTAAATCTCTATCTACTATCCATTGTTGGGTAGTAGAATCAAAAAAAGTATCTTGAATTGCTATATCAATATTGCTTAGACCAAAAAAGATAATAGATAAAATTAACAATAAAAAGGTTAAAACGATCTCTCTATTGATGCTCATTTAAACATGTCCAGCTCTTTTTTATAGACCTTGGTTTCGACATTGAAGAGTCCTAAAAGGGTATGAAAAAGGTTATCATGAGAGTACTCTTTGCTTGGGTCAATACTCTTTTGATTGTTCTCTCCGAACCAGACAACAGCTCCTACATGGGTTTGTGCTTCGGGTGCCATAAAGTAGGGGAGTCCATGCAGATAGAGTCCATGCTCTCCTAAGCTCTCTCCGTGGTCACTCATGTATATCATGGTGGTTTTATGGGTTGGGTTATATTTTTTTAATAGATGAATAACTTTTGATAAAAAGTAGTCTGTATATAACAGAGCATTGTCATAGGCATTATTGATGCTCTCTTGTGAACACTCCTCTAATTGATTGGTTTGGCAAACAGGGGTAAACCTTTTAAACTCTTTGGTGTAGCGTTTGTTGTAGGCTGGTCCATGGTTTCCCATTTGATGAAGGACAATAAGAATATCTTTACTTTTTTGCTTTTTAATATACTCATCAAGCCCTACCAACATTCCTTCATCACGACACTCTATGTCGCAGATGGTATTGCTTTGGTCTGTTTTATAATCTTCAAAAGGGACACGCAGAGCAACTCCTTTAGAGTTAGAGTTGTTGTCTCGCCAAAGTATCTCTATTTGGTTGGTGTGGTGTAGAACATCCAAAACATTTTCAGTACTTATTCCTTTTTTGTAGCTGTAGTCATCTCGGTCAAATATAGAGAACATACAAGGCACAGAGTGAGCTGTAGAAGTTCCACAAGAGCTTACATAAGGCAGATTAATAATATTCTCTTTTTTTAACAGAGGGTTGGTGTCTCGCTTATATCCATTTAAAGAAAAGTGGTCAGCTCGGGTAGCTTCGCCAACCACCATAATTACCAATTTAGGCTCGTTATTTGAATTGGTAATTTTTGCGTCTACTCCAATAGGCTTTATAATCACTTCTCCACTGTTAAGGGTTTTTGCAATATAGTCGCCAATAGAGTATATCCAATAAGTTGGATTGGTGTAGTAACGTAATGGTTTATGTTCTCTAAAAAATGAGGTGTAAAATTTACTAAATGAAAAAAGTATAACAACCATAAGTAGAAGTGTTAAAAATAGGGTTTTTATTTTTCTAAAAAATTCTACTTTGAATGAGCTGGATTTTAGCTCTACTTTATAGATTAAAAAAGAGGGGAGTATACCAAGAAATAGTAGATACAGAACCATATTTATATTAAATAGATCAAGTGACTCTGTTAGGTTTGTTTGCATACTGTTTCGTATCATATCGCTATCTATAACCACATGGTAAGAGTTCATAAAATAGCTAGTGAGTGAAGAGATAATTAGAAGTATAATTAATATAGGTTTTATGGTGTACCTGCTACTTAAAAGGCTAAATAGAAATACCATAAATGTAAAAAGAAGAGTAGTTAGAGAGAGTATATAGATTATATTCATCCCTTTAAAAGGGTATATCTCTGCTACATTGCTAAAAAATGAGTAGTTAGAAAATAGTGTGAAGAACAGTGCTGTCGTAAGTATAAGTTTAGTTTGTGTCATCTCTTTTATATTCTTTCTTTTTATAAAATATTACAATAATATAAAAGTTTTATGAAGAAATCATGAAGATTTCATAAATCTTTATGTTGTAGAGATAAAGCATCCATTATCTCTACAGCTTTAACAGAGAAACCAACTCCTCTCCATCAAATTTATTGCTTTGCTCTTCTGTTCCTTTGTAAATACCTGCTTGTAGAGATTTTTTCTTCTCTTGGAGTTTTATTATCTGCTCTTCTATACTGTTTTCAACAATCAATTTATAGACAAATACAGCTTTGTCTTGACCAATTCGGTAGGCTCTGTCTGTGGCTTGGTTCTCGACAGCAGGATTCCACCACGGGTCATAGTGAATTACCGTATCGGCTTCGACTAGGTTTAGTCCTACCCCTCCTGCTTTTAAGCTAATAAGAAAAATGCTTGCATCTCCTTTGGTAAACTTCTCTATTGCCTCTTCTCTTTTTCGTGTACTTCCTGTAAGTTTTGTATAGGTTATCTCTCTTTTTTTAATCTCTTCTTCTAAAATACTAAGCATCGAAGTAAATTGAGAAAATACTAAAACTTTTCTATTTTCAGATTGAAGTGTGTCTATAAGCTCTAAAAACATCTCTAGTTTAGCAGACTCTTTTACTTTTTTTGCATCGTCTAGTTTTAGAAGTGAGGGGTCACAACAGACTTGACGGAGTTTTAAAAGGGCATCAAGTATAGTAATATGGCTACGAGAAAGCCCTTTCCCTTTAATTGCTTCTCGAACTTTTTTCTCCATTGTTACACGAATACTCTCATAAAATTTTGCCTGTTTTGTGCCAAAGGTTGCTCGTTTGATTATCTCTGTTTTAGCAGGTAGCTCTAAGACAACTTCTTCTTTTGTTCGGCGTAAAATAAATGGAGCAATTTTTTTGTTAAGGAGTGAGCGTAATTTCATATTATGCTCTTTTTCTATAGGAGTTTGGTAGAGTGATTTAAAGGTTTTTAGGTTGTCTAAAAAACCATTCATTAAAAAGTCAAAAATTGACCATAGCTCTCCTAAATGGTTCTCAATAGGTGTTCCACTCAGTGCTAATCTATGTTCAGCCTTAAAGGATTTTATTGCAACAGCCATTTTGGTTTTAGGGTTCTTAATCTTTTGGGCTTCATCTAAAATAATATATTTAAACTGCTTATCATGATATTTTTCTTCATCTCTTTGAGCCAACTGATAGGTGGTTAAGACAATATCATACTCTTTTAGGTTTGTAAATTTATCAGCTCTGTCTACACCATAAAGCTCCATATAGGTAAGCTCTGGAGTAAATTTTTGAATCTCATTTTTCCAATTTCCAATTAATGAGGTAGGCATAACAATTAACGAAGGTTTGTCAAGCTCTCCTCTCTCTTTTAAAATCTGTAAAAAGGCTAAAGTCTGAATGGTTTTTCCTAGCCCCATATCATCAGCCAAAATGCCTCCAAAAGAGAAATCATGTAAAAAGTTTAACCAATTTAGCCCAAATTGCTGATAGTCTCTTAGCTCTGCTTGTAGATTATTAGAAGGAGGAACTTCTTCTATTCCTTTAAAATTTTTTAGTTTTTGTGAAAGCTCTTTTAACTCTTTTAGCCCTTTCCATCGAATATCTGCATCACTATCAAAATCTAAAAGGTGTGCATCAAAATTATTGATAACAAGTTTATCCCCCTCTTTTTTATCAAAAAGTTCAAAAATTATTTTCATAATGGGTTTTATATCTTTGGCGTTTATATGAAGATATTTACCCTCTTCAAGCTCTAAATTTAGTTTTTTGGGTAGTTCATCTATACTATCAAATTCCTGTAATAAAGAGGCTACAATAGGTAAAAGAGAGACGGTTTTTCCTCCAATATCAACTTTAAACGAGAGTTCAAACCAAGGGTTAACCCCACCACCTTCATCGGTAGACTCTACAGTTATGTTTTCTATATACTCAAACTGATAGTTAAAATTATCAGAAATATCAACTATCCAACCCTGCTCTCTAAGTATAGGAATTTGAACCTCTGTAAAGTCTCTCCACAGTTCAATATCTAGTTGTGTAGATGAATTAGATATTGTATGGTAGGCTAATATAGATGGTTTATCAGAAAAGATAAAACCAAAGCTTTCAATTATATCTGTGTGGCTTTTTTCTCTCTCTTTATCTCTAATGACCTTTATATTTCGGTTTCCCTCAAATGATAAAAAATTATCTCGTTTATCATAAGAATGTATCTTAAAGTTATCATAAAAGAAACTTAACTGTAAAAAGGGTACTGTTCTGTTTCCTATATTTTTTCCATAGATATGCAGATAAGGGATTGGTTTAGTTATAAGCTCCTCTATTTCAAACTTAGAAGGGAGTGGAAAATCCATATGTGGAAACTTGGTTAATATACTTTGCGTTAAAGAGAGCAGATGTTCATTAGGAACTTTGGGTGAATTTAACATAAATTTAATAGCTTCCACACTCTGATTACTCTCTAATTCATATACCTTATTTTCTTCTTTATCAACTGCAAACATAGGAGTTGTACTCATAACAAAAAGAGTATGGATTTTTTTAAAGTTTGAGACAAGTTTACTCTCCTCTTTTCCCTCTCTCCATTTAAATGTAAGTTTTTTAGGCTCGCTTATATACTTTAATGGGATTTGGCTATCTTTAAAAAAAGCAGAATCTGTTTTTATTAATTTTTTAAATGCAAGTCCACCAAATACCCCTTTAAATTTTGTTGTTGAATCTCTAGAATAGTAGTCAGATTTACTTAATTTATTTAACATCTCTAAAATATCTTTATCATTGGGGGTTAGGTACTTATAGTTGTATGAGTCTGAAAAATATTGAAGTATGCTATCTTTTGAGATTTTAGCCCCTCTTGAACGAGTTCCATTCTTTAAAATTTTACCTTTATAGAGTTTGACATCATCATCACTGTTCTCAAAAAGTTTATAGATAAGAAATTCTTGATTGGTTTCTTTCTTTGTAGCTATCTCTTTTGTCTCAAATTTGCTAAAAGAATCTAACCAAAGGTTTTCAATATTATTAAGATTGTCTCTCTTCTCCTCCTCAAAAATAACATCAAAATTATTATGAACTCTCTCTGTAAAAAAAACAACATTGTCTTCTTCAATTTGATAGAGAACAGCAACTACATGTTTACAATCAAAGCCTACAGGACAGGTACACTCTCCATCAATAAAAACATTATGAAGTTCAGAGAGTGAAATCTTTTGTCTGTAGAGTTTTGACCCTTCTACTTTCCCATTTATTTTTATATTTTTACCATTTTTGGACTCAATGATTTCATAATCTAAAACTCTTCCTTGTTTAAAATAGTTACGACCTCTGGATTTGGCATTACTGTAAAAATTATCGTTAATATCTTTTTTTGTTAGTTTAAAATTTTGTTCTTTTGCATTCATAAATATTCTTTTTAGTTCAAGTATTATATTTTTCTTATTATATCATAACTACTTTAGTTCTCTATCTTAATATTTCTAATTAACTTTTTTAAACTATAAAATGCTTCAGTTTTACGTATCTTTTTATCTCTATCATCCACAAGCCCATACCCCCCTGCTATAAGCTGATGCCAATAGACCCTCTCTATTTTTTGGCTCTTTAAAGCAATATCAAAATACTCCAACATATACTTATTATAAATCTCTTCACTCACACACTCTTTTTCAGAAGTAGGGGCATAAGGTGCAGTGCCACTCAAAGGCCAATTGGTTTCGGTTATATAGATACTATTTCTACATTTAGATGAACTTTTTACAATAGTATCTAAAAACTCTATCTTGTTTTTAAAATCAAAAATTTTCATTTGCGTAGAGTAGGGGCTACCACGTCTATCAACATAGAGCAAAGAAGCAACTTTATTATAATGTATTTTATAGCCATTAAAAAGCGTTCTAATAGTAAAGTGGTACTCAAAATCTATAACTGCTGAACCAATAAGCTTAAACTGTGGAAACTGCTCATCTCGTACTTTTTGCACCGTTTGATAAAAAGCTAAATACTCTTCCATCGAGACAAAAGCCCACTTGATACGGTTAATCGCGTTACCTATCATAAACTCTGTAGCCACGCCTTCAAATTTTGTAAAAATGGTTTTTATATCTTTTTTTAAAAGCTCATGGTTCTCTATATGCTCACGGTCTTGAATAATGGTTACAAGTATCTCTTTATCTGTTCCAAAACCTTTGGCAAACGCTACATAGGCATCTATATTTTCTATATCGTTTAAAAAGACTCTTATCTGTAATGATTTAACGCCTAACTCTTCCACAAGTTCAAACTGTTCTAAGCCTTTGTCTAAATTAACACATAATCCATAAAACCCCGTAGGTTCGGTAACACCGAACATAATATTGGATTTTTTATCTGTTCTTTTGTTTGGTGTTATGTTCGGTGTTACCGAACCTACGGGTTTAAATAAAAATTTTAGGAATAGATAGGGGAAATAGATGAGGTTTGTACCTATCAATTTCAAAAAGTCTAAGGTATGACCTTTTCTTAGCTTTTTTTTTAATGTTCGTTTGAGTATATGGGGTTGGTCGGAGTAGGAGTCCCATGGAAAGTTATTTGGCATTAGTTTCTCTTAAATTTTTTAATGTCATTTCCCACGCAGTAATATAACGATAAGCCTCTACTTGTAATCCAAGCTCATATTTATCTTTCCACTCTCTCAATTGTCTACTTCGTTCATCTTCAATACAATTCAAGCCTAAAGTATCAATCATATACTCCACATCTTCTTGTTTTTCTTCAGAAAGATTTGAATTTGCCTTAAAACTGTATATATTATCCTCTTCATCACTCAAATAAAGTTCTAAATATTTAAAAGGGTTGTACTCTTTGCTATCAGGTTTTAGAATTGATTTTGTTCCTTTAACTCTGCAGTTGGTATGTGTATCAACAATAAATAAATTTTCCCATAACCAAGCATCTGTTTTTTTTAGACTCTCATCAAAGTGTTCTAAATCTCCTTTAATGGACTTTTTCTTTTTAGTTAAGGTTTTTATCCCTTCTTTATAGTTTGTGGACAAAATAACAGTTTTATCTATTTTTCTCATTGATTATAAAGCCCTAACTGTTTACCTATTATCTGTAACTCTTTAAAAAGTTTCTCTTTCTCTTCAATATCTTCTATTTTCTTGATTTTTGTTTTCAGTTTTGCGTATTCAAGAAGCTTCTTTTTTCTAAACATACCGTTAGAGTGTTCATTTAAATCAAATATATCTGTTAAGATTCCTGTCCAAGTAAGCATTCTAGGGTCAAGAGTATAGTTATGCACATGATTTTCTCCCTCATAATACAACTCTCTATAAATTTGATTGTTCTCATCAAATTTTATTATCTCTAATTTCTCTATTCTCATTGTTGCTTACCACCAAAAGTTTTATGGATTAGATTATATCCTAATTAGAATTACGATATTATCTATTTTTTAATAAAGGAGAGTTATGAAAAAACGATACCTATTTTTTCTTTCACAAGATTATAGTTTTCCTATCCTTCGACCTATTCAAAAATTAATTTTGAAACAAGAGGATGAGGTTAAATGGTTTATCTATGGAGATGAAGTTCATGATTTTTATCTAAAAGATAATGAGGTACGACTTTTTACTGTTGAAGATGTAGTTCGTTATAAACCAGATGTTGTGTTTGTACCTGGGAATGTTGTTCCCTCTTTTATATCTGGTCTAAAAGTAGAAATTTTTCATGGTCTTCCTAGTACTAAGGCTAAGAAAGGTGGGCAACTTTATCATTTTATTATTAGAGGAATGTTTGACTTATATTGCACACAGGGGAGTAGTTCAACCATACCTTTTCAAAAATTGGCAGATAAACATGGTTATTTTAATGTAGCAGAGACGGGTTGGTCTAAACTTGACCCTCTTTTTCCTATTAATGTTAATAAAAGTCCAAAGAAAACCATCTTTTTTGCTTCTACTTTTAGCCCACGTTTCTCTAAAGCAGAGGTTTTATACCCTTTTATTTTGAAGATGATGAAAAAGTACGATTATCAATGGTACATTACATTGCATCCTAAAATGAAACAAGAAATTGTTACTTTATATAAAAATATTAGATTAGATAATGTTATATTTGTTGAGTCTGTTGATATTATTGATGCATTTAAAAAAGCAGATTTAATGCTTAGTGATACATCTTCTATTATTTATGAATTTTTAACCCAAAAGAAACCTGTGATTACCTTTCAGACTGAAAAAGAGGAGGCTTCATTAATTAACATAACGAATATTGAAAAGCTTGAAAATGCTATAATTTCTACCTTAAATAATTTAGATACAAACAAAAAAAAGATAGAAGAGCATGTAGAGAAGTTTCATCCCTATTTTGATGGAGAGTCAAGCCAAAGAGTTTTGGATGCTGTAGATAGAATGCTCAACAGAGAAAATCTACCTAAAAAGCGAAAACCTCTAAATATTATTAGAAATTTAAAATTACGAAAAGAGTTGAACTATTGGAAAATTTAAGAGAGGTTTTTGCAATTGATATATTGTTTTAGATACTTATAAAATCTGCGATTTGCATTGGAAATAGAGATAACAAAACCTCTCCAACCATTTACAAAATAGAAACGTAAAAAGTAGCTTTGAATAAATGCAAATAGAGCCTTGAATATAACCATTAAAAAAATACAAGTTTTTTTATCTTCTGCTCCTAAATTAGTATATTTTATAAGTTTTGTTAGCGTCTGATTTATATCTGTAATATTATGGTGCTTAAAACTGGTTTCTAACTTTATTTGATTAGAATTTTTTTTGACTATAACTTTCTCATGTACTAAATTATCATTAAACTCTGTATGTTCTTTGTTATAAATACGTAAAATATAATCTTTACTAATTGTTTTAGCTCCTAAAAAATAGTTGTCTCGTTTTAAAATAAAAACATTTGAAATATTAGAAAAATCTTGTCTGTTTATCTCATCTATCAACTCTTCGTTAAGAACTTCATCACTATCTAAAGATAAAATCCATGGGTTATTAGCATAGGTAGAGGCTTTATTTTTTGTAGTTCCAAAACCCATGAACTCTCCATGAACTATGGTTACATTTTTAATCTTTTTTGCAATCTCTTCTGTTTTATCCGTAGAGTTATTTAAGTAAAGAATTACTTCATTGAATTTATCTAAAGAGAGAAGCGTTTCATTTATTGTCTCTTGAGCATCTTTTGCCATGATAACTACAGAAATCTGATTAATCGACAACTTTTTTTCCTTTAAGTCTCTTTTTGAAGTTTTTTCTATTTTTATGTTTTTGAGAGGCTTTTAGTGCAATTATGAGAGCCTCTTTTTCATCTATCTTGCTTATTTTGGCATACTCTTTAATTATTAGAGTTAAATCTTCATCTGTAGCCCAAAGTTTAGAGAAGTTTTCCAATCTCCCTTGTTGAGTCAAAGTTTTAAACTCCATACGATTAATATCTATAATTTTAAATATATAACCATGATGATGTTTTTTTATCAAAATATTACCAGGGGAGTAGTCAAGATGTTGAATTCCTGCATTGTGAAGTTTATAGGTAAAGTAAGCAAAATTTTTATAGATATTCTCTCTATCTTCAAAGTTTGAATTGGTTAAAAGCTCTCGAATAGTAAAATCATACTCAAAACGTTCGCTAATAAAGTAGCTTTTATAGAGCAACCCAAATTTTTTATCTTCTATATAGGCAATAGGTTTAGGAACAAAATCACTAATTTTTATACTGTTTTGATAAGATTTTTTAGCTTTGCTATCACGAAAAAACCCATAAGCTATCTTGTTAATAATATGAGGAATCCTAAATGATTTAACCACATACTCTTGACCCTCGAACTCTACTATTTTTATAATATTTCGTTTTTCATAAATTATGCTGTTTTTCTCTTGGTTAAAGTAGATTTTTATATTGGTTACCAAATCTTTATGGCGTTCATTGGGGGCTTCATATATCATTGGTTCTCCATTTTGAGCATTTTATCAATCTGCTTTACTATTGCTTGTGGTGGGATTGTTTTTATTAAATCTGTATCTTGAATTTTATCTTTACCATAAAAAAGAACTTCTCCAAAATCAACCTTGGGATAGACGGTATCAAAAGCACTTGTACCTTTTCCTAAAAGAACAATAAAAGGGGTTTGAGTTGATGCAGAGATATGCATGGCTGAACTGTCAATAGTTACAAGTAAATCTACCGAGGCGATGAGGTCTATAAACTCTGTAATATTGGTTTTCCCCGATAAGTTATTTACACTTGTACCCTCTTGTTCTAAAGCTTCTTGATAGAGAGTATTGTTTTTACTATCTTCACTATCTCCCATAAGTACTATATTATAATCTCTATCTTTTAACAGTCTAAAAAGCTCTAAACTTAGCTCTTTCGGGTACGTTCGTGTTCCTTTGTTCTCTCCTCCTAATAAAAAACCAACAGAGGGGTAACTATTTTTATTTAATAGTTTTGATGGTTCAGAGTAGATTTTCATAGGGGGTAGGGTAGTGTATTTGTTGTTTAAATATTGATTAATTAGGTTAGCATAGTGATTAACATAGTGTCGGCTTCGGTCTATCTTTAGCCAAAAATCAAGAAGAATTTTTCTGCTCTCTTTGTTATACCCAATAATCTTTTTAATGGGTGCAAGTCTGAAAATAAGTGCATCTAAAAAAGTATTATGAAAAACAATACCCAAATCATACTTATCTTTTTTTATTTCCGATAGGAGTCTAGTAGAACGTTTAAATTTATTAAGTTTATGCTCTTCTATAATAAATCTTTTAACTCCAAAATTTCTGAAAATATCTTTTGATGAAGCTCTACATACAATAATAAAAGAGGCATTAGGGTACTCTTTTTTTAAGAGTTCAATAGCAGGAATAGTCATAATGCTGTCGCCTATGAAGTTGGGGAGTTTTATAATTATTTTCATTTTATGTACCTCTTTATAAAGGTTTTTAAGATTAGATGCTCTTTAAACTCTTCTTCAATTTTTTGGTAAGATTCATTACCCAATTGCTTACTTAATGAAGGCTCTTCAATAAAGCGAAGCATACTCTCTTTCATCTCTTCTATATTGTCAGCTTCAACTAAAAATCCATTTTTATTATGGCTTACCATTTCAGGGTAACTGCTTTGGTTAAAGGCAACAATGGGCAGTTGATTTGCCATCGCTTCTAAAATACTGTTGGATGTTCCATCTTCGTAAGAGAAGTGAAGTAGAACATCTATACTTTGGTAGAACCCCTCTATATCTTCGATGAAACCTTTTAACTCTACATGGTTTTGAAGTTGATATTGTTTAATGAGTGATTCTATCTCCTCTTTATCTGGACCCGTTCCTGCAATAAGAAGTTTAAACTCTTTTTCTTTTAGCAACGAGAGCGACTTAAGTAGAGGTTTAAATCCTTTTTCAAAAGTTAGTCGTGCTGAGACGCCAAACACAATAGGTGTATGAGGTTTTTTTTCGATTTTCTCTTTTAGTTTAACATAGTTATAGAGAACAGAGACTTTTTGCTCTTTTATAAATCCTACTTGTAGAAGTTTCTCTTTTAGAGCATTGGAGTTTGCAAGAACATCGGTTAAAAAGAAGCGTAAAGAGAGGTAGGTAAGCAGTTTCTTTTTGAGAGGTTTGTATGACCCATACCTAAAAATGGAGCGTTTTACTCCAGCTAGTTTTGCAGAAGCCGAGGCACTGTTTACATCACGAATCGAGTTAAAAATAATGGTTTCTACTTGGTGCTGTTTAAAGTTTTTATATAACTGGTAGTGTATTTTAGGATTAAGATAACTAAATTTATTAAATTCAATATAGATAGGTGTTATGTTTGGGTAGGCTTTAAGCTTTTCAGTCAATACGGATTGTCTGTTTAGTATAAAAAAAACATTATAATCTAACCGTGATAAGTTAATGGCTGTTTTCAAGTGCCAACTCTCTCCACCACCCCAATTTTGAATAGTGTTCATAAAACAGATGTTTTTATTCATTGTTCTCTCTTAATATTAAATCTTCATATTCTTTTATGATATTTGTAGTATCAAATTTATCAGTATATTTGTTGTCTATAGCTATTTTAGAATTGGAATTATATAGTGTTTTAATTTTTAAAGCCAAAGTATCAATATCATTTTTTGGAACTAAATAATCTTTTAGTTCGTCTATTAATATCTCATTCGGACCAGATTTACAATCAGTACTGATTACTGGAGTATTTAACATGAGTGCTTCTACCAAAACATTACCAAAACCCTCATAGTCTGAACTCAATACTAGAAATGAAGCATTTTTTATAATGCTATAAGGGTTTTGAATAAAACCTGTTAATATAACTTTTTTTTCAATGTCTAATTGATTAATAAGTTTTACAATTTCATCTTTTTCACTTCCTTCACCTACTAAAACTAATTTTGCGTCTATATTTGATTCTTTATATGCCTTTAGTAGAATATCATGTCTTTTTTGACTGTGAAATCGTCCAACGTGAATAATATATTTTTTATCAATAATTGGGTTTGCTTCTATGGCTAATTGTGAGATTTTTTCTTTATCAATAGGATTATAGATTGTTTTAATTGATTTTGGTTTTACTCTAATCTCATGCATTAAATCATCTTTTACACCAAGAGAAACAGTAATGATATTTAAGTCTTTATAAATTTTCTGAAGCTTTTTTCTTTTAAAAAATATTTGTAAACGGGTTCTTTTTTTAAAAGCTGATTGAGATAATGTATTATGAATAATATGATAAATATTTTTATGTTGATAATTTTGCATAAGCTTTGTTGATTTTTGTAAGTTTACTAAAATAAGTTCAAATTTTTGACTGTTTTTCTCTTCAAGTTCTAATATTTTTGTATAAAGTTTTTTCCTATACTTTGTATACATTAAAAAAGACTTTTTGAAACCTATTGTATGTGTGCTAATGCCCATTGGAATTTCAAATTCAATTTTATCTTCACAACTTATTATATCAACTCGATATGATTTAGAGATAAACTCTTCAGATAGTGTTAAAATTACTTTCTCTGCACCACCTATACCAAGTGAGTCTATTACAAATAATATATTCTTTTTTCTCATGATTTCTCTTTAATAAATATTTTCACTAGTATTCTTCCAACGCTTATGCATCCAAAACCATTCTGTTGGATGTGCTTCTATAGCTACTTGCATAGCATCAGCTTGTAATTGGGTAAGTTTAGCTAAATCTTCATTTTGATTTTCTGTTTTTATGCTTTTAATAGGTTCATATATTTTGACATGATAGTTTTTATAGTCATCAGTAGAGATAAAAGCAGGAATTAAATCTATCTCAAATTTTCGTGATAAAATAGAAGCCAAAGGGGTGTGGGTAGCAGGGTGGTTAAAAAAGTTTACTTCTATAGATTGATTTTTACGAATGCTTTGGTCAACTAAAATCCCAACAGCTTTCTTTTGTCCTAGGGCTTTAATACAGCCTTTCATTGCCCCTTTTTTATAAACCATCTCTACATTAAAACGTTCTCTGTTCTCTTTGAGTACTTTGTCCATAAGTTTTGAATCAAGTTCTCGCCCCACGCCTACTAAAGTAAGGTCAAATTTAATGGCAATTGATTGAGATAAAAGTTCCCAATTTCCTTGATGCCCTGTAATAAAAATAATTTTTTTACCTGCATTTTGATATTTTTTAACAATATCTTCGCCTTCAAACGTAACGTTTTGAATAACCTCATCTTTGTTCATTCCATCACGTTTTATAATACCTAGAGTTGTGTCAAGCAGGTTTATAAAGGCAGAAATTCCATAGGCTTTTTTATCTTTTTGTTTCAGTTTTTTATTAAAAGCAATATCTAAATTGGTATGAATAATACGTTGATGTTTTTTACTAACTGTATAGGCTAACCATGAAATACTTCTCATAAGTTTTATCATAAGAACTCTTGGCAACAGAGAGAGAATAAGTCCAAAAAATTTATAAATTCCCAAGTAGAGATAATTAACCATTTAGCAACCCTCTTGCCATAAGAATAACTTTATGAGAAGCAATTTTTCTAATAGAGAAGTCATTTTTATCTAACTTATAGTGATTTACTTCGCTTTTTGATTTAATTGTTTTGTTAATAGCTGTTGTATAGACCCGATTGATAGGCGTAGGCCCAAAAATAGTAATAGAAGGCACATTTAATCCCCATGCCATGTGTGTTGGTCCAGTATCGTTTCCAATAAGCAAATCAGACTTTGCTATGACTGCTTTTAAAGAGTTAAGATTTATTTTTGGAAGAACTTTGGCGTATTTTGTATGACTCTCTATCCATAAAGCTCTCTCTTTCTCCTCTTCTCCACCCCATGCTATCAGTACATTCTCTTTTAAGTGGTTTGCAACCTCTACAAACTTCTCTTTGGGGTAGTTACGGCTCTCCCATGTTGAGCCAATAACAAATATAATATTCTTTTTTTCTGATGATAGGTATGTGTTTAACTCTTCATTATTATCGTTATAAAATAAAAATGGTTCTTTTTCTAGTATCATTTGAGAGCTTATTTCAACGTCCAATGGTTCACTCATCACTTTGGCATTTCTATCTATTGTGTTTGCATCGTAAGCTATCTCTATTTTGTTGTTGTACAAATACGAAGCAACACCTTCTCGAATGGAATCTTTGGAAAATCCAGCCCTGTGTTTACCAAGCAGTTTAGCTGTAATGGCAGATTTTAAAAGCCCTTGAGCATCAATAACCAAATCGTAATGGTTTTGGGCATAGGCTTTAATCTTTTTTATCTCTTGAACAATAGCCATCTTGTCTTTTTTGAGAGCTTTTAAATTAACCGTTAAAATCTTGTTAATATCTGGATTATTTTCTAACACTTGTGCAAAGCCTTGCTCTACTATCCAGTCTATTTGAATATCTGGTTTGGCTTGTTTAATGTATTGTAATGCTACCATGGCGTGAATGATGTCGCCCATAGCCGAAAGTTTGACAATTGCAACTTTCATGTATATCCTTTAGGTTCTTTATAAAAAATTGCATCATTTTACCAAAATAGTATAAAGAGTGCAAAAATAGGCATAACACCTTTCAATTTAATTTGCTATAATCACGATAATATATATAAAGGAACAAGCCTTGATAGGAATTGTTGATTATAACATGGGAAACCTAGCTTCTGTGATAAATGCTTTTGAAATTTTAGGAGCAGATATAGCTGTAGAGAGCGACCCTTCAAAGTTAAAAGAGTACGATAAATTAATTTTACCAGGTGTTGGTGCATTTGGCGATGCAATGGAACACCTAAAAGAGAACGGTATGGACACGGCTGTAAAAGAGTACGCAAAAAGTGGAAAACCCCTTTTAGGAATCTGCCTTGGAATGCAACTGTTATTTGAAAGCTCAGAAGAGTTTGGTTCAAGTCAAGGTTTAGGCTTGATAGAGGGAAAAGTAGTAGCTTTTGACGAGTCAAAATTTGACCACAAACTAAAAGTCCCCCACATGGGATGGAATGAACTGTTTAAACAAAACAATACACCTCTGTTTAATGGATTAGATAAAGAGTTTTATTTATATTTTGTTCATTCATTCCACGCCGTTTGTGATGACAAATACGCAATAGGAAAAACTTACTATGGCTATGAGTTTGTATCTGCTGTAAATAAAGAGAATATCTATGGTATACAACCACACCCAGAGAAGAGCCATGAGAATGGTTTGAAGATTATAGAAAATTTTGTAAACCTGTAGGTGTGACCATGTCACACAACAAAACCAAATTTGATATAATTTAAATATTAAACATTAGACAACGTGTGACACGGTCACACCTACGAAAGGAACACCATGAGCGAACATTTCATAAAAAATATAGAAATCAAAAATTTTAAATGTTTTGAGAATTTTAAAGCAGAAGGCTTTGGTCGGGTTAATCTGATTGGTGGGAAGAATAATGTGGGGAAGACGGCTTTTATGGAGGCTGTTTATGTGAATGTTTATTCTAAAAATATTAATACTCTTTTTACTGCTATTTATTCAATTAGTTATAGGCGTGATAATTTAGAACCTATTTGTGAAAATTGTACAGATAATAAATTTTATAGAAAATTATTTGAAAATATAAAATCTTATTTTTCTATATCTAATATCAATATATCAAATTTTAATATTTTAAATAAAGATGGAAAGAAAGAATATCATTTTGATATTAATAATAAAAAAAATATTATAAATACAAATGATTTTTCATATCAAGATGAACATATAGCTAATATAGAATATATAGATAATTTTGGATTTTCTAATAATAATTTAAAAGAAATGTATATTCAAGTTCAACGAGTTGATAAAGAAAATATTTTAAATCATTATATAAATGAGTTTGATAATACTATAGAAAAATTTAAAATATTTGATAATAGTCCTGAGTGTAAATTGATAAATTCTAATGAGTATAGAAAAATAAATGAATTTGGAGATGGATTAAAACATTATATTTCAATTATCTGTTCACTATATGCTTGTGAAAATGGTTATCTATTTATTGATGAAATAGATAATGGAATACATTACACGCAATTAGATAGATTATGGGAAATAATCCTAACCATCTCAAAACAACAAAACGTCCAAGTTTTCGCTACAACTCACTCAAAAGAGTGTATCGAGGCTTATATGAGAGTAGCTAAAAAGTTAGAAGATAAGGATATTACTTATTCCGTGCTTACTAAATTAAGAAATGGAGAGTTACTTCATTCATTATATGATTATGAACTTTTAGAGACAGCTATAGTTGAACAAGAACATGAGGTTCGATAATGAAAGTTTCAATTTTACATGAAGGAAAGAGTATAGATAAAAGCTTTTTTAAATTATTATATGCTCATTTAGAAGTTAATGAAGTTGAGTTGAAACAGAGAGTCAACTTTGTAGGTATGGGAAGTAAAAGTAATTTTTTTAAATTAGATAATCAAACCTATAAACTCCTAAAAAGTGAAATAGAGAGAGAAGTAGTCGAAAAAGTACTTTTTATTGTGGACTCAGACTATGAGGGTAATAAGAAGTATGATGGATATGAAGATACACTTAAAGAGATAGAAACGATACAAAAACAATTAAATATAAAAGTAATAAGTGATACTTTTGTTGCTTATGATATGAATTCAGAAAAAAAAGAAGGTTATTTAGAATCTTTGATTTTATCAACATTATCAGAAGAGCAAGATAACTGTATCAATTCTTTTTTAGAAAAATGTCCAGAGTTTAGAGGTAAAGATTCTCATAAATCTATTTTTAATGTAATTTATAAAAATGCTTATCCACAAGCACCTTATAATTTTGAACATCCTCATTTTGAAGAACTAAAAAATAAACTAAAAAAACTATTCAAGGAATAAAATAAATGACAATACTACCAGCAATAGACCTAAAAGACGGAAAAGCAGTAAGACTAAGCAAAGGACTCATGGAGTCTGCAAAAATATACAGTGATGAGCCTTGGCAAGTGGCTAAACGATTTGAAGAGTTGGGAAGCGAGTGGGTTCACTTGGTTGACCTAAACGGTGCATTTGCAGGTAAGCCTGAGAATTTGGAGCAGATTAAGAAGATTAGAGCCAACTGTAACTTAAAGCTTGAGCTTGGTGGGGGGATTCGTGATGAGGAGACCATTAAGATGTATCTGGAGCTTGGGATTGATAGATTAATTCTTGGTTCGATTGCTGTGAAGGATGCTCAATTTGTAAAAGATATGGCTTCTAAATACCCGATTGTTGTGGGAATTGATGCGATTGATGGGATGGTGGCTGTTGAGGGTTGGGCTGAAACTTCTGACATGAAAGCTACAGATTTGGCTCGTGCTTTTGCAGATTGTGGGGTCGAGGCGATTATTTGTACTGATGTTGGTCGAGATGGAATGATGACTGGGGTAAATGTTGATTTTACGATGGAGATTGCCGAAGCATCGGGGCTTGAAACGATTGCATCGGGTGGATTAAAAGATATGTCCGATATTAATGCGTTGATAGAAGCAGGTTGTGATGGTACGATTGTGGGGAAAGCTTTTTATGAAGGTACATTGGATTTAGAAGAGGCATTTAAAGTTGCTAATGGAGTAAAATAATGAGTGGAAAATATTATGAATTAACGATTACATTGGAAAATGAAGATTTTGTGGAGTTTATTGCTGATTTTGTTGCCAATATCGCAGGAGATGGTTTAGAGTTAGGCGTGAATACTATTATTGTTCGTTCTGAAAATGATTTGTCTTATGTTGAAGAAGCCGTAACTTCATTAACGGGGACATTGGGTGGAGCAATCGCGATTGACTATAAGATGGAAGAGAAAGAGAATCAAGACTGGATAGCTACGTATCAGAACTCTATAGAACCTATTGAAGCAGGAAAATTTTATATTTATCCAAGTTGGTATGAAGCTAAAAAAGATAAGATTAATATTAAGATAGACCCTGCATTAGCATTTGGTTCGGGACATCACGCCACTACTTTTTCATGTTTGGATGCTATTGGAACGTATGTTCAAGGTACAGAACGTGTTCTAGATGTGGGCTGTGGTTCGGGTATTTTAGGTTTGGCTTGTCGTAAACTTGGAGCAAATGTTGACCTTTGTGATACGGATCCTATCTCTGTCGATTCCTGTGAACAAAACTTTGCTTTGAACAATGAAGAGTATGACGAGTTATGGGAAGGTTCAGCCAATCAAGCCAAAGGTCAATACGATGTGGTTATTGCCAATATTATTGCAGATGTATTAAAGTTTATAGTACATGATTTAAAGCGAGCAACAAAAACGGATGGTATTTTAGTACTTTCGGGTATTTTAGATAAAAAAGAGCTTCAAGTAACAGAAGTCTACACGGACTTTGAGCTGTTAGAACGAAAACAGAAAGATGAGTGGGTAACACTGGTCTACAAAAAATTATAAATTAGGAAATAAAAAACATAGATGAACAATCAAAATAATAATCAAAATAACGATAACAATAACAACAATTTTTTTAACGACAATCCATTTTTAGCCTTTGGTATTTTTGCTTTAGTTGTTATTATTCTTGTCAAATCATTTACAAATGAAGATTCCATAAACAACATTATGGGTAGCAATCAGATTGCGAAAACAGAGCAGGTAAAGTATTCGGATATTAAAAAATATATTCGAGACGACAAAGTAAAATCGGTAAAAATTACATCAACAACTATTGAAGCCATCGGTAAAAATGGAGCTGTTCGTTATGTGGCTCAAAACATACCTGTGGCTGATAAAGAGTTGATTCCAATGCTTGAAGAGAAGAACATTACCTATGAAGGTCGAATTGGTAAGGGGCTTGTCTCTGAATTGATTGGAATGCTTTTACCTATCTTTATTTTCTTTGGTATTTGGCTCTTTTTAGCTAAAAAGATGTCCAAAGGAATGGGTGGAATCTTGGGGGCTGGGAAGTCGGACAAGATGATAAATATGGAGACCCCAAATGTAAAATTTGAT
>Ga0256826_1000317_pt1 | contig 28418 bp, 28 predicted proteins | sample CV79metaG_FD_185975 | JGI IMG/M metagenome (GOLD analysis project Ga0256826, IMG submission 185975) | Hydrothermal vent microbial communities from East Pacific Rise, Pacific Ocean - CV79 | ecosystem: Environmental > Aquatic > Marine > Hydrothermal vents | place: Pacific Ocean: East Pacific Rise...
CCTCAGCTCTTTTTGGAGAGATAGAAGGTGAAGAAGAGCTGTAACCCTCTACTCTTCTCTCTTTTTAAATCTAACCGCATTTTGATGACTACTGTTTGACTCTGCTATACAAGATATTTGATAGTTTATCATCACTTTAAATGGATCTAGAAAGTGTGATAATACATCCTCTTTTATAGTCTCCATCTTATGCCCATTTAACAACTCCAAAATCGTTAATGTTGACTCTATGGTGGATAAATAGGCTTCTTCTGGTTGTTGCTTGATCTGAAATTGGGAACTTTTAGTATGCGTAAAACTTAGTTTTGGAAGTGCTTGTAAGTTTGTAGAGACTTTGAGTAGTTTCAAAGCCGTACTCCATGTAGCATCAATAATAAAGATGACCAACTCCCTACCCTCACGTTCTATCTTTGTCTCATTAAGATGAAGGCTATCTTCACCTGGATAAAGAACATAACAGAGTCTATTTTTATCATTGAGTAAGGCATTAACAGGATTGTGGTCTCTAAAGTCAACACCTACATATAGCTCTGAGTTTGGTAGAGATAGATGGGTTAAGTGGCCTGTTCCATTTTTAACTTTTTGAAACTCTTTAGGGTGCATCAAGATAACAAACTTAGTTTGGGTTTTAATGGGCTTAACATGCTGACACATACATGAACTTATAGGGCGATAACAGGCGTAACATTTACCTCTTGGCACCTCTACTTCATTTCGCTTAGAAGCTCCCATATCTAGCTATTTTCCGCCTCTAATGCACTCAGTGTAATCTGTTTAAAGTCTTCTAACCATGCCAACAATTCTGCTTTTGAAACTAAGAAGCCCTCTTTGTTAGGTTGACCTTTCCAAGAGCGTTGCACGATATAGATGTCTTTTTTGCCTTCAATTACCATGTACAGTGAAAACTGCGCACTCGTAGCATCATCAGGAAGTGTTTTTAAGCCCATTACGACAGCTATTTTTTGCTGTGAGACAACCGTCTCTGAAAAAAGTTCTTCACTGTAAAAGGCATCTTCATTCAGACTTTGCATTTCGCTCTGCATCATCTTAAGAAGTTTTCGTGCATTAAGGTCTACATCACCATTAGCGTTATTAAAACCCTGCACTATTAACCTATTACTCTCATCTTGAGGTGCTTGAAATTCCAGTATAAACTGACCATTCTCTACACTACGCTCAGTCGGTTCAACGAGCCAAGCATCAGGCAGTGGAAACGCAAGCACTTCATTAAAAATCGGCATCTTTACAAAGCTGTTTTGCACAGGTGTTATTTTAGAAGAAAAAATACGATTAAAGAGACCCATTATAACTCTGTAGCGCCTAGTTGCATTGCACCATACCAGCTCTTCTCAAAAGGAGCCATCTCTTCTAGTATCTTCCAAAGTGCCGCAGGTGTAGCAGCTTGAGATGTGATGGCATGTGCCACTTCCATAAAGAGTCCTGGCTCATAATCACTTGCTAAGGTCTTAGCCCCATGAATCATTGCTTGAGGATTAAAGTCAGCCTTGAACACAGGGGTGAACTCTATGAAGTCATGTGCCTCTTCCGTAGCTATAAGCAAGGTGTACTTGTTCATCGCTAAGAGGTCTGAACAATCTTGATAGTGCTTTTCATTGTGAAGATCATAGTTTACGGTGTAGATGTGTTTGTCTGAACCGTTAAGACGAAACTGTACAAAACAGAGAGCGACATTTTCACCTTTGAAGTTGATATTGAAGATCGAAGCACGAAACTCACTAGAAATCCCACCTTTACCAAGGGCCTCTTCATTACCTGCCGAGAGTTTGATCATTAAAAATGGAACGCCATTTTCACTGCCAAGTGGCACCGCTTGACTATACGAAAGGGTTGGCAACATCTCTTTTATGTTTTTAGGAAGTCTTTCATTGTTTTCTAACATCATTAGCCTCTATTTATAAATGGGTGTTTGTTTGTTGGCAAGACGTTCAAAGTCAACATCACGACGATCGACCTTACCACGGTAGATCGCTTCTAAGGAGTTAATGTGCCCTGCAAGTCTGTTGATAAGGTAAAGAGCCATGTTATCACCTTCATAACGCTTCATCGCCTTAGCAACATGGTTTTGAAGAAGGTCTATCGCCTCAAGGTCATCTTTAACCTCTATCTGCATAACAAGTGCTTTTACTTCACCATAACTGTTACCAGTAGCATCTAAAAAGTCCAAACCGATGTCCATAGTCTTCATCGTACTAATCGCACGCTCAAAAGCAAAATGGTTATACAGGAAACAACCCATAAAGTACTCTATGTCTGAAGGCTCTTTTTCAGAGTAGTCATGGTCGTCATTGTCATCAAACCATTGATGCCAGATCTCACACGCATCTTCTATTAGTTTTTCATTACTGTTCATACAGATCATCCTGTCATAGATTATTTACGAAATAATAGCACTAATTTTACGTAATGGAAATTAATCGTTTTATTAATATTTTTTTATAACCTTAGTCACACTACGATACACTTCTATATCTACAAAAAGGTGTAAGAATGATAAATCGTATCATTTTAGTGCTATCCATCACTTTTACACTCTATGCCAATGAAAATATTTCACATACCCCTATAACTTTAGAACAACCCACAACAGAAGAAGATTGGGAGCTGTATCGTTTTAACCTCTATTTTTAAAATGATCTTTTTTCGATTTCAGATAGCCAATACTCTTCAGGAGAAAAGTTTAATTTTATCTACCGTATTGACAATCCAAAAAGTAGCTTTTATGACCTTCTCATTTTAGACTATGGCATGAAGATGTCTACATGAGCTTCTCTTTAGCCAACCAGATCTATACACCCAAAGATCTTAATGAAACAGTACTCATACCTGACGATAGACCTTATAGTGGCTGGACTTACGCTGAAGTAGGAGTTCATAAAAGTTCAAACACACACCTACGTTCACTCTACATACAAGTTGGTTTGATTGGGCCATATTCTAAATCAGAACAGATTCAAAAAACAATTCACGAGATTACAGACTCATCTCCACCTATGGGTTGGAGTAACCAACTAAACAATGAACTTGGCATCAATCTACGTTACATTCATAAGTGGCGTTTTCAACCTGATACCTTTTATGGCATTGGTACCAGCTTTATCCCATTTGTGGAAGGAGACTTAGGTAATGTTGCCATACAGGCTTCTGCAGGTATGCACATGCGTATAGGTTGGAACATACCACAGGACTTTGGTGTCACTTCACTCGACACAGGTGGAGAAGTGGTATTCCTATAAAAAATGGATATAAAGAGATGTTAAACAGAAATAGAAGTATTAGTTTTAACTTTAATGGTGCAGGTTCTGTTGTAGCGCATGACATAACACTAGATGGAAATACATTGTCATCTAGTCACTCTGTAGAAAAAAACAACTTTGTGGGATGTCTTGGCTATGGCTTTAGCCTACGTTACAAACATTTTATATTTGAATACATCAAAAATATAAACTCAAAAAAGTTTAAAGAAGAAAAGAAAGTACACGGAGTAGAAACAGCCGTCGCTTCTTGGATATTCTAATAATTTAATAGAAATATCATTTTATTACACTTTATCCGTCTGACTAAGTCAAACAGTAATACTAAAATTTATACTGAACACCAACGTATAGCAGACTATAGTATTGCCACATCGAAGTTGTTTGAACAGTAGTACCTGTATCACTTTCAAAAGTCGTATAGTCACTGTCGACAATAAAGTCAGTTGTATAGGCTGCTCTTACACCAAAGCCTCTAAGAACAGTCGGATAATACTCAACCCCCAGACCACTGTGCATAGCTACAGACTCATTCGCTACATTTTGTCTGTCATATGTATTGGATTGTTGCGTATTGAGGTAAGCGAGACCAAGAAGACCAAATGGACGTAACTGTCCATTAAAGAAAGTATAACCGGCATTGGCAGCTACCGCAATTGAGTATGGATCTTTTGTAAACTTATCGAGATTTGCGCCACTAATACTGCCAGAAAATGCACCATAATCCGTATATGATGCTTCCACACCAATAATCTTATTAAACTGATAACCAGCATAAAAAAGATATCCAAGATCACTATCATCAAGGTCTTCAAACTTATCTATAATAATAGTGTGTGTACCATCACCATCATCTGGAATATAATAATCTCCATCCGTAGATGTAATATTAAAAAAACTGGCACCTAAACCTGCACCAAGGTAAAAACCTGAACCTGTATTTTCTTGTACTTCATGTGTTGTTGTATCATTCTCAGATGCTACTAGAACAGAAGACATAAGAGATAATCCCAAAAGTGTTGTTGTTAATTTTTGCATGGTTTTGCCTATTATTTAATTTTTTCAACCTAGTTAATTGTATCTTAATGTACGTTTTTCCTCTAACAGTAAACTGCTAAAAATCTTTTAGATTTTATAGCAGTTTACCTGTCATCAACAACTATTTATGTTCTAACGTACTACTTGGTGTTTGTCCAAACAGTTTTTTATACTCACTTGTAAAATGACTCATATGTAAAAACTTGTATTTAAATGCAATATCAGAGATTATTGTATTTTTTGTAGTAGAGGCAAGTAACTCTTTTTTAATAGCATTAAGTCGAAGTTGCTGTAAAAACTTCTTAGGAGTCACTCCATAATTACCTTTAAAAGCATTATGTAATTGTCGTTCACTGATATTTAAATTTCTTGCCAATTGTTTAACATTAAGATCATTTTCTAGACTATCTTCCAAATATTCTCGTACTATTTTAATATCAAACTTCAAACGTTTCACTGGCTTCTTTTTTGTTATGATGAAACTAAATACAAAGCTAAGTATCTCTTTTTCTATACTTTCATATCGGTTTTTATATGTTACTTTCAACTCTTGATTAGAAAGATATTTCACCCAAGCATTGATACCTTCAAAAAAAAGATGAAGTTGTTCTTCTTCTATCAACAGTTTTTCTACTTCAGTTGACTCTTCTAAAGTTACACCAAAATATCTATAATACTCACTTAAAAACAGCTCTTTTCCCACAGAAATGGTATAGTATTTACTCGCACTATTAATTAGAACATCCACCGCTCCACCTTCAAATCCAATAGACAGTTCATTAGCTAAAGTTGGCAAGTCATGTACTACAGGAGGTCTTTCACTTTCTGCAATATAAAGTAAAATACACTGTTCTGGAAAAGCACCGCTAATTATCATTGCTTTAGAATATACTGTATGTGCTAATTGTATAGATGGTGTATGAATACCCTTAATTATTGAAGAAAAAGGACCACCTTCTATCTCAGAAGAGTGTATATCCCACCCTTTTTCACGGACTTTCATCTCATCAAAACTGGAACAGTGGTCATCAATAACTAAACCAACAGGAAAAATAGCATCGCTCAAGAAATCTCCTTATACAGATAATAGTAATTCTAACACAGATTACAGCAAGCAACTGTTGTTTATATATTGTAAGTTGAAAAGGATTTTGAGAGTAAAAAAAGTTTGAAGAGTTACTGTCATCACAGTCCTAATCTAGGGACCATGAAGCTTTTATTCAGTTATTGATTAAAACTTATAGTTTAGACCGACCATAAACTGTCCACCATGAACACCGTTAACATCAAACTTTTTAACATCTAGAGTACCACTACTATCTTGAACAATAAATTTTTGTTCAGAATGATCTGCAAGACGATATTTATACTCTGCATAATATCCAATACCAGCAATAACATTACCAGATGCGCCAACAACACCATTTAAAGTCGGCTCATAACTTGTCTTGAGAGTAATATCATCGCCCTCACCATCAAACGTTCTTCTATTAATACCAAAACCAGCTCCTAAATATGGTTTAAAATATTTAGTTATCTTATAATATATACTATATGTCAGGTCTGCACCATAATTAGTTGACTTTTTAGAATAGTGTCCATCAAACATTTCAGCATCACCATGATTATAAATAGTAATAGTTTTACGACTACCAAATGCAAAATCTTCAACATTTTCTTCAAATGCTATTTTTAATTCATAACCAGCGTCTTTGTCAGTACCATAACGCCCAGCAGTAGGACTTCCTGGATACTCTGGTGTTCCAGTCATAGAATTATTATCACTACCTTCTACATCAAGACCAATACCAATAACAACATCTTCATTTTCATCAATTAAATTCAGAGCCATTGCAGATGTACTCAACGCAAGTATAGCAGCCGTTGCCAATATAATTTTTTTCATTTTATTTCCTTTTGTATTTATAGAATAGTAACTCAAAAGAAAAAAAATTTGTTAGCAGAAAACTGCAAATTAATGGATTGAAAAAAAGCATTGCTAAATACCTGCTAATAGTGTCTTTTATAAAACTCTTTTTCTACTCTTATCAGTAGCATTTATATAATTTAATATTTGGATACCAGTCATAGTCATAAGTAATTTAAAATTGTACTATATATTTTTATTGAAATCCACTAAAATTCCTCTCAAACAAAAGTTAATTTATATACCTATTATGTTTGACTAAAACATATGTTTTTTATAATGCTAAAACTGATAACTCAATCCAGCCATAAACACACCACCATTGACACCTTCATTCTCAATCTCAATTGTTCCAGAGCCATTTTTAGGTGTGATTTGTAGTGTCTCAGATGGCGCAAAACGGTACTTGTATTCTGCGTAGTAACCTATGCCTACAAAGAGCTCACCTGACACACCACCAACAGCATGCACTGTGAACTGATAGTCATCTGATTTTTGGTACGCACCATGATCGTCATAGCTGTTAATGTTAAGTCCTAAACCTACACCGATATATGGTTTAAAGTATTGAGTCGCTTTAAAATAACGTGCAGCTGTTGTTTCGATACCTGCATTATTAATGTCAGCTTTATAAGTACCGTTGTAGTATGTCCCAGAACCGTAACCATAGATGCTCATAATTCGACGGAATCCCCACTCAAAGTTTTCTACCTTCTCTTCTGCACCCATAGCCAGTTCAAACCCCATACTACGGTCTAGACCTTTTTTGTCTCCAGTTGCCATAGAACCAGTTGTATCATCAATGCCACCAAGTGCATCAACACCTACGCGTAAGATGATGTCATTGTTTTCTCGAAACTGTTTAACAAACTCATCTCGTATATCACTATTCTCTGCAGCTACCAAGGGCATACCAGCTACTACAATCGTTATTGCTGTTAAAATTATTTTACGCATATTATTTCCTGAAAATTATTTGTATTCGTATCTATTATATTTTAAAAATTCATTTATAGCAATAGTCTACTGTGCCACTATACATTAGTAACTTGAGGGCATCTCTTTTAGTACATACAAGTGAAAGGATGTATACTATAACGTATACAGAAGGAGCCTACCTATGAGACTACAGTCAAACCTTGTTGATATTAAAGCACGTAAAGTCTATCCTGTCAGTTTAGAGGTTTCAGACGGAAAAATCATTTCTATCTCACCTACAGATAAAGAATGTAACACCTTTATCTTGCCAGGATTTATTGATGCACATATTCATATAGAAAGTTCAATGTGTATCCCAACTGAGTTTGCTCGACTTGCAGTTAGACATGGTACTGTTGCTACTGTTTCTGACCCTCATGAGATTGCCAATGTATTAGGGAAAGAAGGTGTACGTTACATGATAGACAATGCCAAAAAGAGCCCTTTTAAGTTCTATTTCGGTGCTTCTCCTTGTGTCCCTGCTACCCCTTTTGAGACCAATGGTGCTACCTTTGATGCTGAAGATGTTGCAACGCTTCTACAAGATGATGATATCTACTTTTTGAGTGAAGTAATGAACTTTCCAGGTGTCATCAACAATGATCCTGACATGATGGCTAAGATCGAAGCAGCTAAAACAGTAGGTAAACCCATAGATGGACATGCTCCAAGTTTGAGTGGCACGGACCTTGATCGTTATATTAATACTGGTATCACTACAGACCATGAAGCTTCAACATATGAAGAAGGTTTAGAAAAGCTACAAAAAGGGATGAAGATCCTCATCCGTGAAGGTTCTGCCGCTAAAAACTTTGATGCACTTGAACCTCTGATCACAGAGCATTATGAGAAGATGATGTTTTGTAGTGACGACCGTCATCCAGATGATCTCTATCGTGGACATATCAACACGATGGTAAAGCGTGCAATTGCTAAAGGAGATGATCTTTTTCATGTCTTACAGATGGCCTGCGTTAATCCTGTAGAACATTATAAGCTTGATGTTGGCCAGCTTAAAGTCGGCGATGCCGCTGACTTTATAGAGGTAACAGACCTAAAGAGCTTTCAAAACATTCGCACTGTCATCAATGGTGTAGAGGTGGCTAAGGATAACAAGACACTACTACCGTCTATCTCAGCTACACAACCAAACATCTTTAAGGCAAAGAGAACGTGTGTAGATGATTTTGCAACGTCTACCTGCTTAACAGAAGTAGAGGTTATTGAAGTCCTTGAACACCAACTTTTAACACATGAGTCCAAAGTATCTTTAGCAGGCGAAACAGGTTATGACTTAGAAAAAAACATTTTAAAGATCGCCGTTATCAACCGTTATAAGGATGTCCCTATTGCCCTAGCCCATATCCATGGCTTCGGTTTGAACCATGGTGCCATCGCATCAAGTGTTGCCCATGATTCACATAACATCATTGTAGTAGGATGCAACGATGAAGCATTAAGCAAGGCGGCTAACCTTGTCATAGATGCAAAAGGTGGTATCAGTGCTGTTAGTAAAGATGATAAAAAACTTTTAAGACTTCCAGTCGCTGGACTGATGAGTGACAGTGATGGTTTTAAGACAGCAAACAGCTATGAAAAAATCGATAATTTTGTAAAACAAGTGCTTAAGACACCGCTTGACGCACCCTATATGACCCTCTCGTTTATGGCACTTTTAGTTATACCAGAGTTAAAACTCAGTGACAAAGGACTCTTTGATGCGAACAGCTTTCATTTTATCAACAGCTGTAGCAGTTCAAAACACTAAAAAAGTAATTTAAAATGCTTGATTGATGTTTGCATAGACAGCGTAGTCATTAGTGCTAGTCGCTGCAAAGTCTACACGGTAGTCCACACCCTGCTTCTCTTGGATCGTGTATCTTACACCCACACCAGCACTAACGTAGTTACCATTATCACGCTCACGGTTAGTATTTTGACCGGTTCCTTTTGAGCCTCCGTTCAAGTTAGCATAACCCGCAAAAGCTGCTAGGCGAAAGTCAGTATTGGTGATCTGGTAGCGGTACTCACTTTGCACAGCAATCATGTTTCGTGCTTTGTACTGACCAATAACAAACCCTCTTAAAATACTACGTGAACCAAGGGCTGCCAATGCACCATCAGGTGTCTCTTCGCTACTATATTGTGCGAAAAACTGGGTAGCGACTACATCATCATCTTTAAAACCTTTAACATAGTCCCTCGCATTTAACAACACATTATAGTAATGTTCAGAACTTCCCCATGATGCTGGAAAGTCATTGGCCATCAGTGTCATCCATACTGCTTCTCGAGGGTAGAACTTCTCTGTTTTTGAGCGTGTATCATACGAGTATGTTGCTCCAAATCCTAAACGTGAAGAGTCATTCACACCACTACCCGTTAAAAATAGCTGTCCAGCTTTGTTTTGTGCGTTAAATTTTTGGTTAATGTAGAAGAGTTGTCCCCCTAAGTAAACATGGTCTTTTACCCGGTAAAGAAACTGTTCTGCCGCTACAAAAATGCTAACATCAAACTGCGCATTGGTATCAAAAGATGGCGTGAAAGGCAACAAGTCACCTATGTCGAATGAGCTATTATTAAAGATGGCTCCGACTACTGTATTAGACTGAAAGTCATCACTACCAAAATACATCTTGTTAACAGCAAACGCACTATAACTCTTCGTACTTGTATATTGCCCGGTTAAGATAGTCTGTGAAGGAGAAGAGTCTGCATCAACCTTATAGATCATCATACCTGTTACGCCAACACCTGTTCCCGAAGTCGGATTAGAACTCAATATTGGCATCGCTCTAAAGCTAACATCATGATCGGTTATATTATTATCATTGGCTAACACTACCGTAGACAAAGAGGTGACTAAAAGAGTTATGCACAACTTTTTATCGACTTTTTTCATATATTAACTTTCTTCAATAGATTGACTAGGATAAGACATCTCTAAAACAATGCACTCTACATCTGTTTTAAAAGGTCCATGTAACTCTTTCGGAGGTCGAGAGGCATAATCACCACTCTCTAACCATTTGTCTACTGAGGTATCGTACATGCATCCTGAGACTATGAACACCTCTTCCGGGTAAAGATGACTAATTGCACCAAAGTTAGAAGTGTTTGCACCAGCTTTAAAACGGGTAAGTCTAGTATAGTCACCATTGGTATCCGTTGCCAGTGTATAAAACTCTACTAGACTATCTGTGCCTTCTATTACTTCCCACTTATGACTGTTCTCAGGGAGTAAAGCGTTAAAATAGCTGTTGGTTGATTTGGCCATGACTACTGACCTGACTCTTTTGCAAAGTATGTTTTAGTCAGTTTAAAGATTACAGGACTAAGCAGCGCAATAGCGATAAGGTTTGGAATAGCCATAAAAGCGTTCAAAGTGTCTGCTAAAAGCCAGATGAACTTGAGATCCATCATGGAACCAAAGGGAATGACTAACACCCATAACAGACGAAATGGGATAATCGCTTTTTGTCCAAAGATATAATAAACACTCTTCTCACCATAAAAGCTCCAACCCACAATCGTAGTAAAGGCAAATACTATAAGACCGATAGTCACAACATACTCACCCACATACGGTAGTGCTGTTGAGAAGGCAAGAACAGACAGCGCCGCCCCACTCTCTCCAGAAGTGTAAGCGCCCGTCACAACAATAGCAAGACCGGTGATACTACAGATAATAATAGTGTCAATAAAGGTTCCCATCATCGCGATAAGACCTTGACGTACTGCTGAGTTGGTTTTCGCAGCAGCATGAGCAATAGGTGCAGAACCAAGCCCCGCTTCGTTAGAGAAGATACCACGTGCCACACCAAACTGCAATGCCGCCCAGACAGAAGCACCAGCAAAACCACCCATGGCAGCTGTTGGCGTAAAGGCAGCCGTCACAATCGTACCAATAGCAGCTGGAATCTCAGTAATATTAATCGCAATGATGACAAGACCAGCACCTAGGTAAGCCAGTGCCATAAAAGGAACAACCGCACCCGCAACATGAGCAATACGCTTGATCCCCCCTATAAGTACAAGCCCTACTAAAATAGCAAGCACAATACCACTGTAAAGTTCAGGAATGCCAAATGATGTTTCAAGAACATCTGAAACAGAGTTAGCTTGGATCGTATTGCCAATACCAAAACCAGCGATAGAAGCAAAAAGTGCAAAAGAGAACGCTAGCCATTTCCAGTTGTCGCCCAGACCATTTTTAATGTAGAACATCGGACCACCAACATGGTTGCCCTCTTCATCTTTTTCACGATAGTTTACGGCAAGAACAGCTTCTGCATACTTTGTTGCCATTCCTAAAAGTGCAGCAACCCACATCCAAAACATAGCACCCGGTCCACCCATAAAGATAGCCGTAGCCACACCCGCAATATTACCTGTACCAATAGTTGCGGAAAGAGAGGTCATCAAAGCATTAAAAGGAGATATCTCACCCTCTTCTTTACCCTCTATACGTCCTTTCCATATAAGTCTAAACCCTTCTGGAATCAGACGTACAGGTAAAAACCGGAGTCCAAATGTCAAGTAGAGACCTGTCCCTAAGATCAGGATCAACATCACTGGTCCCCAAACAAATCCATTGATAGCACCAATAATTGCTTTTAACTCTTCCATATCACTCCCGTAATCACTTTCAAATTAAGGTGATTATACCAATATTTAAAGATTTTTAATATCCAGTGTCAACTTCTTTTCTATCTTGTACGTCATCTCTTTCAAAACTGTGATTTGCCGAACTTTTTCTCTCTGTCGCGTCAGAGAGATAGTTTTCGAGAAAAAAAGAGAGACGCTGTTGTTTGAAGGTTGTAGTTTTATCTCTAAAGCAGCCAATGAATTGTTTTTTAAACGGCTACGACTACAATAGTTAGTGCTAAGAGTTTGTTTAAATTGGAATGAAAGTGATAACTTTCAAATAAATAGATGCGTTACCACTTGCTCTCTTTTCGAAACATCTACAGAGCTGAACGTAGAGAGTGGAGTGACGTTAAGAAAATGGCACTGTTTGAGCGAATAGCGAGTTTGTCATTTTTAGTCACGTAAGGAACGAAGTGAAGGAAGTCGATAGCTATCGACCTCGCAGCCGTTTCGAGAGCTTTTTTGCTTACTTTTTTTGCGGAGAAAAAAAGTATGAGAATAACTCAATAAAATCACAACCTATCCTATGTTATCATTCACAACAATAAATACATAACTAAATATAATCAGGAACTAAACTGTGAACGCATTAACCATCAACCCCGAAACAAAAAAAGTAGAATCCATTGACATCGAAATGAAAGCAAACTCCATCTACAGCTTTTTCAACTCCATCCTCATCGATGAACTATCTTCTTTAAACCAACACACCATCTACACCGATGCCAATGCACTTTCTGAACATAAAAAAGCCTACTTCCTAGGCGAACAACTCCTTGTAGGTAATGCACTGATTATCGGACTTAACGGTATGGAAGAGGTTGATGCCATCATAAAACAAGAGGAGCTTGAAGAGCTTATAGACTACGAGCTAAACCCTTTTTATAACGACATACTTCTACTCTTAGCTGACCATGGTGAGGTTAACCTCTACCGTAGTTTCAATGTCGAACACAATGGAGAATCTGTTGCATTAAGTATAGAGTGGGTTCTTTACACATTTAACATGGCTGATGAGAAGACCAAAAACTACTTACTTACGGAACTTATGAAAAGCATTGATGCTCAAGAGGACATTATTGCCTTTATGCAGAAGATGGCTGGACTTGCTCTAAATGCAGCAGCGTAAGTAACAGTTTGAACAAGATCTACATCACTGACCTAGACCACACTTTTTTACGCAGTGACCTTAGTGTTAGCAACTTCACAAAAGAGACATGGAACGCAAAAGCGCAAGAGTCCATCGTCTCTATTGCCACCGCTCGTAGTTACTATTCTGCTATGAAGTTACTTCCAGACTTAACCTTTAATGCCCCGATGATACTCCTTGATGGTACCCTCATCACTACACCGGACAAAAAGATCATCGACACTAAGTTTGTAGACACAGCAGCAGCTAACGACCTCATCGTAGAGGCCATCAAGTTTGACAACATCCACCCCTTTGTTATTGGTCTTAAAAATGATCAACTCGATGAAAGTTTTGACTTCCCTCTGACACAGACACCTACACAAGCGAAAGTACTGTTAAATTATCGCGACGATACACGGCTTATGGAGTTTGAACATGTTGTGGCTAAAGAGCAGACCTTTAAAGTGGTCTATATGGCAACAAAAGAGCGTCTTGTTGCATTAACAGCACATCTACAAAACATCTATGGGGACACCTTTCACTTTAAACTCTCACCAGAAAACTACACAGGCGACTACTTCTTGACCATTGTTCATCCCCTTGGCGACAAAGCACATGCACTTAACAAGGTATGTGAATACATTGGTCGTCCGCTTGAAGATGTCACTGTGTTTGGTGATAGCATCAATGATATTGAGATGTTTAAACTAGCAGGGATGTCCGCCGCAGTTGCTAATGCACTTCAAGAGACAAAGGCTGTTGCCAAGACTATCTTGCCACACAGCAATGATGAAGACGCCGTTGCCCACTACTTAAAAACCACGATGAAGAGATAATATGACACAAACAAAACACTCAAGCCTAGTTCCTATGATCATCATCGGTATCCTCTTTTTTATCTTTGGCTTTGTGACATGGCTTAACGGCTCACTCATCCCTTTTTTAAAACTCATCTGTGATCTTAATGACTTCCAAGCGCTCTTTGTCACCTTTGCCTTTTACATCGCTTACACTACTATGGCCTACCCGATGTCGTTTATACTCACAAAAACAGGCTATAAAAAAGGGATGGCTATTGGTCTAGGTATTATGGCTATTGGTGCTCTACTCTTTATCCCCGCAGCATACAGCGCTAACTTCTTAATCTTTTTAGTGGCACTGTTCACACTCGGTAGTGGTCTCACTATCTTACAAACAGCTTCTAACCCTTACATCGTCTTAGTCGGTCCTACTGAAAGTGCTGCTATGCGTATTAGTATTATGGGACTTATTAACAAAAGTGCAGGTATTTTGGCCCCTTTAGTCTTCACAGCCCTTATATTTAGTGATCTTGGAACTTTTACAAATGGAACACTCTCAACTACTGACTTAGAACTCTTAGCTAGTAAGCTTGTTATGCCTTATCTTATTATGGCAATCATCTTAACCGGACTTATTTTCTTAGTACTTTTTTCTTCACTTCCAGAGATAGAGTTTGAAGAGGAAGAAGAAAACAGTGACAAGACAAGTATCTTCCACTACCCACAACTTATACTAGGAACTATCGCACTCTTCTTCTATGTCGGTGTTGAAGTGGTTGCTGGTGACACCATCGGACTATTTGGACAGAACTTAGGTGTTGCTAACTACACAGCCCTCACCTCTTACACTATGGTCTTTATGGTTCTAGGTTATATTATCGGTGTGGTTGGCATCCCCAAGTATCTCTCTCAAGAGAAAGCCCTAACCTACTCTGCTGTTGGTGGTTTTGTCACCATTATTGCCCTAGTGTTTAGTTCTGCTGAGAGTAGCAGTATCTCAACACTATTATGGGGATGGAGCAGTATTGCTACCATCCCTAATCCTGTTGCATTGGTAGCCTTACTTGGTCTATCACATGCACTCGTTTGGCCTTCTATCTGGCCTTTAGCACTTAGCGGTCTTGGTAAGTTTACAGCCCAAGGTTCTGCACTACTTATCATGGCAATTGCCGGTGGTGCCATCTTACCACTTATCTTTGGACAGATGACGGAGATCGGTGGTGATATGCAGTTTTCATACATCATCACTATCCCAGCTTATCTCTTTATCTTGTACTACGCTATTAAGGGTCACACCGTAAAAAAATGGTAGCTATAAAAAGCCACTTAAATATAGACTATTTAATAACTTTTTGATATATCTCATCCTCGTTTTAGTGAACAGTTGATATTATACGCGCTTAATTCAAATAGAATTTAGCTCAAAAAACAATCAAAGTCTTGTCTAATAATGCAATATAATAACAAACAGCTCTATCGAACCTTTTTTCTTTCGTTTTCTCTTTTAGCCCTATTAGCCCTATTTGGCTTTCTCTTTGTCAATATTCTTATCGATAAACAAGAAAAAAACACTAAACTCATCAACCTAAGTGGTAAACAACGTATGTATACCGTTCGAGTCTTACTCTATGCTTCTAACTATTGTGAAAACCACGAAAGCAGTTCACTTGAACAACTCAGTAGCTATTTAACTAAGATGAAAGTTGACAACGACTACCTAAAACGGAACCTCCAGTCAGAATCACTCAAAGATGTCTACTTTAAAGGTAGTGGTGTACATGAAGATATTAAGACTTTTTTTCATAAAGCACAAATATTTATAAAACAACCTACTAACCAAAATCTCTCTGTACTTACTACCATAAGTGAAGAGCTTATCATCGTTTTAGATAAAGCTGTTTCTGCCTTTGAAAGTAAAAATGTTGCCCTCTCTAAAACACTGCAACAGCGTCAACTTTTTATCTTTATTGCTATTATTATTCTTCTTATATTAGAAGCGATCTTTCTTGTTAAACCGGTGATACGTTTTATTAGCAACTACACCCATGAGCTTGAAGAGACAGTTAAAAAACGGACTAAGAAGTATCGACTCTATGCCAATATCTTTAAAAATGCTTCTGAGGGTATTATGATCACAGACGAAAACCTAAAGATCATTGATGTTAATGAAGGCTTCCGAACGATCACTGGTTATACAAAAGAGAGCATATTAGGTAAAAATCCATCTGTTTTAAAGTCAGGTTTACATAACAAAGCTTTTTATAAGACGATGTGGCGTGACATAGAGACAACGGGAAGCTGGAATGGCAAACTCATCAACCGCCATTATGATGGACATAACTATCATGAAACACTCAGTATTATAAAACTCTATGATGATGATGGGAACTTGACTAACTATATCGGTGTCTTCAGTGATATTAGTACCTTAGTACGCAATGAAGAAGAGATGCGTCATCTGGCAACACATGACTCCCTCACAGGTCTGCCTAATCGCTATTTTATTACAGAAGGTATTGAACACGCTATTGCCATTTCTGAACGAAGTAAAAATATTATTGCCCTTGTATTTATTGATCTTGACAATTTCAAGATCATCAACGACTCCATGGGGCACCAAGTGGGTGATGAGTTTTTAATTGAGATCGCTCAACGCCTCAAAGATAGTGTACGTAAAAGTGACATCGTTGCGCGACTCGGTGGTGATGAATTTGTCATCTTATTAGAGAATATTCCTACAGAAAACGATCTAAAAAGCCTACTTGATAAAATATTGAAAAATGTGCGTAAGCAATTTATATTTGAGAACTACAAGTTCTCCCCTTCAGGTAGTTTTGGTGTTGCGTTTAGTAAAGCTAGTATGAACTGTAATGCAGCAAACCTACTTCGTCGTGCCGACTTAGCCATGTATCAAGCCAAAGAGTCTGGTAAAAACAAGGTCGTCTATTATGATGAAAGTTTTGAGAAAAAAGCACAACACTATCTTCAGGTAGAGACACAACTTCGTGACGCACTTAAGAGCCATGACCTTGATCTCTACTTTCAGCCTAAAGTTGACCTAAAGTCACGTACGGTAGTTGGTGCAGAGGTTCTCTTACGCTGGGAACATGAGGGACAGATGCTTTCACCCGAATCATTTATTCCTATTGCAGAAGAGAGTTCCCTTATCATTGAGGTAGACAAATGGGTATGTAGGGAGACTTTAAATATCTTAAAACAGTGGAAAGAGCGTGGTATGCAGCAACTTCTCTTTTCTATCAACGTCTCTGCAAGAACCTTCTCTAACAGTGACGCTATGGATGAGATCATTACCTTGATTGTAAAGAGTGGTTTTTCAAAACATATTGACTTAGAGATTACAGAAGGGGTTCTTATACAGAACTTTTCTAGTGCCCTTTACACCCTCGACATACTCAACAACTATGGTATTTCAACCTCACTTGATGACTTTGGAACAGCCTACTCTTCATTTTCATACTTAAGTAAACTTCCTTTTACTGCCATTAAAATCGATCGTAGCTTCATTATGGATCTGCAGATGAATAATGCTAAAGATGAACGTCAGAAAGTACTTATTAATGCCATGATCACCTTCTCAAAACAGCTCGGTATGAAAGTCATAGCAGAAGGTATTGAGACGCTAGAACAACTAGAGTGGCTGTTAGCACATGAGTGTGATGAAGGGCAAGGCTACTACTTTAGTAAACCTATAAAGCTCAAAGCCTTTGAGCTCTTTATTAACATGCAACACCTACACTCTAAACAGGTACGTTTAACAGGACGCACGCACAGAGAAACAGATGACTAACATCATTTTTTCTACCACTAGCTTCTGTTATACTCACGCTTAAAAGAAGAGACTGTTATGACTATAGCAAACCAGATTGTCATTGAATCCGTCGAAGGTAAAGAGAAGCAGTTAAAAGAAGCTCTAAATGACTTAGTTGCCTCTAGCCTCCCGGAAAAAGGGTGTCAGAAGTTCGAGTTTTATCAGCTTTATAACAGAGCGACCTCTTTTTTCATCATAGAGATATGGAAGAGTGAAAAACGCTACAACGGGCATCTTGAAAGTGCAAGCTATGTAAAGCAGATGAGCATTATCAACCCACTGATAGCGTCTACTCAAACACATAACCTAAAGTTGACACAATGTCTCACCAAGTTAGGACTTAAAGAGGAGAAGAAGTAATGGCATTTATAGAAGTAAATGAACACAATATCCAAGGTGTATTAGCCGAAGAGTTTAGAAAAAATCAAGTCGTCATCTTAAAGTTTGGCTCAGAGTGGTGCGAACCTTGTCACGCCCTTGAAGGTGAACTGGAAGATGTTGATGATGATAACGAAAATATCACCGTTTTAATGATAGATACAGATGAGTCCCAAGAGTTAGCCGGTCAGTACAACATACGTCAACTACCAACCATGTTGATCTACAAAAGTGATGATGAATTTATCTACCGTGGCGAAGGGGTGATGCTCGCTTCTGATATAGAGGAGATTATTAATACAAGTATCTAGTCGGTTTAAACCCGCCTATTCTATAGATATGCATACATATTACTTTTATTTAAGTCTCTATTAACCCCATTCACAATAAAATGTACGAGAACATAAACTAACATCTCTATATCAAGGTTCATCTATGCAGTTTTCTATCTCTAAAGCTTTTGGTGCGATTCGCTCACTCAACACAATCATCTTACTACTAGTAGCACTTTTAGCACTAAGTATTGTGAGTGAATACACCTCATTTTATAAACTAGAAAACCTACACAATGAAAAAGAGATTGCAACTACGGTGCATAACCTAAGTAGAGATGACCTTGATCTTGCTAACATTCAATACCGTGGTAAAAACACATTACTACGTCACGAAAGCAATGCACTTTTCTCACTTTATGAGTATGATTACATCAATGTCTACTCTAAAACAGGGAACTACAGCGGTGAACTCTATAAATTACAAGCAGCTATCAAAGCATTTGACAGTGCAGCCAATCAATGGTTCACACAAGAAGAGACTGATGATATCGAGTTAGAGGCACGACTTAAGGCCTTTGATCTTGCCTATGTTGACCTGATAAACAGTATCAATGCCATCACGGAAAACAATGCGCTCTATGAAGAGAGACGTTTTGTGATACAACTTGGACTTAGCGGTGCTATTTTGCTGCTTCTCTTGTTTAACGCTTTTTGGACATCAAATCGCTTTAAGATCATTACAAAAGATCTTGACAACCTTAGCAGCCCTGACTCTGAAAACATTTCGGAGTTTGCTACCATTGAAGTAGAAACTATCTCTAAGTACATAAATCGTGCACCAAAAATAGTGGCTACCAAAAATCCTGCCTACACTGACACAGAGACTGAAATCAGTAGCTACAAAGGCTTAATGCATGAGTTTAATGCGAAAAAGAGCCAGACATTAGGAAACTACACCGCCCTCTGTATTTTCTCTATTGACAAACTTAGTGACATAGAGATGCAGTACCCACAGGAGCTTTCATCATCTCTTGTTAAGAAGGTTAGCTTTATGCTCTCTCTGTACCGTCAGCGTAACGACCTTATAGCACGTATCGACCATAACCAGTTTGCTATCTTACTTTCACGTCCAGACAAAACAAGCGCTATTAATGACTGTGAGCTTATTCGTAAGAGTGTTGAAGAGGCTACGTTTAAAACAGCAGAGGGTCAAGACCTAAGCGTTACGCTAAGTGGTGGTTTTGTTCAGAAAATGTCAACGCAAAACTTAGACGAAGTCATCACAAAGGCGAACAAGGTACTTTCAATGTCCATTCAACATGGTGGTAACCGTATCGCCCAACTTAGAGATAAAAATACCGCATTAAAGTAGCATAAGATTATTGCTACTTATATACCCATTCTCGGATAACTGAGTGTAAAAACACTCAGTTTTACCTTCCTCTTTTTCTCCTTTAACTTTATCAATGCATTTAAACGCTATAATCGCCCACTATTATGCACTTCCAATTGATCTAATTTCTTAGTTAGATGAGTTGGAAGTGCTTTATGTACACTCTATTGAAGGACGGTTAATGAGTATTACAATCCATACTTATGATGCAGTTATTGTTGGAGCGGGTCTTGCTGGTAATGCAGCAGCGCGTGAACTACAAAAAGCTGGCAAAAAAGTTGCAGTTATCACAAAACTACACCCACTACGCTCACACTCAGGTGCAGCTCAAGGTGGTGTAAACGCCGCATTTAGCGACGAGGACAGTGTAGAACTACACGAGTTTGACACAGTTAAGGGTGCTGATTACTTAGCAGACCAAGACGCTGTTGAGTTCATGTGTAAAAATGCTCCGGAGACAATCCGTTGGGCTGAGCGTATGGGTGCTGTTTTCAGTCGTCAACCAAACGGTCAGATCGCACAACGTCCATTTGGTGGACAGTCATCTCCACGTGCATGTTACGCTAAAGACCGTACAGGTCTTACGCTTCTACAGACAATGTATGAGCAGGCATTTCGTGAAGGTGTTGAGTACTGGGACGAGTGGTATGCTGCTGACATTCTTTATGAAGATGGAAAAGCATACGGTGTTGTAGCCTTTAACATTCGTAACATGGAAAAAGTGATCATCAATGCTAAGTCTGTTCTTTTTGCAACAGGTGGTTATGCACGTTCATTTAAGATCAACTCAAATGCACACGCTAACACAGGTGATGGTCTAAGTATCGTTGCACGTCATGGTCTTCCTCTTGAAGATATGGAGTTTGTACAGTTTCACCCATCTGGTCTTTCTGGAAACGGTGTTCTTATCTCTGAAGCAGCACGTGGAGAAGGTGGTCAACTCTTTAACTCAGAGGGTGAGCGCTTTATGGAAAAATATGCTCCTAACGCAATGGAACTTGCATCTCGCGATGTTGTTGCTCGTGCAATTATCCAAGAGATCCGTGAAGGTCGTGGTGTAGGTCCTCGTAAAGATGCCGTTTACATCAACTTGGTACACCTAGGTGCTGACTTGATTATGGAGCGTCTACCTGAGCTTCGTGACCTTGCAATTACTTTCCTTGGTCTTGACATGATTAAAGAACCAATTCTTATCTCTGCTACAGCGCACTACTCTATGGGTGGTATTCCTTGTGACATTGATGGACATGTTCGTAAAAACAACACAGAGTTTGTAGAAGGTTTCTACGCTGCTGGTGAGTGTTCATGTGTATCTGTACACGGTGCAAACCGTCTGGGTGCAAACTCGGTTCTTGAAGCGATGTTATTTGGTCGTTTTGTGGGTAAATCAATGGTTAAAGACATTGACAACATCGAACTTAAAGTGGCTACTGAAAAAGATGGTGATCGTATGACTGCTGAGATTGACTGGGTTCTGACTAACAACGGTACAGAGCGCGTGCCTCATCTTCGTCACGAACTGCAACAAGGTATGACTGATAATGCTGGTGTCTTCCGTACAGAAGTGACACTTAAAGAACAGGTAGAAAACATTAAGGTCCTACGTGAACGTTACCAGAACATCCGTATTGATGACAAGTCTAAGATCTTTAATACAGAACTTCAAGAAGCGATTGAGTTTGGTCACATGCTTGACTACTCACTCTTCATCGTTGAGTCTGCGTTAGCACGTAAAGAGAGCCGTGGTGCTCACTACCGTGAAGACTTTGACAAGCGTGATGATGAGAACTTCCTTAAGCATACTATGGCTTATATGGATGACAATGGCGAAATTACGCTTGACTACATGGATGTCGTTCTTGGCAAACATGAGCTTATGGCTAGAACATACTAAGGAGACGAGATGGATAATAATTCAATCACAACAAAAGATGTCACATTTAAAGTGTTTCGTTTCAACTCTGAGACTGACTACCTACCAACATACAAAGAGTATAAGATGGAAGTTACCTCTGAAGAGGTTGTTCTTGACATTCTAGACCGTATTAAGTGGGATATCGATGGTTCTTTCTCTTACAGAAGAAGTTGTCGTCACGGTATCTGTGGCGCTTGTGCTATTCAAGTCAATGGTAAAGCAACACTTGCATGTAAAGTGAACCTTCATAGCCTTACTGAAACCTTTGGAAATGAGCTTGTAATTGAGCCACAAAGTACAAAACGTGCAGTCAAAGATATGATTATTGATAAAGCTGACTTCTGGGAGAAACATGCCCAAGTCAAGCCTTACCTTAACAGTCACATCGAAGAGCATCCAGAGATGGAGTGTATGGTCTCTATAGAAGAGAACGACCGTATCATGGAAGCAGATCTTTGTATTCAGTGTGGTGCATGTCACTATGCTTGTCCTGTAGTTGAGATCAATGAGCAGTTCATCGGACCAGCAGCATTTGTTAAAGCATACCGTTTTGAAGCAGATATCCGTGATGATTCACACATTGAGCGTCTTGAGACTGTCTCACTTCCAGACCAAGGTGTTTGGGACTGTGTGAAATGTTTCGAATGTGCTGAAGCATGTCCGAAAGAGATCAATCCTATTGAGAAGATCACTTCTCTTCACCAGATGATCTTTAAAGACAAGGTTTACAAAAACGGTGTGGCTGAGCGTCACGCGGTTGGTTTTGCGCACTCTATTAAGAAGCATGGTCTTCTTGATGAAGGACAGTTGGTACTTTACTCTGAGGGTCCAAGTATTGTTAAACACATACCAGTTGCACTTCAGATGTTCAAAAAAGGTAAGATCGTTATGCCTTGGAACATGCCAAAATCAGACAATTTAGATGAGATTCAAAAACTTATCAAATCATCTTCAACAACGAAATATTAGGAGTCAGTATGTCTAAATTAAAATATGCACTATTTACAGGATGTACGGCGAAAGAGTCAACTCCTGAGCAGATGATGTCAACTATGGCCGTTGCTAAAAAACTTGACATCGAACTTATCGAACTTACAGAAGCATCATGTTGTGGTGCGTCTCACCTTCAAGATTATGATGACTTTTTGTCTCTTGTTCTTAATGCACGTAACATTGCGTACGCTGAGAAGCATGGTCTTACTATGGTAACCATCTGTAATACATGTCAACTTAACACTGCAATGACTAAGCACCGTCTTGACAACAATGCAGAGCTAAAAGCACGTGTTAACGAAAAGCTAGGTGAAGTTGGTCTTGAGTACAAGGGAACATCACTTGTAACACACTTCCTTTATGCGATTATTGATGACTTCGGTCTTGATAAGATAAAAGAGATGGTTGTTAAGCCACTAAGCCAATTCAACATCGCACCATTTTATGGTTGTCACAACATCCGTCCTTCTGAGCTTCAAAACGAGTCTCACAAGTCACCAGAGAACCCATACAACCCTACTTCATTAGATGATCTTATCATCGCGTGTGGTGGTAACAATGTGGACTATGATGAGAAGAACAAGTGTTGTGGTTTCCACGCAGAGCTTCAAGCACCTAAAACTGCTGCTACTTTAACTGGTAATGCATTAGCAGGCGCTATGGATCAAAATGCAGACTGGATGGTCACACCATGTCCTCTATGTCACCTAAAGCTAGACACTCAGTACCACCATGCATCAGTTGCTATTGGACGTGAAGTTAAACTTCCAGTTCTACACATGCAACAGATGATCGGTCTTGCACTGGGTTGTTCAACAGAAGAACTTGGTCTTAAGCACCACGTTTCTGAAGTAGACTTCGTTTAATCTACGTTTTGTGCCACTTCGGTGGTACAGATACACTTACACCCTCCTCTTTACACTCATAACTTCAATTCACTCTAACTTCATAAAACCATAGATACACCTCTAAATACCAATCAATTTCCATATCAATAGTTAGTATTTTGTTTATCGGATAGACTAGACGGCACCAAAATGCTAATATAGTGAAATTAAATGTTGGAAACTATGCAATGAGATTACGATTGATGCTACTACTTTTACTTCTATTGACCCTCTCCCTATCTGCTCAAGATAAAACACTTAACGAGATCAACCATCTTTTGAACTATGTGAAGAGTACCGAATGTATTTACATACGTAACGGAGACAGTTATAAAGGTCCTAAGGCTGAGAGCCATATACAACGTAAGTATGATTACTATAAAGATGATATTAGCTCTGCTGAAGACTTCATCCGTCTAAGTGCTACTAAGAGCACCATGTCAGGTAGTAAGTACCATATAAAATGCCCAGATCAACCTGAGGTTGAGAGTGGTCGTTGGTTACTTGATGAACTTGCACGTTATAGAAAACTAGAGAAATAAGGAAAAAAATGTTTAAAAATGTAATTGCTATCCTATTAACCGTAGTTGCCCTCACACTATTAACTGGTTGTGGTGGTAAACATGTGGGGATTAAAGAAGATCGCCCTATACATAAAAGTCAAGCAAGTGCTGACACACTTTATGAGTATTGCGCAGAAGATGTTTTAGCACAGTCTCCTAAAAGTGGCTTTTACCCTTTAGAAAACCACTTGGACTCATTAGCAGCGCGCTTAATGCTAGCAAAGGTTGCAAAACACCGTATTACTGTTCAGTACTTTACATTTTATGCAGATGATGTTGGTACCATTTTAACTAAAGCACTTGTTGATGCAGCAGAGCGTGGTGTTAAAGTTGATGTGTTAATTGATGATATTGAGCTCTCAGATGAGGATGGTCTAACAGCGATGATCAATGCTCATAAAAACATCACAGTTCGTGTCTTTAATCCTACCAACTCTAGAGGTAACCTGCACTACGCAGAAATGGGTCTAAACTCTGACACTGTTGGCCGACGTATGCATAACAAGTCTTTTACTGCTGACAATTCAATGGCAGTCTATGGTGGACGTAACATTGGTGACATGTATTTTGGACTTAGTAGAGACAACTTTTTTGTCGACAATGACATGCTAACCGTTGGACCATTAGTCAATGACATTACCAATGAGTTTGACATCTACTTTAGTAATGCTTACAGTGTAGACTTTGACTACATAGAAAAAGCAGATAAAGAAAATCTTGATATTGCACTCAAAGAGAAACTTAATGCACTGAGAAAAGATGAAAGTGCCGAAGCACTTCGAAATGCAATTAAACACCGTGAGATAACCAAACAGTTTGCTACTAAGCAGCTACCTCTCTATTTTGGTGATGCTATTTTACTCTATGACATGCCAGAAAAAATCACTACGGATGTTAATGAAACATCAACACACATCCAAAGTAAAGTACCACTAAAGATACATGCTACTAAACGCTTCTACATGGTCTCTCCCTACTTCATACCCAACGAAAAGATGTTTACTCGCATACAGAAGATGCTAGACAAAGGTGTAGATGTAGCAGTACTCACTAACTCTTTAGAAAGTTCTGACTCGTCTGCTGTTTATGCCTACTACTCGCTCTCTCAAAAGCATCTTCTTGAGATGGGCGTTCGTCTTTATGAGATCTACCCTAACGCATTTGCGGATGCAGTGCTTAACCAAGAGTACAACACGCTTCACGACATGCCAACAGCGATGCTTCATGCTAAGACCATTGTTATTGATGACAACCTTTTTGCCATTGGCTCAGTGAACATGGATCCACGTTCACGCCAACTCAACACAGAACTTGTCTCTATCATCAAAAGTACAGAACTTAATGCGCACGAAACAAAAGTATTTGAACGTATGATAGCACCTGAGAATGCTTATGAGTTAGGTCTTGAGTACAATGATGACAACAGCTCTAAAGTGGTCTGGAAAGCAACCATTAATGGTGAAAAAGTGAAATTTTACAACGATGGTGACTCTAGTACGTGGTTACACATTAAAAAGAACATGAGCCTATGGTTTCCTATCGAAGATCTTTTATAAGCCATCTACCCTCCTCTAAGCGTCATATGGCGCTACTCACTACCTTACTTCTTGTATTATCATTACATGGTGCCGATGAGACGGGTAAGCAACTTTGGCTTGATGTCAATCCCCGTTGGTATAGTAAAGGTGACCTTAAAGTCACTGGTGTCTTTGGCGTACGCCAGTCTCTTAACAAAAAAGAGTGGACGCGTTATGTGGTCAAACCATCTGTAGCCTACTCTCTTTCTCATGGTTTTGATGTCGGTGCAGGTCTAGGTATAAACTATACCGATAGTATTGATGTTGACAACATCACCATACCAGATCGCTTTGCAGTCATTCCCTTTCAAGGTCTCAACTACATCTACCTCCTTACTAAAAAATGGAAATTTAATGCCTACCTACGTCTTGAAGAGAAGTTTGATTATGACACTATTGATTGGGAGTCTCGTAACTCACTGAGAGTAAGGCTACGGCTTCGCGCTATATATGAGTTTGCCGCCTATCAAACAGAGCGCTACTTCCGTACGACGTTGAGCTGGGAAGGGTTTAAAACGGCAACAGGTGACGATGGATTTATCACTGATAAATCTCGCATTACAATTGGTCTCGAACGCAGTTTCACCCACAACCAAAAAGGCCGTGTTGAACTCACTTGGCAACGTCAAAGTCTCGGTCTCGTCTCTGGGGACTCTTTTGATGATTACAGTGATATTTATTTGAGGGTTCGTTATTATCCATCATGGGGTGATGTTATTAAAAATAGATTTTGGCATTCAGACTAACATTTTGTTTTTCGGATAGACAAAAATGTTTTATATAGTTATTATATGTATCAAAACACGATAATATTTCTACTTTAAAATAAAAAGGATAAAAATGAAAACAAGTTTAATTATATCTAGTATAACGGCCCTACTCTTACTTACAGCATGTAATGATGCACAACCTGAACCTCTAGCACACGCTGAAAAGGGTGCAACTCCAGGCTTTAATATCAAAATTCCTGAGCAAATCATGACACCTGACAAAGTTGATTCACGTATTGGTCAACTGACATTCTTTGATGGCGTACCGACAGGCGACACTGTAGCAACGATATACGATAACCTTGACTACCTACGTGGTATTGATGTCTTTTTGAACTTTATCCCTGCATGTAACATCGAAGGTATGCGTACAGGAACAGCATCTCTTGGTGTTTCTAAGTACAACGAAGTGATCTTGATGGACAAGCTAATGGACTCAACGTCTCTCTTCTTAACAGGAAACACTGACACTGTATACGCTTCTTCATTTTTTGATTTGAGCAAAACAGGTCCACTTGTTGTTGAAATGCCTAAAGGTGCTGGACCGGGTACCGTTAATGATGCCTTTTTCCGTTTTGTTGTTGACATGGGTGCACCAGGACCAGACCGAAAACAAGGTGGAACTTACATCATCCTTCCACCAGAGTATGAAGGTGAGTTAAAAGTAACACCAAACTCGTTCAAAGACAACAGTTCAACTAAAGCGATGATCAATGGTGAAGAACGTGATGTATGGATCGCACAGTCTCGTTCATTTAGTAACTGGATGATCCTTAGAGGGTTCCTAGTAGATGGCAAACCTGACGCAGCAGCTAAAATGTGGAGAGATGGTCTTAAGATCTATCCGCTTAAAGACGCTGCCAACCCTAAAGCTATGAAATTCGTTTCTGGTTCATCAAAATACTTTAACACCATTCACTCTAACAAATACTCATACTTTGAAGAGCTAAATGATGTTATTCAGCGTGAGCCAATTAGTTTCATTGACCCTGAGTTACGTGGACAGGCTGCATCGATTGGTATTGTTAAAGGTAAAGAGTTTAAGCCAGACGCTAGAATGCAGAAAATCTTAACAGATGCTGTAACAGTGGGTAATGCAACTGCACGTACCATTATGTTCCACCCTCGTGATGAGAGAGCATACCTGTACCCGAACAGCTCATGGAAAACATTCTTCATCGGTGATGACTACAGATGGCTTGACCTTACAGGTGAAGCAGGTAGAAACCTTGATGCACGTATCCACTTCTTCTATCAAGCAACCGTAAACACACCTGCAATGGCGCTTAAACTTCCAGGTATTGGTTCAAACTATGCAGGTAACACTGTAGATTCTGATGGCCACATCCTTTATGGTTCAAAAACATATAAATTGAGACTACCAAAAGATGTACCGGCTAAAGACTTCTGGTCACTCGTAGCCTATGACACACAAACACGTTCAGAGCTACAAACTAGTGATCAGCCTTTTCCTAGTATCAACTCTAAGATTGCTAAACTAGACTACAACGATGACGAAAGTGTTGACATCTACTTTGGACCAACAGCACCTAAAGGTAAAGAAGCCAACTGGATTCAAACCGTACCAGGTAAATCATGGTTCTTAGTCATTCGTTTCTACGGACCACTTAAACCATTCTATGACAAGACATGGCAACCAGGTGAGTTAGAACTCATAAAATAATTTACTATCAAGAGCGTGTATCCATGCTCTCGGGTACCTGTTAAAGCTGTAGTTTTACAGTTTTCATAGTTACCCACTAAGGATAAAAATGAAAAAACAACTTAAAGCACTCATACCGCTTCTAATCTTGGCCTCTACACCAAGTACACTCTGTGCCTTAGATGATGGTCCACGTATGTACTGGAATGGACCTGTTGATCTTAACATCATACAGACTTATGCTTGGACTATGCATGGTAATCAGGTGACACCAACGGGTGGAAATTTTATTCCAGATGCCACAGTAAATATGAACTTGGTAGTGTTAGGATATAACCGCATTGTTGATCTTGCTGGTCACTCCACTATATTAACAGC
>Ga0256826_1000318_pt1 | contig 28411 bp, 26 predicted proteins | sample CV79metaG_FD_185975 | JGI IMG/M metagenome (GOLD analysis project Ga0256826, IMG submission 185975) | Hydrothermal vent microbial communities from East Pacific Rise, Pacific Ocean - CV79 | ecosystem: Environmental > Aquatic > Marine > Hydrothermal vents | place: Pacific Ocean: East Pacific Rise...
AAAGTCAAAAGAAGAGTAGATAAGTTTTGACTCCGATTTTTTTCCAAAAGGGATAATGTAGTCGACATTTTTTTGAAGATGCTTACAAATAGATACATGATAGTTGACATCACTATAGATAAGCCTATGAAACCAATCTTTTTTTGGTGATGATTTTGTTGTTCCGTGACGGATGATAAGATTTATATCTAAGCCAAGGAATGCAAAGTAAAGTGATTTTAATTCACTTGCTCCAAAAAAGATAACATTTCTAATTCCGTATTTTTTAACAGCTTCTCTAACTCGAAAAATAATATTAAAACTCATAGAACTTTTAAATTTGATGCTTTCAAGTTTTATGCCATTGTAGTTTTCATAGTCACTACTTCTTGACTCTATAAAATGACCTTCTTTGGCTATAACTAAAATATCACTATAAATACTTAGTTTTTTAGCAAGATTAATAGAATCAATTTCCATTCCTCCACTGTACGGAGAAAGGCAAATAATAGCAGTTGGAAGTTTTCTTACTGCCAATTGTTAGCTCGTGCTTCTTCAATGTATTTTTTTATAGTTCTAGTAGGTTTCCATCCAAGAGCTTCTGTTTTAGCACTTATAACATCAGCTACCATTCTGTTACCTTTTCGTTCTGGGAGCATTACTATTTCACCGTTATACATTTCAGCTATTTCTTTGATTGTAAATGCTTCACCACTCCCAATACCAAATTCATCGCCATAGCCATTTTCACCAACAAGTACTAATCCATTGATGATATCTTCTATATGTGTAAAATTTCTTTTTTGAGTTCCTGGACTTACTATTGTCAATGGTTCTTTATTTTTCATCTTCTCTTTAAAAAGTGCAATAAGAGTTGCATACTTTCCAGTTTGAATCTCTCTTTCTCCATAAACATTATAGAAATAAGTGATAGCAAAAGGTACATTAAACCATGCACCATAGTTCATTACAAGTTCTGTATTTGTTGCTTTTGTCCATGCATAAGGTGAAGCACTTCTCCCTAGCCCACCATCACCAAACTTTGTAGAACTACCAGCATAGAGGATTTTACATCCAGCTTTACGCACAAACTCTAAGACAGCAAAAATCCCATCTTTGTTAAACTTCCAAACTTTTTCAATATCATCAAAACTCTGTTCAACTCGTGAGTATTCACCAAGGTGATAAACCATATCTGGGTCAAAAGTAATGAGTTTAGCTATGTCAGATGTTAATCCCTCAATGTAAGTTACATTAGGAACATGGTTGGCTTTTGAACCTGTAAAATAATTATCTAACGAATAAACATCATACTCTTCATTTTGAGTCAATCTTTCACAAAGGTGTGAACCAACAAATCCTGCTCCACCTGTTACTAATATTTTTCTTTTCATTATTGATATCCAGTTAATATTTTAGTATATATTACAATATATTTGCTGAATATATCTCATCTAATACCATCTTGGTAGAGATTTGTTTCATACAAATGTTATCAGTACATTGGAGCATGATTTTAGTTTTGTAACACGGAGCACAGTCTAAGTTAAGAGTAATAATATGTACTTTATTAAATGGTGTCTGATATGGCCCTGTTCCTTCTGCAGGTGTTGGACCAATAAGCGCAAATACTTCTGTATTTACAGCAGAAGCCATATGTGCAGTTCCTGTATCGGTTGAGATTAAACCAATTGCTCCATTAATTACACCGATAAGTTCAGGTAAAGAAGTCCTTCCTACAAGGTCAAGTACATTATTTGGATATGGTTTTAGTAGATTGAAAAAATTATCTTCATCTTTATTTCCAATGATAACTACTTGAATCCTTTTTGAAAGAGCTTCAATAAGTTCTATCCAACTACTGTTTTCCCAAGCTCTATAGTTTAATATATTCCTTTTTTGATGGGAGTTACTTGGACTTATAATTATATATTTTTCATTTAAATTAAATTTTTCTTGAATTTCTTCTATAGAACTTCCAATAAGTTTAGGAAAGCTTTTATCAAATATTTGACTGCTAACTAAATTTTTAAAAATAGCTTTAGTGATGTCAACCATGTGTGGATAGTTGTTACTCGCTATAAGAGTATTACTAAAATAGCCAATTTTATTTTCTGATTTTATAGCTTTTACAAGACTTTTAAACTGTTTCCCACTTTCAAAATTTATAAGATAGTCATAATGATTATCTTTGGAACTTTTTATGATGTCTCTTTTTTGTTTACTGAATATAATTGGTATTTTTTTATGTTTTAAAGGAAAAATCTTGTGTACTCTTGTGTCTCTTTTAAAGAGAGTTGCTGTTCCAGGAGTTGAAATAAAATCAATAATAGTTTCAACTCCAAACTGAGATTTTAGAGCATCCAAAATACTTGTTGCATAGACTAAGTCCCCAAGCGCACCACATCTTACTATTAAAACTCTTGTTACTTTATTTCCCATATACATTCCTTAACAGTTATTTTAACAAAAATTAGATAAAATTATAGAAATTTAAAAAGTTGGTATATATGAAAAAAATTCTACAAGTTCTTTTACTCGTCCTTATCATTTTTGGTGCATACTATGTATGGCATGTGCATTTTAATTACAGATTTGAAGAAATCAGTGCAGGAAAAGTATATAAGTCTGGATTGATAAAGAATAAAGATACAATGGAAAAATTATTAGTTAACAATAAAATAAAAACTGTTATTGATTTACTTGATCCTGGTGTTCAAGATAGACTTAATCCGGCAAAGCAAAAAGAGATAGATACAGAGGATAGGTATATTAAAGAAATTAATAAAGATAATAATCTAAGTATTAAACATGTTAATATTCCTTCTGGACAAGTGCCTACAAAAGATACACTTGAAAAGTTTTTTAAAGTTCTAGATGATAAGGCTAACTATCCAGTTTTAATACACTGTTATCATGGAACAGGACGTGCCCAAATCTATAGTGCACTTTATAGAATAGAGTATGAAAACTGGAGTAATGCTGATGCTCGAGCGAAAACAAGAGTAATTGTTGAAGGCTTTGGCTATAGAAGTAGTTTCTCTGATGGAAGAACAAAAGGTGATTATTTAATGAACTATAAAACTAGAGTTGAGAAGTGATATTGTATAATAAACTTCCAAAGCTCATCAGATTCTTACTCTCTTTATTTGTAGTTGAGATAATAATATTTACTCTTTTTAGAGTGGCATTTTTCATCGCTTTCTCAAAATATGGACAAAATTATACGACTTCAGATATTCTTTATTCATTTTGGATAGGTTTTCGTTTTGATGTACAGCTTTTTGCTATTGCATTTTTACCTATTTTATTATTTGGTGGAGTTAAGTATATCGGTTTGTTCAAATCAAATATTGCTAAATATTTTTGGCTTACCTATATCTTTTTATCAAACAGTCTAATTATCTTAGTGTATGGGATAAATTTTCCATATTATGATTTTTTTAAGAAACTTGTAGACTCAAGTATCATTCGATATTTTTATGATATTGGTGAAGCAATGACAATGCTTAAAGAAGGGTATCCTCTTGTCTCTTCATCTATTGGTATTATCTTATTTTTAAGTTTACTTTTTTGGATTGTTAAAAAAGTATATGATAAAGTAAATGAAAAAGATGGATTTAACTATACAACAAAACAAAAAGTTTTACTTTGTAGTCTGTTCTTTGTAGTCTACATTTTTGCTGGCTATGGTAAATTTGAGTTTTATCCTTGGCGTTGGAGTGAAGCTTTTTACTCATCAAACAAGTTTCTATCTCATTTAGCTTCTAATCCTGTTACATATTTAAAAAATACACTTAAAAATAAAGATGTTAAGTTTGATCTAAATGCTACACAAAATTATTATGATTATGTTGCAGATTTTTTAGATGTAGAACCTAGAGATAGTGAAAAATTGAGTTTAGTTCGGGAGATTAAAGTTCCAAATTCTAAACACTTAAATAGACCAAATATTATATTTATTCTAGGAGAATCCACTTCGTATGCTCGTTCAAGTATTTCGGGGAACCCTTTAAATCCTACACCTTTTTTAAAATATATGAGTGATAATGGTATAACATACTCTAGATATTACACACCACACTCAGGAACAGCAAGAAGTGTTTGGGCTTCGATGACAGGTTTAACTGATGTGGAGAGAATGAGAACTAGTTCTCGTAACCCTATGACAGTTCAACAAAATATGATTTTAAATTCACTTAGTGACTATGAAAAATTTTACTTTATTGGTGGAAGTTTAAGTTGGGGTAATATTCGTGGTGTTGTATCTAATGTTGATGGTTTACATAAATATGAGGAAGCTGATTATAAAAACTCGTCAAGAAATGATGTCTGGGGAATTAGTGATGTTCATTTAGCTGGTGAAGTGAATGATGTCCTGAAAAAGCAGACAAAACCATTTTTTGCATTTATGCAGCTTTCAGGAAACCACTCTCCAAATACAATACCTGATGATAATTTTGGTTTTAAAAAGGAGACGGAAATATCGCAAGACGAGTATATGAAATATGCCTTTGATGGTGGGGCTAATGATTATGATGGGCAAAAATTCTTAGACTATAGTGTGAAGAGACTTGTAGAATTGGCCAAAAAAGAGGATTATTTTGATAATACTATTTTTATTTTTGTAGGTGATCATGGTCTCCCTAAACGAGCAGATCATATGCATAAAGCAGAACAAGTGTTTGAGACACACACTCTACATACTCCACTAATTATATATGCACCAAAACTTTTTAAACATCAAGAGGTAGACTACCCTGTAAGTGAAGTGGATATAATGGCTACAATTGGGGGACTCAGTAATCAGTCGTATGTTAACTCAACAATGGGTAGAGATATTCTTGGTGAAGATTTTGATAAAAAAGATCACTATGCATTTTATATGACACATGAGAATAATCCAAGAATTAACCTTATTGGTAAAGAGTATATTTTACGAATGAGAGCTGATGGAAGCGAAGTAGAATTATTTAGTTATTATTTTAATGATTCTCCTATTAACATCAGTAATGATAAGTCTGACATTTCGAAAAAAATGAAAAATATATGTAGGGGTATTTATGAATCAACACGATATGTTAGATACAATAACTCTACAGACTCAGTAAACAAATACTTGAAAAATAGGAAATAAATGAAACAAGTTCTTAAGCGCTACCTTCCTTATATTAAAGAGTATAAACTTCAATACTTTTTTGTTTTAGTAGGCATCATTCTTACTGTCAGTGCTACAATTGCTACTGCTGATATAATGAAGTATGTTATGGATGATATGCTTATAGATAAAAAAGAGGATATGTTAGTTTTAATTCCTACAGCTCTTGTGGGAATTTACTTTTTTAAGGGTATTGGTAGATATATACAGTCTGTTTATATGAACTATATTGGGCAGCATATAGTGACAAGATTTCGGGAGATACTTTTAGAAAAAATTATTACTCTTGATATGACATTTCTATATATAAACCGTAGTGGTGAACTTATCTCACGTGTTACAAATGACATAGGTAGAATCCAATACTTTGTGTCAAATATGTTACCAGAACTTTTTCGTGAAGCTATTACAGTTATAGGTCTGATCGCATACATTATTTATCTAAATCCAAACCTAGCGTTTTACTCTTTAGTTGGTGTTCCCATTGTAATTATCCCTCTTATGGCAATTGCTAAAAAATTAAAAAAATATTCTCATCGTTCTCAATCAAAAAATGCTGATGTGCTCACTCGTTTAACAGAAGTTTTTAACAATAGTGAAATTATTAAAGCCAATGCAACAGAGAAGTTTGAAGTTGAACGGTTCTCTAAAGAAAATTGGCAGTTTTTTAAGATAAATATGAAGTCTGTTTATGTCGGTGAACTAGTCTCTCCGATATTAGAAATAATTGGTGCAGCTGGTTTAGCTATCGTTATCTTTTTAGGTGGTAGAGAAGTTTATAATGAAAATATGACCGCTGGTGAATTTGTAGCTTTTTTAACCGCAGTTGGACAGGTTTTTCAACCAATCCGTCGGATTGGATCTATCTATGCACGGATTCAAGATGCTGTTGCTGCGAGTGAAAGAGTATTTGAGATACTTGATACACAAAGTCGTATTATAGATGGAAATAAACTATTGAGTGAAGATATTTTTAAAGTAGAATTTAAATCTGTAAAACTCAAATACGAAGACTCCTATGCACTTAATGATATCAATTTGAGTATAAAAAAAGGTGAAAATATTGCACTTGTTGGTGATAGCGGAGGTGGAAAATCTACTTTTATAAATATGCTTCTGCGTTTTTATGATCCAGATAATGGTTCAGTAGAAGTAAATGGTACAAATATTAAAGAGTACTCGCAAGAATCTTTAAAGTATCATATCTCTTTAGTCTCTCAACGTATATATATGTTTCAAGATACTTTAGCATCAAATGTTGCTTATGGACAAGAACTGGATATAGCTAAAGTAAATAGAGCTTTAGAGTTAGCAGATGCAAGTAGTTTTGTATCTGCTCTTGAAAATGGTATTTATACTATGATGAGTGAAGCAGGAACAAATCTTTCTGGTGGGCAAAGACAGCGTGTGGCAATAGCAAGAGCAATTTATAAACACTCTTCTTTAATTTTATTTGATGAAGCAACATCTGCACTTGATAATGAAAGTGAAAAACGTATACAAAAATCATTAGATGAGTATGCAAAAGATAAGATTACTATAACCATTGCACATAGATTAAGCACTATAGAGCATGCAGATAAAATACTTGTTATGCAAGAAGGTCGCATTGTTGCAAGTGGAACTCATATTGAGTTATTAGAAAGTTCTGAGGTGTATCAGAGATTAGCTGGTACATTTGATGAGTAACTTTTATCCCTTTATTAGCAAAGTTTAGAGATAATCGCATTAATTAAATAAATATAAATGGATTATTATGTTAGATTATTCAAAATTTTTAAAGTACTCAAAACCAGGACCTCGTTATACTTCGTATCCAACAGCACTAGAGTTTAGTGATGCATATGCTTATGAAGAGTACATCAATAAGCTAGAGTCGCAGGACTCTTCTCGTCCTTTGAGTCTCTACTTTCACCTTCCATTTTGTAAAAATGCTTGTTACTTCTGTGGGTGTAATGTTGTATTTACATCTAAAGAGGACAAAATGCTTCGTTATATGGAGTATTTAAAACGTGAACTATCTATCCTTTCCAAGCATGTTGATTGTAAACGCCAGGTTATACAGATGCACTTTGGTGGTGGGACTCCTACTTTTTTTACAGCACCACAATTGAAAATTATCATCGATGAGATAAAATCATACTTTCCTAACTTTATAGAGGGTGCAGAAATCTCTTGTGAGATAGACCCTCGTCATATTGATGAAGATCAGATGAAAGTTATGTCTGAGGCTGGTTTTAATCGTGTTAGTTTTGGAATCCAAGACTTTAACGAGAAAGTTCAAGTTGCAGTTCACCGTGTTCAACCTTACAATGTTACTAAAGATGCGATGGATTTAGCTCGTAAGTACAACATGATTTCAGTAAATGTTGACCTTATTTACGGTCTTCCTTTCCAAACGCTAGATACATTTAAAGAGACACTTACTTTAGCTCTTACACTAAATCCAGATAGGTTTGCAGTCTTTAACTATGCTCATGTCCCTTGGCTTAAAAAGACTATGAGAAAGATAGATGAAACAACTCTTCCTCTTCCTGATGAAAAGCTTGCTATCATGCAGTACACTATAGACTTCTTAACTACGAATGGTTACAAGATGATAGGTATGGATCACTTCGCAAAACCTGAAGATGAACTTTTTAAAGCGATAGAAAAAGGTGAACTTCATAGAAACTTCCAAGGTTACACAACTAAGGGTGGAGCAGACTTAATAGGTGTTGGACTTACTTCGATAGGTGAGGGTGTTGATAGTTACAACCAAAACTTTAAAGTGATGGCTGAGTATGAAGAGGCTATTGATGCTGGGAAACTTCCATTTGAACGTGGAGTTGTTTTAAATGCCGATGATCAAATTCGCCAGTATGTAATTATGGAGTTGATGAGTAACTTTAAGATAGATATACAGAGATTTAACTCTCTGTTTGATGTGAACTTTAGTGAGTACTTTGCTGACGCGATAGAGGCTCTTAAACCTTTTGCTGAGGATGACTTACTTACTATGGATGAAAATCATATAGTTTGTAGCCAGACAGGTACACTTCTTATCCGTAATATTGCGATGCCATTTGATGCTTATATGCACCAACACAGTGCAAGTAAAAAAACATTTTCTAAAACGGTGTAGTGATGAGCAAAGCTTTAGAAGATATATTTAGTTTTGATGAGATTCAAGATGACTGTGTTAAGTGTGGTAAGTGTATACCTGTCTGTACTATTCACAATGTAAATGCAGATGAGGTGACTTCCCCTCGTGGTTTTATAGACCTGCTTGGCGCTTATAAACGTGGACAGCTAGACTTAGATAAGACTGCAAAAGATATATTTGAGTCATGTTTTTTATGTACTGCCTGTGTTGAGGTCTGTCCTAAGTCTCTTCCAACAGATATGATAATAGAACAGGTCCGTTCAGATATAGCGAAAAAGTATGGAATAGCTTGGTATAAAAAGCTTTTCTTTTTACTGCTACGTCATAGATGGTTAAATGATCTAGCGTTTAAACTTGGATGGACATTTCAGACTTGTGGCTTTAAAATAAAAGCGGACATAGAGTCTATGCACACTCGTTTTAATCTTCCAATGATTAAAACAGATAGGTTAATGCCGAGTTTATCTAAGACATCATTTTTAAACTCTCATCCTGAAAATATAGATAATGGTGGAAAGAGAAAAGTAGCAGTATTTATCGGCTGTCTTGCAAACTACAACTATAAAGGTGTAGGTGATAGTCTTTTAGAGATTTTAGAAGCACTTGAGATAGATGCATTTTTGGCAAAAGCTCAGAAGTGTTGTTCTGCTCCTGCATACTTCACAGGAGATTTTGATACGGTTGGCAACAATGCCAAGTTTAATATAGAGTACTTTGAGGGATTTGCTTCAGATGTTGAAGCTATCATTGTTCCAGAAGCTACTTGTTCTGCAATGCTTAAAATAGACTATGAACACTACTTTCACGACCAACCAGAGTGGAAGGCTCGTGCAAAAGCTGTGATGAGTAAGGTTTTTATGGCTACAGAGTGGTTACAAAATCATACAGAGTTAGAACAACTTTTAGCTTCAAAGAAAAAAGCACCACAAGTAGTAACTTATCACGATCCTTGTCATGCTAAAAAGATGCAAGGAATTCATGAAGAGCCGAGAAACCTAATCCGTCAAAATTATAAAATAGTTGAAATGAGTGATCCAAATGCATGTTGTGGATTTGGTGGAATAACTATGCAGACTGAAAAGTATCACTTTGCAAAAGCAGCTGGCGTTCCAAAAGCTGCGATGATTGAAAAAACTGGTGCTGAAATTGTTAGTGCAGAGTGTTCAGCTTGTCGTATGCAGATAAATAACTCTATGGGTGTTGAGAGTAAGACTATCTTTAAAAACCCTATAGAACTCATTGCTGAAGCGCTTAAGGCATAATAGTGGAGAATTTCGTTTGGAATCTTAATCCTATAGCCTTTTCATTTGGAAGTATTCATGTCTTTTGGTACGGTATACTCTTTGCTAGTGCGATTTTAGCAGGTCTTCATTTTATGAAGTGGGTTTACAAATTAGAAGGTAAAAATGAAGATGATCTAGAGACTATGTTTCTTTATATTGTCATTGGTATTGTAGTTGGTGCACGACTCGGGCACTGTCTCTTTTATGATCCTGCATACTATTTAGCAAATCCTTTTAAAATTTTAGCAGTTTGGGAAGGTGGTCTTGCTTCTCATGGTGGTGGAAGTGGCGTTATTTTAGCACTTTACTTTTTCGCTAAAAAGTTTAAACTAAATTTACTTTGGCTACTCGATAGAGTAGCAATTCCTACAGCACTTTTTGGTTTTTTTGTTCGTATGGGAAATTTTATGAACTCAGAAATAGTCGGTAATCCTTCTGATGTTTCATGGGCGATTATTTTTTCAAGAGTAGATACACTTCCTCGTCACCCAGCACAGCTTTATGAAGCATTCTCATACTTAGTTGTTTTCATTCTCTTGACTCTTCTTTATAAGTTTAAAAGAACTACTTTACATAATGGAACTCTTTTTAGTCTCTTCCTGATTGGGATATTTACAGTAAGACTTTTAGTAGAGTTTGTCAAAGTAAAACAAGCAGATTATGACACTAGCTTTCTCTTTATGACAACTGGGCAAGCACTAAGTTTGCCTTTTCTTCTTATAGGATTAGTGATGTTAGTGTGGAGTATTAAAAAGTAGTGCAAAAAGCCATCCTAATATATATCATCTTTGTAAATGTAGCCGCATTTGTAGTTTACACATTTGATAAGTATAAGTCACGAGTAGGGGCTTCTCGCATCAGCGAGCGAGAACTTCATACATTCTCTTTGATAGGTGGATTTTTAGGTGCTAGCTTAAGTATGGCTCTTTTTAGGCACAAAACGAGTAAAACAACTTTTTTACTCAAGCATATTACGATTATGGTAGTTTGGATAGTGGGGATTGTTTATTATTTCTTAGAGTTAAATGAGTTAAACTTTATAAGATAAGAGTTATTATCTATGATGTCTATGTTTTTTCTTGGCTTTTTTTACAGAAGATTTCCAAAAGTGATTGACTAGCCAATATGCTAATGATGATGTTGTGATAGAGTAGAATAGTGCCCCTGTATAAAGCGGAACAAATATCTCCTCTATATTATCACTAAACCAATCTATACTCATTTCTACATCTGTGATATGCATACCAAGAAGAAATGAACCTGTGTAGTACTCACCAACATAGATAGCTGGCATAGTAAAAGGATTAGTTATCCAGACCATAGCGATAGCTATAGGGACATTGAACCTAAAAAATGGCATGAAGAGCAGTATAGCTGCCATCTGCATAGGCATAGGTATAAATGCCACAAATAGACCAAGTGTAACACCTCTAGTAATCATCTTTCTAGTTGATGCTAAAAACTCTGGTGGTATTTTAGACTTCTGGATAAAAGCTTTAAGCTTTTCACTTTTTGTTGTTTTTTTAAGGGTTTTTCTTATCATTTACTTTAGTTCTGCCTGTGGTTCGTCAAAGTAGTAACCTTGAGATTTATCAACTCCTAAGTCAATTAGTTTGTCATTTATCTCTTTAGTCTCTACAAATTCACCAATAGTTTTTATATTCATCTCTTTAGCAAACGCTACTATAACTGATGTTATTAGTGCTGAGCGTTTGTCTTTAATGATCTCTTTTATAATACTACCATCTATTTTAATATAATCAGCTTGAAGACGCATAAGATGTTCAAAATTTGAGTATCCAGTTCCAAAATCATCTATTGATATTCGACAGCCATATTTTTTAATCATAATAATGAAATTTTCTACATCATCAAAATTTTCAATACTTTCACTCTCTACTATTTCAAAAATAACACGATCCGAAATATTATATTTTTCAAGTGTTTGGATTATATAGTCCGTAATGTCTTTATCTAAGATGTCATCAATAGTGATATTTATAGAGAACTCATAGTCATTATCTTTAAAGGCTTCAAAACTTTTGAATATAACAATTTTTGTAAGTTGTTTATATAGTTTAGCTTTTTTTGCGATCTCTAAAAAATAAAAAGGAGTGATAATATGACCATGTTTATCTATAAGTCTAATAAGAGTTTCATACTTCTTATGGGATAAATCATTATTATCAATAATTGGTTGATAAAACATAGTGATTCTATCATCAGCAATGGCATCTTTAATTTCTTTTATCCATTTCAAGTTGTTTTCATACTCATCATTAAGAGAAAGTGAGTCAGTGTATAACATGAGACTTTTAGACTCTTTTCTTGCAGCTACAATTGCCATGTTTGCTGTTGAGATTAAATGGTTGTTCTCTTCAAGCGAGACACCTATTGTTGTATTTAGAGAGATATGTTGTTCATCAATGATAATTGTAGATGAGTTACACATAGATAATAAGTTTTTAGCATCTTGACAAATACTTTCTTCATCTATAATAGTGGAAGTGATGATAAATTCATCTCCACTAAGTCTGTAAAGTTTAGATTTTGGATCTTTTCGTACACTTTGAAATAAGAAATCACTAAACTTTACTAAAACTTTGTTTCCAAATGTTTCACCGTATAGATTGTTTATATGACTAAAATGGTCAATGTTAATTAAAATAGAGGAGAGTTTAGTTGCTGTTTTAATGTCTTTTAAAAGAGCATTACGATTTTTTAAACCGGTAAGTGTATCTATATATAATAGATCTTTTAGTTCATCTTGATGTAGAATTAGTTTAGAAATATCGTGTCTTATCGCGATAAATTCAACTATTTCATTATGTTGATTAAGAATAGGGGATACTGTTGAGTCTACCCAGTAATTTGAACCATCTTTTCTTTTGTTTTGAATTGTTCCATGCCAAGTTTTTTTACTTAAAATAGTATTCCAGAGGTTTTGAAAAAGTTCGCTATCTGTATCTGGGTGCCTTACAATACTATGTGCTTTACCAATTATTTCTTCTTGTGAATAACCAGTGATCTTATAAAAATTTGAGTTTGCAAAAGTAATAATACCATTAATATCAGTTCTTGTCACAATAAGATTCTTATCTATACTCTCTTTATAGCTGTCAAGATAAGAGATGTTATTTGAAAGAAGTTCATCCGCATTTTTATCATTTTCATCAATAAAATACCTAATAAGAAAGTAAACGCCAGCAAGTGCTACGCTTATGTTGAGAATAAAAAATACTTCCATAGCTATTTGAGATAACTCAATATGGATAGATTGCATTAACCAAGAATCTATAATTGCAGAAAAAATAACTAAGGAAATAAATGCATAAAGCCAGTAGAGAGCTTTTGCACCTTTATCATGGATAAGTGCAGTAATTGGTGCAAAAAATGCCCATATAAAGATGTAACTACTCTGATAAAAACCACCAAGTGACCACATAAGCATAAAAGGTAAGATGAGAATTAAAAACATCTGAGCTATGTGGATAAAAGCAATACTTTTAGTTTTACTGAAAATGTAAACTGTTGCAAGAGAGGCAAGTGTGTAAAACATTGGTATAGTTGCGGGAACACTGTACCCTAAACTAAAGTAAATTAATGACCAAATAAATCCAACTGGTGCAATTATTACAGGCACCATTGTTATGGATATTTTTTTTAGTTGTAAAGTTTCGCTATCTGTAGCTAGAATTCCTACACGTAGGGTTCTATGGATAATATTTTTTATAAAATTCAATATTTTTTCAGTGCCTATGTCAATTATTTTATTTGATTATATCACAAAGTTGTCAAAAAGTTATATTGAAAATGTAATTGTCTCAGAAATATACACATTGTGTATCAAAAAATATGGTAAAATTCCAAACATAAAATAAGAAGGTATAAAATGTCATTTGAGAAACTAGGAATAATTAAACCACTGCTAAACGCAATTAAAGATATGGGCTATGAAAATCCAACTTTAGTGCAACAAAGAGCTATTCCTCTTGTCTTAGCTAAAAGTGATGTTTTTGCTACTGCACAAACAGGGACAGGAAAAACAGCAGCCTTTGGATTACCTCTTCTTCAGCGTTTAAGAAAACCAGCTCCAGAGAAGGGTGTTCGTGGGGTTATTCTTTCACCAACTCGTGAGTTGAGTATACAAATATATGAAGATATTGAGAAGTATGCTAAGAACATGGATATTAGAATTATGATTTTAGTTGGTGGAAAAGACTTAGAAAAGCAGAAACAGCAGATTAAAGATGGTGTTGATATTATTATCGCTACACCAGGTCGTCTAATGGAACATACTGAAAACGGACTAAGTCTTAAAGATGTTCAGACTTTTATTCTTGATGAAGCTGATCGAATGTTAGACATGGGTTTTACAAAAGATATCAGGAAAATTCATCCATTACTTCCTAAACGCCACCAATCACTACTTTTTTCAGCTACATTTAGTGAAAAGGTGAGAAAACTTTCTAAGCTTATACTTACTAAACCAGCATTTATTGAAACAGCTAAGAAAAATACAACAGTAGATACTATTAACCAAATAGCTTATACTGTAGATACTGGGAGAAAAGCAGCACTTCTTGCCTACTTAATTGGCTCAAGAAACTTTCCACAAGTTTTAGTTTTTACAAGAACAAAAGCAAGTGCAGACGAGTTGTTCATAGAACTTAAAAAAGATGGTTTAAAGTGTGGAATCATTCATGGAGATAAAACAAAGGCTAACCGTCTTAAGACTCTAACTCAGTTTAAAGAAGGAGTTTTTAGAGTTCTCATAGCTACAGACATCGCTTCTCGTGGACTTGACATAGAACATCTTCCTTATGTAATTAACTATGAACTTCCTTCCATCCCTGAGGATTATGTTCACCGTGTTGGACGTACTGGTCGTGCTGGTCGTCAAGGTGAGGCTATTAGTCTAATAGACATTTATGAGAAATTTGATATCAGAGATATTGAAAAACTTATAGGTCAAAAGATACCACAAGAGGTAGTAGAAGGCTTTGAACCAGATCCAAATATTAGAAGAAAAGATGTTGATGAAGTGAAACTAAAAGCTGAACATAAACGTGCATCTGGTAAAAAAGAACGTCAATACAATAAAAATACATCTAGCACTCCTGTGACGAAAAAACAGATGAAAGCCACTAAGAAGAAAAGAAAAACTACTAAAAGAGATGGTTAGTAAGCTCTTAAAATATGTTCGCTAATTATGAACTAGAGATACTATATAAAGATGAATATTTAGTAGTTATTAACAAGCCAACAGGCTTGCTTGTTCATAAGTCAATGATAGATAAACATGAAATCTACTTTGCTATGAAGATGCTTCGTGATCAGATAGGGGAATGGGTTTATCCTGTTCACCGTCTTGATAAAGCTACATCTGGTGTTTTACTCTTCGCTCTTGACTCCCATACTGCAAAACTTATTAGTGAACAGTTTAGTTCTCACACGATTGAAAAAACTTACACAGCAATAGCTCGTGGATATGTAGAAGATGAAGGTTTTATAGACCATGCTCTAAGTGTAAAACTAGATAAGATAAGTGACAAAGATGCTAGTACAAATAAAGAGCATCAAGAAGCTCAAACGGCATTTAAATGTTTAGGACATATTGAAATAGATACAGCTGTTGGTAGATATGATAAGACTCGCTACTCTCTTGTAGAACTTAAACCACTTACTGGTAGAAAACATCAACTCAGACGCCATATGAAACATATAAATCATCATCTTTTAGGAGATACCAAGTATGGAAGAGGGGAGCATAATAAATTTGTTAGAGAGAGGTATGGGATGCATAGACTTTTACTTCATGCTATTGAACTAAAAATCAAACACCCATATACACAAGAGACTCTAGTATTTAGAGCTCCTCTTGATAATATTTTTACAAGAATGTTAAAAGAGTTTAACTTTTCGCTTATTTAAACCATTTGGCAGCTAAAACTTTTAAAAGACCAACACTATCAGCACGAACTAAAAAGTTTTGAGTCCAGTTGATAAGATGTGTATTTTGTGGAGCGATAGCGATACCGATAGGATCGTATGTTAAATTTGTAAATACTGAAACAAACTTGTCATTAGGATTGTTCATAATAACTGCTTTACAAACAGGGTACTCACTTAAAAATGCATCAACTTTCTCATCTCTAATAAGAGAGATAGCTTCTTCTTGTGTATCAACTGCTACAGCTTGAACATTTGGCATACCTATTTTTACAAACTCTTGGCTTGTTGAACCTTTTGTTACAGCAATCTTTCTTTTAGATTCGTTTAACTGCTCTTTACTTGCAGATGCTAAATCAGGAATTTTTGTAACAAGACACTTTCCACTAACAAGGTAAGGCCCTACAAACGCTACTTTAGTATTACGAGTAGGAGTGATAGTCATATTTGAAATAACCATATCTACTTCTCCATCATTAACAGCGTCAACAAGTTTGTCTAAAGGTATAACTTTTATAACAAGTTTTACACCCATTGTCTCAGCGATAGATTTTGCTAAGTCTATATCAAAGCCAACAGCATATTTACCATTATCAATTGCACGAGTCATTGGAGTCATATTTCCAGATGTACCTAGAACTAATTCACCCTTTTTTACGATGCTTTGCATTTTTGTCTCTTGTTTAACTGGAACAGCTGCACCATTACAAGCACTAATTCCGATAGCTAAAGCGATAGCAAGAGTAACTTTTAGAATGTTTTTTATCATTTGTATGACCTTTGTATTTTAGATTAGTAAATTGTACACTAACTTAGTTATTATATGGATACAAATTATATAAAGAGAAACTATGAGTCAAACAAAAGCAATATATTTAAGAAATTATGAAAAGCCGTCATTTAGTATTAACGATGTTAATCTAATATTTGAACTATATGAAGAGTCAGCTACTGTAACAAATCTAATGAGCATGACAAAATTAAATTCACATGAGAAACACCTTCGTCTTAATAGTATAGACTTAGAACTTTTGGAAGTTTATATTAATGATTTAAAAGTAGATGAGAGTCGCTATATTATTGAAAAAGAGAGTTTAACACTTTTAAATGTACCTGAAAGTTTTAGTATTAAGATAGTAAATAAAATCTATCCCGCAGAAAATACTGAACTTGAAGGACTCTATAAGTCAGGGAGTATCTTCTGTACTCAAAATGAACCAGAAGGTTTTAGACGAATTACTCCATACTTAGACCGTCCGGATGTTATGAGTGTCTTTACTACAACCGTTATTGCAGATAAAGAACTCTACCCTATACTTTTGAGTAATGGAAATAAAACTCAGTGCCATGATAGTTTTGATAAACGCCACGGTGTAACATGGGTTGACCCTCATAAAAAACCATCATATCTTTTTGCTCTTGTTGCAGGAGACTTGGGTGTAGTGAGTGATGAGTTTACAACAGCTAGTGGAAATGCAGTTGAGCTAAACATCTACTGTGATTTAGGAAATGAGTCTAAGTGTCATCATGCGATGAAGTCTCTTAAAGAGTCAATGACTTGGGATGAAGAGAAGTATGGACGAGAGTATGACTTAGAGTTTTACAATATCGTAGCAGTAGATAGTTTTAATATGGGTGCGATGGAGAACAAGGGTTTAAATATTTTTAACTCTGCTTATGTATTAGCAGATGCAGATAGTGCGAGTGATGCTAACTTTATGGGTATTCAGTCTGTTATTGCACATGAGTACTTTCATAACTGGACGGGAAATCGTATCACTTGTCGTGACTGGTTTCAGCTTACACTTAAAGAGGGACTAACAGTTTTTCGAGATCAATGCTTCTCGGCTGACCTAAACTCCCAGCAAGTACAACGCATAGAAGATGTAAAAGGACTCCGGGAACGCCAGTTTGTTGAAGATGCTTCTCCTACTCGTCATCCTATCCAACCCAAGTCTTACATCAGTATGAATAACTTTTACACTTCAACAGTTTATGAAAAAGGTGCTGAGGTTATCCGAATGATACATACTCTTTTAGGAGCGGAAAACTACAGAAAAGCTACAGATTTATACTTTGAGAGTTTTGATGGTCAAGCTGTAACTACAGATGATTTTTTATGGGCAATGTCAAAGGCTTCAGGAGTAGACCTTGAAGCCTTTAAACTATGGTACCACCAGAGTGGAACTCCACATTTAAAGGTAGAGAAAAAACTTGAAGCTGGCGTTTACAGTTTAAAACTAAAACAGATAATTCCTAAAACACTTGATGGCAAAGAACAGCTTCCTTTCTTTTATCCATTAAAGATGGCACTACTTGATGAAAATGGAGTAGAAATTGTGAGTGAAACTCTCATCATAAAAGATGAAGAGCATGAGTTTACTTATGATGTTAAATCGTTGAAAATTGAACTTTCTTTAAACCGAGATTTTTCAGCACCAATAATTATAGATCAAAAAAGTGATAATGCTTTTCTTATGAAACATGATACAAATAGTTTCATCAAGTATGAAGCAGCACAAACTTTTGCAGTTGAGACTATAGAATCCCTTATACGAGGTGAAGAGTTAGATGAAGCTTATCTTGATGCCTTTGGATCACTTCTATCTTTAGAAACAGATTTATCATATAAGGCACTCCTTTTAGAACTACCATCAGTTTCAACTCTTATGCAGCGTCAAGATGAGGTTGATTTTGAGCCTATATATGAAGCAAAAGAGAAACTTTGTGTAGCCCTTGCAACTAGATATAAAAAAGAACTGCTAAAGATTTATAATCTCAATCACTTTAATTGTGCGAATATTGACACTGTAAGTATGGGTAAACGCTCAATTAAAAATAGAGTTATTAAAATACTCTCTAGTCTTAACTCAGATGAGATTCTTTCTATAGTGGTATTTCAATATAATGACTCTTTAAATATGACAGACAGAGTAGTCGCTCTTGATATACTAGAAAATTGTGATGGAAAACTCTCAGAGGTAGCATTAAAAGATTTTTATAATAGATATAAATCACAAACACTAGTTATGAACAAGTATTTTTCTATTTTAGCTGCTTCATATAGAGAGGGAGTATTAGATAGAGTAATGGCTTTACAAAATGATGAAGTTTATGATGCAAAAGTACCAAACCTTGTTCGTTCACTTATTGGTGTATTTGCTAGAAACTATAAGCACTTCCATTCTAAAGATGGGTATGGTTATACTTTTGTTGCAGATAGAATTATAGAGATAGATAAAATCAATCCACAGATGGCATCAGGGCTTTGTGGAGCCTTTAAAATATATAGCCGTATAAATATAACTAATAAAGAGTTGATGGAAAAAGAGCTCAAACGTGTAGTATCTACACAAGGATTATCAAAAAACAGTATGGAAATTATTGAAAAAATACTTAAATAAGTTTTTGTGATAAGTTTGTAATACAATTTTGATAAAGTTAACTTAGAACTAAAAAAGGAAAATTAAAATGGCAAGATTAATTGTACTAGGTGGTGGTGTAGCAGGTCATACAACTGCAACATTCGCTGCAAAATGGTTAGGTTCACAACATGAAGTTGTTGTAGTAACTCCAAATTCAAAATGGAACTGGATTCCATCAAATATCTGGGTTGGTGTTGGTCAGATGAGTAAAGAGGAAGTTACTTTTGATTTAGCTCCTGTTTATGCAAAAGCGGGGATTACTTATAAACAAGCAAAAGCTGTTTCATTAAATCCAGAGGGTAATGAGTCAAGTGATAAGCCTTTTGTGACAATTGAGTCTACAGAAGCTGGTAAAGAAGGGGAGAGTGAAAACCTAGAGTACGATTACATCGTAAATGCAACGGGTCCTAAACTGAACTTCGATGCAACTCCAGGTCTTGGTAATGGTAATGGTCAAATGGGTACAAATACAGTTTCTGTATGTACTGCTGATCATGCTGTTCATGCTGCACATGAACTTCAAGTGTCAATAGAAAAAATGAAAGCTGGGGAACGTCAAAAGTTCCTAATCGGTACAGGTCACGGTATGTGTACATGTCAAGGTGCTGCATTTGAGTACATTTTCAATATTGAGCATGAGTTAAAGAAAGCTGGTGTTCGTGATATGGCAGACATCAAGTGGATTTCAAATGAATCTTTCTTAGGTGACTTCGGTATGGGTGGACTTCATATGAAAGTTGGTGGATATGTAGTATCTTCAAAACTTTTTGCTGAGTCACTTTTTGCTGAGCGTAATGTTGATTGGTTAATAGGGGCACATACATCTAAAGTTGAAGCTGGAAAAGTTAGCTACGAACTTCTTGATGGAACTATGGGTGAAGAAGAGTTTGACTTTGCTATGCTTATCCCACCATTCGCTGGTGTAGGAATCAAAGCATTTGCTAAAGATGGTTCTGATATTACAAGTACTGTTTTCGCTCCAAATGGTTTCATGAAAGTTGATGCTAAGTATGATGCTGGTGCTTATGAAAACTGGAAGGCTTCAGATTGGCCAAGAACTTACCAAAATCCTACATATTCAAATATGTTTGCTGCTGGTATTGCCTTTGCTCCTCCACACCTTATCTCTAAGCCTATGAGTTCTCCAAATGGTACTCCGATTAACCCAACTCCTCCAAGAACGGGTATGCCTGCTGGTATCATTGGTAAAGCTGTAGCTCACTCTGTTTGTGATCTAATTACTAAAGGCGAGGGAGCTCACTTACATGAAGCTTCTATGGCTGAAATGGGTGCTGCTTGTGTTGCTTCTGCTGGTAAAGGTGTTTTCACTGGTACTGCTGCTGCAATGACTGTTTTCCCTGTTGTTCCTGACTTTGAAAAATACCCAGGTACTGGTCGTGATACAGATTACACTTTTGGTGAAATTGGTCTTGCTGGACACTGGATTAAACATATATTACACTTTATGTTTATTTACAAAGCTAAACTTAACCCAGGTTGGACTTTAATCCCTGAGTAGAGATTAAGTTAAATAACGAAGTAAAAAAAGGAAATATATTATGAAAAAAGAAGAACTGAATTTTCAAAAGAGTGACGATTTCAGCCGAACTATGATTCCAGGTTCATTTGCTAGAAAAATGAGAACTTGTGTAATCTGGCAGTTTATTAGATTTGTAGCTATTAACATTAAAATGCTTGTAGTTGTAAGTAAAAGTCATTAAGACTATGGACTCTCTTTTATGAGAGTCCTCTTTCTCTCGTTTTAAATCAAAAATTATTTTAAAGGTGCTCTTTTATGGTTAAAGATATAGTAAAGTACCCGACACCACCAAGTGTTGAGTTTTCAGTAGATGTAAGAGTATTTAATCAAAATATTGTTTTGTTGATTGAAGATTTAAAAGACACGATAATAGCAAATTCACTTGATGGTTTAGCCGCATATCAGATTGGATGTCATTTTAATGTAATAGTTGTAAAACAAGAGGATGGTTCATTTTTAGAACTAATTAACCCTCGCTTAATCTCTCAAAATGGTAAAGTCAGTACAATAGAGTCTACAGGTTATTTCCCAGGGCTTACTGCTGAGATAAAACGCTACGATAAGATTAGTATAGTTTATCAGGATATTAATGCTAAAGATTTAACACTTAAGGCTGAAGGTGATTTCAGTGTTTTACTTCAAAGAAAGATAGACTATACCTTTGGGGCAACATTCATGCAGAAGATGAGTGAAAGTGAGAGAGTTCTTTTTGAGAGAAAGCTTGAATTTGGTGGAGATGTAGCTACTCCCGAGACTTGTCCTACTATATTTAAACGAGATAAAATTTTAGACCTAATAAAGTATATTTATGTGGCTATGTTTATATCTATCATAGTTTCATTTTTTGTAGACACAGAAACTTCGTCAATAATTTGGGAATATGAAGTATATACATCATATGGTGTTTTAGCCTTAAACATAATATACTTTTTTTATGCTTACTTTGAAGGGAAAGCTTATACCTCTTGTGTTTCCTGTCAGCTAGGAAATATAATAGGAACTACTCTCATCTCTCTTATTAAGCTTGGGTTATTAATGCTTATGTCATACTTCTTGGTAAATCCATTATAGGAAAAACTTATGCACGAAAAATCTATGCAAGAAAAAGTTCCTTCTCTCTATTCTACTCATAATATTTTTGTTGAAAATAAAGAACTTATTTTAAGACAATGGGTAGGCTATAGTGCTCCTAAAAATATATTAGAAAATCATGATATAGATTTAGATTACTTTATTAGTAAATATGCAAGTGGTGTATTTGACTACTTTATGGGTGTGATAAGTGGAGATGTAGCGATAGGACACTGTCCTGTTATGCAAGAACTACTAACATATTTAAAAAAGCGTGAAATTAGTGCAGATGAACTGTTTGAAATATGTAGTCATTTTCGACGTTCAATGATAGACTTTTCTTATGATGCTAAACTCAACTCAAAAGATCTGTTTGACGAGATCTCATACATATTTGATGAAAACTTCAAAGGAATTTTAAAATTCTATACAGATACAATCTTTCAAAAACTTATAGATGCAAGACAAGATGCCCTTCGAGCTTCTCAGGCCAAAGAGTACTTCTTATCCAATATGTCGCATGAAATACGTACCCCCCTTAATGCAATTTTAGGCTTTGTAAATCTTCTTTTAGATGAGGATGTAAGTAAAAAACAGAGAAATTATCTTGATATTATTCATAGTAGTGGAGAGAATCTCTTAAGTATTATCAATGATATTTTAGACTTTTCAAAACTACGAAGTGGGGAGTTTAACTTAGAGTATAAAAACTTTTCACTTCATGAAGAACTGAGTCATACTATGGAACTATTTGTAGCAAGTGCAAATGTTAAAGATATCACCATTATCTGCTTCATAGATCCTAATATTCCCAAAGAACTTCATGGTGATGCCTTACGAATAAAACAAGTATTGTCAAATTTTTTAAGTAATGCTATCAAGTTTACTCCAGATGGGGGAATCATTAAAGTTGAAGTTTCTTATGTAAATGGAAAGTTGAAAATAAATGTAACAGATAATGGAATAGGAATTTGTGAAGAAGATATCAAAAAAATCTTTACAGCTTTTGCTCAAGCCCAGTACAGTGTTCATTCAAATAAAGGTGGTACAGGACTTGGACTATCTATTTGCCATCAGTTGGCACAAAAAATGGATGGTGAAGTTGGTGTGGTCTCTGAGGTAGACAAAGGTAGTACCTTTAGTATGGAAATTCCAATTGAGACTGCAACAGAACTGTTTCAAATGTTTTCAAACCTTGATGAGTTTAGATCACTTAAAATGGCTATTTATGCGAGAGAGTCTAAGTTAAACGCTAAACATGAGTCATTTTTACGTTATGCAGAGATATTTCAAATGGATATTAGAGTAGTTGATTCACTTGAAGCTGACTTTGATGTAGCACTTTTTATTTTTGAAGATTTGCAGAGGTATGAAAAAGATATTCTAGTTCGTAGTGATAAAAAGTTTATAGCACTTATGACTAGAGATCATAATGATTTTGAAACATATGAAAATATTAACAATATCTGCTTCCCTCTGTATTGTTCTAAAATTCAGATGGCATTTGAAGAGTTACTTCACCCTTCTGAAGTACATACATATAATAAAAATGCTATTACTCAGTACAAGGGTCATATATTAATTGCTGAAGATAATGAAGCCAATCAAGAGCTTATTAAAATTGTTATCAAAAAATATGGATTAAGTTTTGATCTTGTTGAAAATGGGCTTGAAGCATTTAAAGCTTTTAAAAACAACAAATACAATCTAGTCCTTATGGATCAACAAATGCCAGTAATGAATGGTAATGAAGCTGTTCGTCAAATAATACAGTACGAGAACGATAATGCTCTTGTCCATACACCTATTTCAGCGCTTACTGCAAATGTTATTAAAGGGATTAAAGAAAAAGGGCTACTTAGTGGCTATGATGCTTTTTTAGGGAAACCTTTAATTCTAAAAGAGTTAGAGCGTGTTTTTGAAACATACCTTGAAAAAGAGGCTATTGCAGTTGCATTACAAAGAGTAGAAGATTCTGAATCTCAAAAAGAAGAGCACATTGTAGGGTTAGATACTAAAAAACTCACTCAAGAGTTAATGCTTAGTGATGATGAATTAATTATGCTTTTAAAACTTTTTTTGAAAAAGATGAACAAGACCTTACCTGAATTAGAAGTTGCTATTTCTAATAAAGAGTACACAAAAATAGGATTACTTGCTCATTCTGTTAAAGGTTCAAGTGGAAATTTTAGAATTAAAGCACTTCAAGATGTTGCTAGTGAGATGGAAGAGAATGCAAAAAATGAAAATGAATCTTATGATTATAAGGATCCTCTATCTCAGATGAGAGATACTCTTTCTAAGATAAATATAGAGCAGCTATAGTTCGATTAACTCTCTATATAGTAACCAATTCCAGAAGCATTTTGTATGATCTCTGTTGATAGTTTGTTTCTTAAACGCCAGACAAGTGTTCGAATACTTACTTGTTGGGAAAGCTCTTGAAGTAGGTACTCCGTAGCCTCTTCAAATGTGATAACAAGACCGAGTTTCAAAACTAGAAGCTTTATGAATAGTGCTTCTGTAGTTTTCAGTTCTACTTTTATCTCATGATAAAATAACTCATTACTCTCTAGATTAAATAAATAAGCTTTTGCAAATGAAATAGTTTCTTCTTGTTTTTTTCCTAAAAGTGTATTTACAGCAATATCTTCTTCTATTAAACTGTCACTACTTTGTGTCTCGTACTGAAAAAGTGCCATTTGTATTGCAGCATGAAGGGAGTTCGGATGAAAAGGTTTTACTATATATCCGTAAGGTTTTGTAAGTTTGGCTTGTTCTATAATCTCGTCAGTTGAATGAGATGTTAGATAGATAAAGGGAAGATTGTATTTTTCTTTTATCTCTTTTGCTAGTTCTATACCATCATTACTTTCATTTAGTGAAATATCAATAACAAAAAGGTGAGGTAAATTAAGAGGTATGTTGAGAAGAGCATCTTTTACATTATCAAAAACAGAGACTATATCATAGTCCTGTTTTTGAAGTGAAAGTTTAAGGTTCATAGCGGTAATTTCATCATCTTCTATAATCGAAATTTTATACTGACTCATATTTACTCCTCTATGTAGTACCCTATCCCTGAAGCATTTTTAATAATGTCAGTTTCAAGTTTATTTCTTAAACGCCAAACAAGAGTTCTTACACTATTTTCTGTAGCCCCATTCTCATCCCATACATAGTTCATTGCTTGCTCGAAACTAACTACAAGACCAAGTTGTGCAACAAGTAGACGTAAAAAAGCGTTCTCTTTTTTAGTGAGTTTTATTTTCTTACCTTGGTAGAATGTCTCACAGATACTAATATCTAAGTGATAATCATCTGCAAACGGAACAATTGGTTTATCTGTTGAGCGTTTAGAGTAAAGAAGTTTTTCAAGGTTTAGTTTATCAACTTTTAATATATCTATATCTTCTTTACGTTCTATCTCTTGATGAAATTTAAAAAGAGCCATCTGAATAGTAGCATGTAGAGAACCAGGGTCAAATGGTTTTACTATGTATCCATAAGGTTCTGTTAGTTTTGCTTGAGAAATGATGTCATCATCACTATAAGAAGTTAAAAAGATAAAAGGAATATTATAATTCTCTTTTATATCCTTTGCAAGTTCAATTCCATCACTTGTGTCTTGTAACGAAATGTCAATAATAATCAGGTCTGGATTATTTGTTGAAACTTTCTGTTTAGCTTGTTCTGCATTATCACATACTGCTACAACTGTATATCCTTGCTTTTGTAAAGACATGTTGAGATTAAGAGATGTTATCTCATCATCTTCGACTATAATTATTCTGTGCTTATCCATGTGTTACCTTATCAAATTTTTTTGATTAAATTAATACAAGTATTATATATTAATCCTGTTATAAGATTTTATTATTTTGTTGTTTGATTATGTTTGATTCAATATTTGTTACTTTATTACACTTTTAACACATTTATTTTCAATTTATCCGTTCTTTTTTAGTTTTGAATGTGATGGATAGAGAACTTTACCTGAAGGAACAACAAGTGATGAGTTCTTCAAATGTACATCTTGATCATCAAAAAAGATATGTGCTTTAAAAGATTTTAGTATTTTACTCTTCTCTAGACCACCTAAAAAGAAAGCTTCATCAACATAAACTCCCCAGTGGCGAAGTGTCTTTATTACCCGTAAATCAGATGGTGCATTTCTTGCTGTAACCAGTGCAATTCGTACAGGGGAAAACTCCATTTTCATAGGTAAACGCTCTTGCAGTTTTGCTAGTTTCATTAAAAATGCAGCAAATGGTCCTTCTTTCATCGGAGTGTTTTGTGCTTCATCCTCATTTTTGTGAAAGGCTTCCATGCCTTTTTCTTTATAAACTAACTCACTACTCTCATCAAATAAAACAGCATCCCCATCAAAAGCAATACGAACTTGTTGATCATCTGTATCACACTTATAAGATGGCGGGATATTTAAAACAGCAGAGGCACAGACTCCTTTATCTATCACTTTTTGAGCATCCGATTCATTAGTTGTTAGAAAAAGGTCAACATCAAATGACTCAAGATAATCAGCACTAGATTCTCCAGCTGTAAAGGCTGAACGTGTGATATTTAATTTCATCCCTCTTATTGTATTAAGAACTCTTATCCCTGTATCTGGAGAGTTTCGAGACATAATTACCACTTCAACTAAAGGTGCATCATCTTTTTTTTGGTATCTATTTAGATTTAAGAGTGCTTTGACGAGAGGAAATCCAATTCCTTCGTCTAACGGGATATCTTCATTTTTGTACATAAACTCTCTATATATATCTATAGCATTATCTGGATGTTTTTTAAATTCGTCTTTATAAAGCTTATCTGCTTCACTTAAATCAAACAAAGCAGTAGCTGAAATACCGATAACGAGAGTCTTTTCTAAATTATATGCCAAAATGTATCCTTTTATGAAAGATATTATAGTAAAATTTTATTAAAGAGAGGAGTAGACTAGATGTTGAAAATATATATAGATGGTGACGCTTTTCCAAATCTTTTAAAGCCAATAATTTTAAAGCAGATTGAGCGTTTAGAGATAGAGACTGTAGCTGTGGCAAATAAAAAAATTAGCATAGGTAAAAGTAAATACATCTCTTATATGGTAGTAGATGCTGGTGCAGATGAGGCTGATGATAAGATAGTTGAAATGATAGAAGAGGGTGATTTAGTAATCACTGCTGACATTCCTCTCGCTGATAGAGTCATAAGCTCAAATGCCCATGCCATTGACCATAGAGGAGAGCTATATAGTGTTGATAATATCAAACAGTATTTAGCGATGAGAAACTTGATGGATAAGATACGAGAAAGTGGGGAGATAACAAAAGGACCTAAGCCTTTTTCAAGTAAGGATGCTGAGTCGTTTGCAAATCAGATAAATAGTTTTTTAAGCAGAAATATCAAACGATGATTGTTTTTCATCTTGAGAACTAGCGTTTAAAGATATAGCCTCATTTGCATAAGTCTCTTTTCCTTGTGATTCTTCTTGTTCGGCTTGCATCTCTTTAGTCTTTTGTTGTTGTGCTTGCATTTCCATCATTCTAGCCGATGATGCTACTGCAAAATCTTGAGGTGATGGGTCACCAGCAGCCATAGCAGCAGCTACAATCTGTTGTGCATTTTTGATAGTTTCTTCGGGAGTTGAGCCTGCTGGAGAGGAGATAGATACTTCTCCTCCAATAGCATACATTTTACCATCTGGACCTTGCTGGTAAGTGAAAGAAGCAGCTCCCGTCATTCCCCCACCGGCTGCTTGGTGAGCTGCTTCGTGAGTTTTTACTTCGGAGTCACGTGATGTAAGATCTTTTACAAGTCTTTTTTCATCTTCACTAAGTTCATCAGGGTTACTACTTTTTTTCGACTCTTGTACTTTTTTCTCTTCTTCTTTCTTTTCATTAGAAAGTTCTTTGGCATGAGCTCTATCAAGAGCTGCTGGATCATCTTCAAGAACAAGGGTCTGCTTATCATTGAGTTTGATTGTGTAGTTAGAACCGATATCGTATAAAGAGTTTGAACCTATCTGCATAATGTTAATTATAGCACTAAAATGATATTATTCCAATAATTAAAACAGAGAGAGAAAATATGTCAACAATAGAATATGCCTTACAAGATCAATATATAGAACTTTTTAAACTTATTAAACTACTAGATTTAGTAGATACCGGTGCACAAGCAAAAATGATAGTAGCTGATGGTTATGTAGAGAGAAATGGAGAAATAGAACTTCGTAAACGTGCAAAAATCATTAAAGGTGATAAACTAATTATTGGTGGCGATGTAACAATAGAAGTCGTTTAATAGTTAAACTTAGATATAATTATCCATAAAAAACAGGAATAAGGTATTTTGTGGATACAATTGAAAATAAAAAGTACAAAATACTCATTGTTGATGATGTAAAAGAAAATATTACCCTCGTAAAAAGAATCTTAGAAGATTCTAACTACAAAACATTAACAGCAGGTGATGGTCTATCTGCTTTAAGAAGTGTGAAAAATAATGAGATAGACCTTATCTTACTTGACATTATGATGCCTATTATGAGTGGTTTAGAAGTCTGTAGGTACCTAAAAGTAGAACCAGAGACTGCTTCTATACCTGTAATCTTTCTAACTGCTAATGCTGATAAATCTACATTAACTAAAGCCTACTCTGTAGGTGGAAGTGACTATATCCGAAAACCATTTTTTAAAGAAGAACTTTTAGCAAGAGTAAACACTAGACTTAGTCTTCGTGATTATGAAAAAAACTTGGAACAAAAAGTAGAAGATAGAACACAAGAGATATCACAAACACAAGTTCAACTTGTAAATGTTCTTGGTGGAATAGCCGAGGGACACTCTT
>Ga0256826_1000319_pt1 | contig 28402 bp, 24 predicted proteins | sample CV79metaG_FD_185975 | JGI IMG/M metagenome (GOLD analysis project Ga0256826, IMG submission 185975) | Hydrothermal vent microbial communities from East Pacific Rise, Pacific Ocean - CV79 | ecosystem: Environmental > Aquatic > Marine > Hydrothermal vents | place: Pacific Ocean: East Pacific Rise...
AAGTTTTACTACAATTCGCTCTAAATCTGCTTAATTTTGATAAAAGTTGCAAAAGAAATCGATAGACTAAGACAAAACAGACAACTAACCTCAAAAAAAGTTTTAGGGAAAGTTATGTTTTCTTTGGATGAATTAGCACGTTTTTTATATGATGCATAATTAGAAATAATTGTGGATTATTTATAGCATTCTATTTTATCTTCTAAGTAATTCTATTTGACTGTCAATATCTCTTTTACAGTCTTCAATGGTATCAACATCCAATTCAAGCTCTCTAGCTTTTTCTTCAAAAGTTTTTACAACTTCAATACAGTCATCAATAATTTTTGCTGCAATTGCAGGTTTTATAGATTGAGATTTTACAATTTTCAGAACATCTTCTCTTGTGATATTTAAATCTTTTCCAGTAACCGTTGTAGTATGTGATTTCATTACACCTTTTGAATATGTAATATCATATGCAGGAGACAAACTCCATTTTCCATTTCTATCCATTAAATAAGCAAAGTTTTTTACATGATCATCAAAGTTAAAGATGAGTATATTTAATACCATTCTTTTAAACAGTTCCTCAACATCTTCTTGAGATTTACAAATATTTCTTGTAAGCATAAATAAATGTTCGTATGATGTTGCTTTTAAAATTGAGATATCAATATGCATTAATCCTGATGCAGTACACATATGTATTTTTTCATCATTCTCATCTCTATCAAATCTTTTTACAAGTAGATGCTTAGCATTACCCTCATTAATTAATTGAAACTGGGCTGTATTTATACCTACTTCCTTTGCCATAGTCATAAATATATATTCAAGTTTAGTAAGCCCTATACTTCCCATACCTTCATAAATTTCATCAAATTTGATAATAGCTCTTTGATGTCCGTCATGCAACTCTTTTTGATTTAATCTAATCTCTTTGGTATCATAGTTATATTGGACAAGCATTTTAGGTCTTCCACCACCAACAGGTGAAACACTTTCACGGATATTCATTAGTGTTTCAATTGATGGGTCATGCCCCTCTAAGCCTTGCTTCATTTCTTCATATGCTTCTTTTGCATTAATAGCAATATCTGGAGCAACTGCACCATCTTCTTCTTTTGGTATATACTCAATTGCTCCCATTCCTCTATCGCCAATAAATGCAAGCTTATGTAAAAGTGTTACTTCAAAAAGTTTGAGTCCTTGCTTTTCAAAATATCTGTCAATGAACGGCATACCATGTTTATCAGGAAGTGAATCAAAAAATACTCCTGCCATACCCTGATAAAGTGTTGTTTGATCTGTGTTAGTGTAAGCATCTTTTGTTTTTGTTGTATGAAGTTTAATAGGAGATATCTCTAATCCTTCTAATTTAAACTCTTTATCGTATTCAAAATAAGCTATTCCATCGTATTCAATCATCGTTCCTATTTTTTTACCATAAATATATGCGTTAATCTCTTCCATTAATTCAACCTTTTCTTACTCTTTTTCTTTCTTTATGCATTTTTTCATTTCTAATTTCATCAAGGGAGGTAAACTTTTCTTGTGTAATGAGCATCTCTAGTTTTGATGTCATATCAAGGGCTATTAGAATATGAACAATATTTTCAAATTTTGTTGTTTTACTACTCATAAAATTTGCATATGATTTTGCAGACATACCAGCAGCTTTATACAAATCTACTTGAGTCATATTTTTTCTAACTCTTGCTTTCTCTATAACACTAACAAATTTTTCCATAATGTCATAAGGAGTCATCAACTCAATCATACATTCCCCTTTTTAGATAAATAATTCTATTTTAGATACTTATTTATCCCTTTTATTATAAATTATACCATAAAAATTAAAAACACTTCTATTATATTCGAACTATATCTTCTAGTACCTGTATTAAAAACTTTATTTTTTTAGATCTACTTATTTCAAGATATGACTTAATTAAAAAAACAGATGAGTAAAAGTTGTCTTATGTGTAAGATTGTTTTTAGTGTCACAAAAAACTCAAGTCTTATGAAATAGTTCCACATATCTTGGCTAATTAGCACTATTTTATACTAAATATGAAGATTTTATGAGTATAATGTCTTTATCACAAAGCACCATATTAAACATATTAGTTATTTAAATTTAGGTGTCTATTAAATTATAATTTTAAAAAATATTGGTGGTTTTATTTGTTTCGATTTTTAATCTTTATTTTCCTATTTGTTTACTTAAATTTAGAAGCTTCTCCAGAAAAGAGTTGTTACTCTGTAGAATTATTAAGTCATCCTCAAAATTCATCTTTAACTATGAAAGCATATCCTGATACTTGTCTTAAGATGAGTATTGGTAAATTTGATGTAGTAAGATGCTCTTGTTATGAGAAATATTCTGAAGCTAAAACACTCTTAGCCAAGCATAAAATCAACTTTGACAAAGCACATATTGTTAAAACATACAAATCTCGTTTTTCTTCTACTAATCTTAAAACTAAAAAAATTGAGAAAGAGAGTACTCCTCTAAAAAAAATCACACCCTTAGTATTTCAAAATAGAGTTGATATCTTTAAAGGTCGTTACGATTTTTTTGACTTCAACACTACTCTAGAGGATGAAGAAGATATTCAACTTTTTGACTCAATGAAATATCAGCTCGAGAACAACCGAGACTTACAACTCTCAAAACTTGACAATTCTATAACATTGTATGGTCTTTCTTTAGATGCCAAGTATGATCAGTACTTAAACAGAGACTATCTAAATAGAGAGTACACAGACTATGAATCAAATATAAAACTAAAATACGATTTATTTAAAAATGGTTTTATGCAACAGAGAAAATCAAATAGAGAAAGTAAAAACAGAATAACGACTACATTTTATCACTCTTCATCTAACTTAGAAAAGTATACTTATGAAGAGAAGCTATCAAATATTACTACACTCTTACCTTTAGTCAATTTTCACTATTTTGAAATGCTTACTAAAATTACAGAAGAAGATTTAGAGAAAAACAATTTGCTTTACAACTTAGGATGTGTAGCAAAATATGAAATTCAACTTAAAGAAAAAATACTCAACAAGTATAAAAATAACTCAAAAAGGTATCAAGAAAGTATTGAGATAAAGCTACCTAAAACATACTTATCTCTATTGCAAAGTATTGAAACTTTACACTTAGAAGAGATTGATGTTGTAAAAGAATATATGAGGACTAATAACTCTGACTTACTTTTACAAGAAAGTAAACTAGACTCTTTAAATAGTTCTAACTCTTACTTTGACAATGTTAAAGTAAATGTTTATGTAAGTAACAGAACTATGGATGAAAATGGCTGGTACAACACTATTGGTGTTGATAGTCACTTTCCTTTAGATTTTTCTAGTTACCGAAAGAATGAACTAGAAAAACTTGAACAAAATGCCATAAGTAACCAAGAGGAAGCTCTTAAAAAGTTTTTAGATAATCGTTTAGATAAACTCTATAGAGAGTTTAAAAACTATCAGTACAAAATTCAAAATACTCAAGAAGAGATAGAGATTCAAAACTATCAACTTCAAAGATATAAACTACTTGAAAAAGATAATATCTCATCATTACACTTAGATATTCACGAAAAAATCTATCAACAACAGAAAAGTATTTTGAAACTAAGATATGAAATCTCACTATCAAAACTAGAACTTTTAAAAGTGATTATTCAGATAGAGTATATCATCAACAATTCAGATTTAAATTTAATTATTAAGGCCAACAAATGTCTCTAGGACAAATCACTCACGAAGAAAATTCTAAAAGAAAGACACATAGAATAAGAATCCCTATCAAGGTAATCATTAACAACTTGGTATATGAAGTCAGCGATTGGTCTATGAACGGAATGAAAATTCTTTTAGGTGACAATAAAAAACATTTTCTAGTAAAGACAGAAGATACGCAAGAGATAAGTATAGTCTTAAATACGGGAAGCTCTTCTATCGTACTTAATGTTGAAATAACTATTAAAAATGTTTTAGCAGATAGTTATGGTGTTCTAATAAGTAAAATCAATGATAAAAATAAAAAAGTTTTACGTCACTATGCTAGTTTAGCGATAGATGGAAACATAGAGATGATTGATGATTTATCTGGAAACCTTTTTATGAACAATGTTGCATCACCCATCACTGAACCTATAGCACTAAGTGATAAAGAGAGTGTTACAATACAAAAGAGTTTTTTAAAAAGAGTGATTATCTACTTAATAGCTGCCATACTCTTCGTGTTTGTAACTGCGAATGTTCTGTTTTACAACTATGTAATCACAAATGAAAGTGTTGGTGTGATTTCTGGTAACTCTGTCGAATATTTAGCACCATATAAGGGTTCAGTAAAAGACATCTATGTAAAACGTGGAGAGAGTATATCACCCAAGCAAGTTCTTTTTGAAATGGATGATAGCGAATACAAAAATCAAATAGCAATTTTAGAAGAGACACAAGAACAGCTAAAGAAAAAAACAAAACTCTTAAAAAGAAAACTTATTAAGTACAGAGAAGCATCTCTAAAAGCTCTAAACAGACTAGAAGAAGCTTCAAATCAATCTATATCACTATTAAAAAGTAAGTATGAAACTCAAGAGCATACATATCAAAGAGCAAAAAAACTCTATCAGCAACAACTCATATCACTTAAAGAGTTCAACTTATTTGAGTTAGAGTATTTAAACGCTATGAGTAAATATGAAAGTGTTGTTCACCAAAAAAATTTCAATAATAAAAATGAATTACTTTTAGAACAAAATAGTATAAAAAATGAAGATTATATTTTAAGAGTCCAAAGTAGCTTAGATTTACTAAACAGAAACTTATCACAAACACAACTTGAGATAAAAATTTTGCAAGCATATGTAAATAAATCTTTAATAGTATCAAGTAGCTCAGGAACTGTCTATAAAATCAATAAACAAAAATCAAATATTTTAAACTATTCAGAAAGTGTATTGTTAGTTCAAACAGATACAAAACCATTTATACTCACAAAAACATTAAGTCAAAATATTTCCTCTATTGAAATGGGTGCACCTGTTATAGTCTACTCAGCAAAAAATAATAAAATCTATTATGCAAGAGTAAGAGGAATTGGATATCCTTCAATTGATGGAATAAAGATAGGTTCACAAGAACTTTCACAAAACGAGATACCTATTAAAATAGAATTTGATGATGAAAATATCAAATTTGATCTCAATGAATATGTAGAAGTTTATATAACTAATAGCTCATTTATAGCACAGTTTTTATTGCATAAGGTAGTAGGAGTAATATACTATAATGATTAAAAGGTATGGTCAAAAAGCAGCGCTTAGATCATTTATAAAACCAGCAATCATATACTTACCTATAGCTACTCTGTTACTATGGTTGTTTCATGATGCTCTTCTTGAGTTAAAAAATGGAGCATTAGTCAGTATAGCAGTAGTTGGCGTTTGGAGATATGGTTTACTTATGCTTAATATTTTAAGAGCACTTATCTACTCTAAAATAGTTTATCCAAAATATAAAAAACGTATATCTGCACTTAAATATGAAGAGAGATTTCCTAATACTGTATACTTTATTATTCCATCATATAAAGAAGATCCTTGGGTTACAACAGAAGTATTTCAATCTTTAATAACTGATATTAACTCTATCCCTAGTCAAGCTGTACTGTTAATATCTACAGCTACTGATTTTGAAGATAGTGTTATACGAAATGTTTTTGACGCCCATCCGAATACAGAAAAAATAAAATTGATTTTTCAGAAACAAGATTCAGGAAAAAGAATTGCTATGGGTCACTCTCTACGTGCATTATCAAGAGAGTATCACCATAGAGCTGAAGATGAAGATAGTGTCTGTATCTTTATGGATGGTGATACTTACATTCCAGTCGGAACACTTGAAGGCTCTTTGCCATTTTTTAAAATAGAAAAAAATCTAGGTGCACTTACAACGAATGAAATAGCTTTTATTGACTCTGAATCAAACTGGTATAAAGATTGGTTTAACCTAAAGTTTGCACAGAGACATCTCCTTTTTCAATCACACTCAATCTCAAAAAGAGTTTTAACGTTAACAGGTAGATTTTCTATGTTCAGAGCCGAAGTTGTTATAGAAGAAGAGTTTATATCTCTCATTGAAAATGACATCATAATTGACCCTAACTATGGAAAGTTTAGATTTCTTATGGGTGATGATAAAAGTTCCTGGTATCACATGATGAAAAATAACTGGGATATGCTCTATCTACCTGATGTTATAGCATACTCTTTAGAGAGTCGAGATGGGGATTTTTTAGAGATTAGTAAAAGTTTACCTTACCGTTGGTATGGTAATACACTACGAAATAATAAAAGAGCAAGAGAATTGAAAAATCAACCACTATTTATTAAGTACCTATTTTATGATCAACTAGCACTGATGTGGACATCTATTGTAGGAGTTTTATCTGTATTATTATTGTCCATATTTAAAAGTATTTTCTATATTCCATTATATATTTCATGGATTATTTATGTAAGAACTTTACAGATGTCAATGTTTGTATATTTTGGACATAAAATATCAGTTAAAACATTACCCTTAATGTTATATGGTCAATGGTATGGAGCTTTTGTAAAGATAAGAGCATTTTATAATCTTTCTGACCAAAAATGGTCTAAGGCCTCAGGAGAAGTCCAGAGTGCTGATGATGATATAGACCCTATTAAATATAGATTTTTCAAATATTATGCCCCTTTTAGAATGTATCTATTTGTATCTTTTTTCCTCTTTTTTCTTTTAACAAAGTACACAACTATTTTAACATTTCCATCTATAAATCTTTTATCTGAAAATATAAAAACTAGTAACTATATCTACTTTCAAGGAGTAAGTAATGATGATAAAGATGATGCTAAGGATTTAAATAGCCTCATTGTAAGTTCACCTAAACATAGCACTATAATCCTACCTGCCGGAACCCTTGATATCTTTGAGCCGATAGTCATCAATCGTAGTGATATTAAAATCATAGGAACAGATACTATACTTTTATCACATATGAAAAATAATGAAAAAGCTATCATCTATATAGAAGGTAAAAAATCTAAATATTTAGGAAAAACAGCCACAAATATAAATGGAAAATCAAGAATTTTTGTTCATATAAAAGATAATTTAAAAAAAGGTGATTTACTTTTAATAGAACAAGAAAATGATTTAGAATATGTACAAAATGTATTAGGTTCTAAGAAATGGTATAAAAAATATCCTACACTTCGTTCAGAAATCATTGAAGTAGCTAACTATAAAAATAACAATGAAATCCTTATGCAGTTTCCATCTACAACTCTTATAGACAAGGGTGCAAAAATATTTAAGATAAATCCTATCTCTAATGTAACAGTAAAAAATATCACACTTGACTCTATTTATTCAAGTGATAAATACAAACATATCTATGAAAACAGTGAAAAAAACCTTCTTATTGATGGCATAAATATGAAATATGTATCTAGTATAAACTTAGATAATATAAATATATATAATAGTGGCTCAAATCCCCTTGTTTTAGAAAGAGCATATAACTGTAACATTAAAAATATAAGTATAAATGGTGCTATCAACAAAGGTAAAAATGGTAATGGTTATTTACGTTTAAATAAAAGTTTTCATAATAAACTGTATAATATTTCAGTTAAAAACATTCGTCATATAGTGTTTCAATGGGCTAGTGCCTATAATACTATCGATAAATTGTACACAGAAGTTGATATCAATTTTCATGGAGGTAGTTCTCATGACAATAGTATTTTAAATGTTACATTTAATGTTGATTTGAAAAAACATAAATGGCAAGAGGTCTATATAACACCTACTAGTGCAAGATGGGCTCCACCAGATTTAGGGAACAACACAGTAAAAAGGTTAAAAAAATGATACAAAACATATTTATATTTTTAATAAGCACACTCTTTATCGTTGGATGTGATTTTAGAAAACCACCTGATGAAGATACTGCTAAACAGATAGATAAAGTCGCTAATCAGAATTTAATTTATGATGAAACACCTATATATGATGAGGATACATCTAAATATCCTAATGACATTGATAAGTTTAAAGATGTACTATCACGCAGCAAATATCAGTACCCTGACAGCAATACAACAGTCGAATACGATCAATTTGATGGATACAAAACTAAAAATTTTTATGTAGATGCGAATGATGATTTTTATTTCATTCTTAAGAAAGAAAAAGACAGTACTAAAGTAAGGGATGAATTAAGACAAGGCCCAGAGAGTGGCGAATGGGTTAGTTCGGATAGTGATGGAAATTTTTGGGTTTCAACTATAAGATGTTTTAAACCCAAAGTAGGTGTTTCGACCTATACATGGATGCAAATTCATGGAACAATTGATACATTTAACTATCCCCTACTTCGTCTATTATGGGTTAGAAGTAGACATGATATCTATGATCACTTATGGGCAATAGTCATCACAAGTAATCCCGATGACGAAAGAGTTTATGATTGGGTAGACTTAGGAAAACGTCCTGATGATTTTTTTGATGCTTCAGTCTATGTAAAAGAGAATACAATGAAAATAAAAATTAATGGTGAAGTGATTAAGAGATACGAAGTAGACTACTGGGAAGATGTTACCAACTATTTTAAAGCTGGAATCTATTTAAATATTTACAAAGATGAAGGAGAAGGGACTATAGCATATAGAGAGTTACACTTTTTAGACGAAGCTGACCCAGAGTATGTCCAAGATCCATAGAAAGGTAGTTTAACTATCTTTTTCTAAGTAACCATTCCATAATTCTTCCTCTTTTTTTAATATTTAAATGATTGGAGAGTTTCTCTTTTTCTATCTGTATATTATATATATCTAAAAAATCATCTACATTTTCAAAAAACAGATCAATAAGAACAGGGTCGAAATGCTTACCTCTCATATCTTGAAAATAGACAAGTACCTCTTCTGTACTCCAGTTATCTTTATATGAGCGTTTAAAAGAGAGTGCATCAAAAACATCAGCAATAGCTACAATACGCCCATATATATGAATTCTTTTCCCTTTTAGTCCAATTGGATATCCGGAACCATCATATTTTTCATGATGCTGTTTTGCTACAATTGTAGCAGCTTTGAAAAGAGGAAGAGATGAATCTTTAAGCATATTAGCACCCAAAACAGGATGCATTTTCATCTCCTTAAACTCTTTTTTTGATAAAACATCATTTTTATGGAGAATACTATCTTTTATACCTAATTTTCCAATATCATGTAATGATGAAGCATCTTTTAAAAGTTTTGCTTCTTCTTTATCCATACCACTTAATTGAGCTAATTTATAAGTAAATTCTGTAACTCTTTGAACATGATTATGAGTCTCTTCAGAGTGTCCTTCAGCAATACCACCAAGTACATTTACTAACTGAACCTGTGTTTTGGCTATCTCTTGAGTTCTCTCTTCTACTTTTAACTCTAAGTTTTTTTCATAGTCTCTAAGACTCAGTCTAGTATTTACTCTAGCTAAAAGTTCTTCTCTAAAAAATGGTTTTCTTATATAGTCACTACCACCAACTGCATACGCTTTTGTAAGTGTATCCCTATCTGCATTTGCAGTAAGAAAAATCACAGGAATAGAAGCTGTTTCCTCTTCCACTTTCAAATATCTACAAACTTCTAAACCACTCATTATTGGCATCATAATATCAAGAAGTATTAAATCAATATGAATCTCTCTTACTAACCGAAGAGTAGATAGGCCATCATTAGTAGTGAAAGTCGTGTAGTTTGCATTATCCAAAATCTTTTTGACTAAAACTACATTTTTTTGAACATCATCAACAATAAGAATATTATATTTTTTATTAGACTCTGTATTCATGTTAAATAACTTCTATAGTTACATCTCCACCAATTATTAACTTATCACCTTTGATAATTTTAGCACGTTTACGAAGCTCAACTTCACCATTTCTATCTACATAACCATCTGCAACTATCATTTTTGCTTGTGCACCTGTATCTACTAAGTCTAAGAGCTTGATTAGCTTAAAAAGCTCTATATATTGATCTTGTAAGGCATATTCTATAGTGGACATATTTCTCTCTTTGTATTAATTATTAGAATAATAGCATTTTAGTGCTATAATGAACATTATGCAAATAGGTTCAAACAGTTTATACAATATTAGCACTAGTTATACAATTAAACTTAATGAAAAAGAGTTACTTATTGTTGAAGATGACCCAGCATCGAAAGAACAAGCAGAAGTAAAAAAACTTACACATAAAAAAGAATTAGAACTAAAAAAAGCTGAAGAGTCTAAAAAAAATCTTACTGGCATAGATGATTTAAGTGATGATGAAAAACGACTTGTAAAAGGTTTACAAGCAAGAGACTCAGAAGTTAAAACACATGAGTCTGCACATCAAAGTGCTGGTGGAGGTATGGTAGGAGCAGCATCCTATACTTATCAGCAAGGTCCTGATGGTAAAATGTATGCTATTGGAGGTGAAGTTTCTATATCCACACCAATAAGCAAAAATCCTGAAGATGCCATCAGGAATGCTCACACTATTATTGCTTCAGCGATGGCAGCAGGTGATCCTTCACCTCAAGATTTTGCTGTAGCATCATCAGCTAGAATGATGGAAATTAAAGCTCAACAACAGAAATTGGAAGAGGCTTACTCCCAAGATGAGAACAATTCAAGTTTTGATATTTCTGCTTAAAAAACTGTTGAGTTGATTTGCGAAAGACTCTGCATTTTTACTAGAAAATGGTTTTGGTCCTTTAGTTATCTCCCCACTCTCTCTTATTTTATCCATTAAATTTCGCATTGCTAAATACTGTTTAATATTATCTACACTATAGAGTTCTCCCCTATGATCAATAGCATGTGCATTTTTACTTATAACTCTATCAGCTAAAGGTATATCTGCTGTAATTACTAAATCACCTTCTGACAACATCTCTACAATTTTATCATCAGCTTCATCTGCTCCAGCATCTACAATTAAATACTCTACATATTTACTTTTACCGATACTAATCTTTTTATTTGCTACTACTAATGTTTTTATGCTCAAACGCTCAATTTGTTTCAATAAAATCGGTTTTAACATATTTGGATAAGCATCTCCATCTACATAAATTTTCAACATTTCTGTACTCCTATATTTTATGATACCATATTCTAAAGTTCTTTCAGATTTAAAATACTTTTTTTAAATATTAATTAACATATTATAATTTATAAAATGTGTTAAAAGTGTAATATTGTAACAACTAACCTATCATATAGAATCATCTAACAAAATAATAAAATCTTATATAATAATAGTTATATAATAATTAAATAAATAGATTAAGAGAGTTAATAAGGCAGAAAATGGAAAAATATAAAATAATTATAGTTGAAGATGATGAAATCACATCTATGAACCTAAATATGTCTTTACAAAAACAAGGCTATATTGTAACAGATATATGTGATAATACTCAAGAAGCAAAACAGTGTGTTTCAAAAAATAAACCAGATATAATAATAATTGATATATCTTTACAAGATACAAGTGATGGTATAGAATTAGCAAAAGAAATAAAGGAAAATTATGATATCCCTTTTATCTTTTTAACTTCATACAGTGATGACAACATCATATCACAAGCAAAACTTACAGAACCTTATGGCTATATAGTTAAACCTTTTGATCCTGGTTCTCTTCATGCTACTATACAAATGGCTCTCTTTAAATTTCATCAAGAAAATGAAAGAAAAGAAGATATAAATATTCTTAAAGTGGACAAATTAAATCTTGAAAAGCTACTCTATTCTAAACGCTCATCCGATGAGCCTATAGTTCCATTTGCTGAAAATTATCATTTAGATATCAGTATATGCGAAACATTTTATAGAGATAAAAAAATCAAACTTACAAAAAAAGAAAATGCTTTTTTACGCCTTTTAGTTGCTCAACTTGGTTTAGTTGTTAGTTTTGAACAAGCTATGAACTATGTTTGGGATGGGAATGGTGTAACTGAAAACAGTGTAAGAACTCTTGTTTGGCGTTTACGAAATAAACTTGAAACAGATATTATAAAAAATGCTTCAGGTATAGGCTATTATATAGAGGAGTAACTACTACTTCTTAATATATATCGCTTTACATATCTCTTTTATATTAAATAACTCTGTTTTATAATCATACATACTATCTTCTAATTTAGCTTTTTCTTCCATTTTACTTGCTAAATCTTGAAGCTCTTTAATCCTAAAATTACCACTTGAGCCTTTAATAGAGTGTGCTAATAATGCTATTTTTGAATACTCTAGCTTACTTATTGAATATTCTAATTCTGGCAATGTTTTTTGCATCTTTTTCAAAAATAATTTTAAAAGTGTTATAAGTTCTTCTTTAGTTAGGAGTAACTCTTTAATAAGTTTTTTAGTATCTAAACCAACAATAGATTCATTTGTCATATCTTCTGTATTTTCAACTCTATTTTGGCTTACAACATACTCTTCTTGAAGGTACTTTTGAAAAACATGCTCTAACTCTTTTAAAATCAATGGTTTACCTAAAAATGCATCATATCCATTTGAAAGTCCTCTCTCCTTAGTACCCTTGATTACATTTGCTGTTAGTGCCGCTATAGGAGTATGACTCAAACCTTCTCTCTTTTCATACTCTATTATGTGATGAACAGCATCATTACCGTTCATAATTGGCATTTGTTGATCCATGAGTACTAAATCATATTTAGAATCTTGAAATGATTCATATGCTACTTTTCCATTTTCTACTAGATTATAAGTTAATCCATATTTTTGAAGAACTATTTTAATCAACTCTTGATTAGCCTCGTTATCTTCTGCGACTAAAATATGACCCTTATATTGGGAGAGTCTATTTTTATTGTATGTATATATTTTTGTAGGATGTAAAACTTCATCAAATACCATCTTAATTTTAGAAAAGTAAAGAGGAAAGCATATTTTATTTATATGTTTATATTTATATTTTTCAAAATCATCATAATCTCTTGACATTAATGCTATTAATTTTTTACTAGATTTCATAATAATATCTTTTTCTAAACTTTCTAAGTTTTCAAAAACAAAAAGTGTTATGTCAAAATCATTTTCTAAAGAATCTACAATTTCAATGCGTTTTTTAAAGATATCTGCATAACGAAGAAAAGATTTATGTTTATTTTCTATTTCAAAATTCTTTGCATATATAGCTATATTTAGATTTCTATACTCATCTAAATTTGAAAATATATCTAAATGTTCATCTACAGCTTCAATAGGAATTTCTAGACTGAATGTACTCCCTTTATTTAGTTCAGATAAGACACTAACCTTCCCTCCCATCTTCTCTGCTAATTGATTACAAATTGAAAGTCCTAGTCCAGTTCCACCTTTATTTAAGTGAACACTATACTGTGCTTGTGCAAATGCTGTAAAGATTTTATTTATATCTTCTTTTGAAATTCCAATTCCACTATCTTTTACACTCATTGATAAAAAAGAGTTTCTGTATGAGACATCTATAGTGATAACTCCACTCTCTTGAGTAAATTTAATTGCATTACTTAAAAAGTTTGATAGTATCTGTTTTATGCGAAGTGCATCACCATTAAGTTCTTGTGGAATTTTTGGATCTATATAAGAAAGAAGTGTTATATCTTTTACATTTGCACTAGCAACAAAAAGTTCTATAGTATGACTCAACTCTTCATGGATAGAAAAGTTTTTATATTCTAATGCAAACTCTCCACTACGCAGTTTTGAAAAATCTAAAATATCGTTAATGATACTTAAAAGATTTTCTCCACTATTATGAATAATATCAAGATAATTTCTATGTTTTTTACTTACATTTTCATCAAGTAAAAGATTAACAAAACCTAAGATGGCGTTTAATGGTGTTCGTATTTCATGTGACATATTTGACAAGAAATACTCTTTTGCTTGAGATGCATAGAGAGCATCTTGTCTTGCATCTATGAGCTTTTGAAAAATTGTGTCAGTATAAAATTTTAAAATTCCTTTGAAATTTTCATCAAATATATAAGATATTTCATCAAATAATTCTTTTGTATTAAGTTTTGCATCGTATGAAAAATCTATCATAGAACGTCTAAAATGACTACATATTTCAAATAATTCATCTGCACTTATTTCACGTTTTTTTAAATACTTTAACAACTCCTGCATAACTGGGCAATGACCGAGTTCTGAGTCTCCACTAATAATTCCCATAAAATAGTCAAAAACACCATTAGCATATTTTTGTAAAAAATAGTCAATATCAATATCATGTGATTTAAGTATGTTTTTAGGGGCATCATACGATACCCATTGTCTTAAAATCACTTGTTTGTTATCTACAAATGATTGATGCTTTAAAGAGAGAGAGGGGACAGTAATATGCAAAGATTTTCCTATACTGGATTCACCAGAAAATAAGATATTACCATCAAGACACTAAGCTTTATTAATGAGATAAAAGTTGTTCCGATGATATTTCCGAGTTGACACGATACACAAGATGTGTATGCTTTTCCTTCAAAATAAGCATAAAAAAAGTAAAGAATATTTAATCCAAAAATTCCATAAGCACTATAAATTTGATATTGCCATACTTTTTCAGCTATATCATCTTCAATAAAGAGTGTTCCTAAAATTACCAAAAGCATAGCGATATATGTATATTTGATAAATGTAAGTATTTTATCTCTATTAAAAGTTGTTGGGCAACTCTCTGGTGTAGCAACATCAGCACCAAACTCTAATTTTCTTTCAAAAAGAACTCTCTCATTTTCACTCATCTTTTGTAAAAAAGTTGCCCCAAAAGTATAATCTAATTTTCTTTGAAGCAAAATACTAAATTTTCCTTCTGCTTGTACTGATAAATTTTTGGCATTTATATCTTGATAAACTATACTTATCTTATCATAACGCTCTATTTCAGCACTTAAGTCACCAAAATATGCAGTTTTCTCATCCGTTATAAGACGGTCAGACTGAGAGATAAGACGAGGATTTATAAGCTCTAAAAATGACTCATCTTCCTGTTTAACAACAACTATATTCCAAGGACTTCCAATCTGATAGGCTGCAAGTCCATCAAGTTTATTAGAAGTAATGGTATCTTTCATATCTTCAATTAACGAAACAATATTTTCATTAAATACTCTTACATCAACTGCAAACTCTACACTTAAAGGTGTTGGATATTTAATTATATCTTTAAGCATTCATTTTACCTTTTTTAAATATAGAGATTCTTTAAAAGAACCCCTAATTGATTACTAGTGACTTTTACTTACAACTACTAACATTTTTACATTAATAACTAAAAATCTAATAAATTGCCAAACAAGACATGTACGCATTGATTTTGCAAATGAACCTGGGATCATTGTAAGTGTAAACTGCTCAGTCTTTTCAAAGTTTAATTCTTCTTTTTTCATCATATTTTCCTTTTTTTAATTAGCCAAAAGGAGAAAACTCCTTTTGAAATATCAACTATTAATTTTCCTATTCAGGAATTAATGTCCAACCTGGGTTAAGTTTTGCTTTGTAAATAAACAAGAAGTGTAATATATGTTTAATCCAGTGTCCCGCAAGACCAATTTCACCAAAAGTATAATCTGTATCACGACCAGTACCAGGGTACTTCTCAAAGTCAGGAACAACAGGATAAACAGTCATTGCAGCGGCAGTACCACTAAATACACCTTTACCTGCAGATGCAACACAAGCCGCACCCATTTCAGCCATAGAAGCTTCATGTAAGTGAGCATTTTCACCTTTAGTCATTAAATCACAAACTGAGTGTGCAACAGCCTTACCGATGATACCTGAAGGCATACCAGTTCTTGGAGGTGTTGGATTAATAGGAGTTCCATTTGGAGAACTCATCGGTTTAGAGATGATATGTGGTGGTGCAAAAGCAATACCGGCAGCAAACATATTTGAGTATGTTGGATTTTGGTAAGTTTTTGGCCAGTCAGATGCTTTCCAGTTTTCATAAGCACCAGCAGCATAGTTAGCATCAACTTTCATGAAACCATTTGGAGCAAAAACAGTAGATGTGATATCTGAACCATCTTTAGCAAATGCTTTGATTCCAACACCAGCAAATGGTGGGATAAGCATAGCAAAGTCAAATTCCTCTTCACCCATAGAACCATCAAGAAGTTCATAACTAACTTTTCCAGCTTCTACTTTAGAAGTATGTGCACCAATTAACCACTCAACATTACGTTCAGAGAAAAGTGATTCAGCAAAAAGTTTTGAAGATACTACATATCCTCCAACTTTCATATGAAGTCCACCCATACCGAAGTCACCTAAGAAAGACTCATTAGAGATCCATTTCATATCAGCCATATCACGAACGCCAGCTTTATTTAACTCATGCTCAATATTGAAAATATACTCAAATGCAGCACCTTGACATGTACACATACCGTGTCCAGTACCAATAAGGAATTTTTGACGTTCCCCTGCTTTCATTTTAGCAATTGATTCTTGAAGTTCATGTGCAGCATGAACTGCATGATCAGCAGTACAAACAGAAACTGTATGAGAACCCATTTGACCATTACCATCACCAAGACCTGGAGTAGCATCAAAGTTTAGTTTAGGACCAGTTGCATTTACAATATAGTCATACTCAAGATTTTCAACTTGACCTTCTTTACCAGCTTCAGTAAACTCAATAGTTACAAAAGATTTGTCACTAGACTCGTTTCCTTCTGGGTTTAATGAAACTGCTTTTGCTTGTTTGTATGTAATTCCAGCTTTTGCATAAACAGGAGCTAAATCGAATGTAACTTCCTCTTTAGTCATTTGACCAACACCAACCCAAATATTAGATGGAATCCAGTTCCATTTTGAGTTTGGAGTAACTACAACAACTTCATGTTGTGAACCTAACCATTTTGCAGCGAATGTAGCAGTTGTATGTCCTGCAACACCACCACCTAATACAATTAATCTTGCCATTAAATTTCCTTATTTTTTCGTCTAAAAATACTTTATCAAAAAGTTATTACATTTTTATCACATAGTGCAATACTATAACTTATAATAATTATTTGTATGCATTATAAGGCTAAATAACTCCCTATAAACAGTAGTTTGTAAAAAAGAATATTAAAAATGATTTAAAAAAGAAAAACTTAAAAATAATTACATGTGTAGTTTTTACACATTTTAATGAAGGGTAAAAGTTAATAATTCCAAATAAATATATTTGGAATTATCATAATTTGTTATATTATAACTATATTAGCAAGAAGGAACATTTCCACTATCACTAGCAAATTCATAAAAGAAATCATAATAGTGTGTTAGTAATTTATCTTTAATATCTCCAGTACCTGGACATAAAGTTTGTATCTCTGATTCTAAGTTATTAGCTTCATTAATCTCTTCCCACTCATCTTGAGAATGTTTAGCTGCCATAACTGCACCACTAACTTTACATACACCTTTAAGCTTCTTTTTGTAAAGCTTCATTCCTTTAGCAGAATCTGCACTTGCAACTGTAGATCCGAAACTTAAAAGTATCGCTGCACCTAATGCAATTTTTATAATTTTGTTCATAATTAACTCCTAATGTAATTTGACATATTCTAGCAGTAATTTATATAATATTATGAAAATCATAAATAAATCATATAATTCTCATTATTTAGGGTATTTTTGAAACACTTTTTATAATTATAATAATTTGATATTATATTAAAGAATTATTTAACATATATACTAATAAAATAATTTTATATTTATTATAAGGAATATTTTAATTATGCAAAAAAATGAAATTGAAAAACTTTTTCAAGATGTCAAAAATAATAGCACGATGAGTAGACGTGATGCATTGAAGTTTATGGGTATAAGTCCTGTAGCTGCAATGGCTCTCTCTTCTGCTGGTGCAACACAAGCACAAGCTAGTTCTTCTGATGTAGAAGCACACATAGTTATCGTTGGTGGTGGAGCTGGTGGACTTATGGCTACGGTAAGACTTAGAAGTGCAGCTTCAAATGCAAAAATAACTTTAATTGCACCAAATGAAGTTCATCTTTACCAACCAGGACAAGTTTTTATGGCTGCTGGTCTTTACTCTGAGTCTGACATCCAACGTGATAATAAAGATTTCATTCCAGATGATGTAACTTGGATCAAAGATGAAGTAGCAACTTTTGACCCTGAAAACAATAAAGTAATTACTAAAGAGGCTAAAGAAATCACTTATGATTACTTAGTTGTAGCGACTGGTCTTGATTACAATTATGAAGGTATAGAGGGAATGACACCTGAGCTTGTAGGTCAGCATGGAATTTCAAGTGTTTATCTAAATGACCCTATTGCAGGAACTGCTAGAGGTGGTGTAGCAACTGCACAATGGTTTAAAGATGTAAGAGCTGCTGCTGAAAAAGCATCTCCAGAAGCACCTATTAATGTTATATGTACACAACCTGACACTCCTATCAAATGTGGTGGAGCACCTCAAAAAATACTTTATCTAAGTGATGATTACCTTAGAGGAAATGGTCCTGTAGGTGGAAAAGATGTAAGTAAAAATGCTAAATTTAACTTTTGTAAAAAAGGTGGCACACTTTTTGGTGTTCCAGCTTATAACAAAACTCTTGTTGAAGAAATCACTCCAATGTATGGAAATATTACAGATAAATTTGATCATGTTCTTAGAAAAATTGATGCTGCTTCTAAAGTTGCAACATTTGAACATTCATACACAACTAAAGGTGAGTATGATGAGGATTTAGAAGAGTATGATATGGTTAAACATTCAGAAATGGTTGAGATGCCTTACGATTTTATTCATGTTGTTCCTCCTATGAAACCTACTGCTGCTGTTGCTGCTTCTAAACTTGGATGGCAAAAAGGTAGTGGAAAAGGTTGGTTAGAGTGTGATAAAGAGACTCTTCAGCATAGACGTTATAGTAATGTATTTGGTATTGGAGATATTTTAGGTATCCCTAAAGGAAAAACTGGTGGTTCTGCTCGTCACCACGGTCCAATCCTTACTGAAAATCTTATTGCTGTTATGAATGGTAAAAAACCAACAGCAAAATTTGATGGTTACACAGTTTGTCCTCTTAAAACACAGTATGGTGAAATTATGCTTGCTGAATTTGATTACAATGGTGTAGCTCCAAGTTTTCCTATCTTAGACCCTGCAACGCCTAGATGGATGTGGTGGGCATTTGACCTCTATATGCTTAAAGCAATGTACTGGAACCTTATGATGAGAGGTTTAATGTAAGGAACTCTTGTGAAAAAAGAGTTCTTTATATTTCTATCGCTATTTCTTTTTTTAGCGATAGGAATGCATTTCTCTGCTTGGATTTCACATCCAGCAGAACACATCAAAGCATTACAAGATAGTCCTCTTGGACTTTTTCATCCACTTTATATTACATTTATAGTTTATTTTTTGATTTTAATTCTGAGAAGTATTGTGAAGGTAATTCAAAAAGTTTTTTCAAATATAAAGAAGTAATAAACTTCTTTATATTTTTATTTTATTTTATTAGTATGTATATCTAAAGTAAACTCTAATGTCCTGAGAACTTTCTGCATCTGTATCTAATAATGTTGGATCAGCCCAGAATTCTTCTATGTTTGATTTATATTTATAGTCCATATATGTATATCTAATTTGTGTTGTAAAGTGCCCTTTTTCGAAAGGTAAATTCCAATATGCTTCATAAGCATTCCCTCTTGTTGCAATCTTAGAACTACTTAATGTATCCTCAGCCCAAGTCATAGGAGCCCAATATTTTGATCCATGATTATACTCAAAACCTATTTTTCCATCTTCAGTTAACATATCAGGAAACAGAACTCCTGCCCAAACACTATAACCGGTTTGACCTTCACTTGAACCAAGCATTTCATATCCATCTTTTGGAGCTGTTCTTGTAGCTGCAATAGAAGCAAAAACTATAGAGTTATCTAAGAAATCTACATCTTCATTTAATCCCTCGATTTGAAGAGATATAGCACCCATATGTTTTAAACCAGCACCAGTTGTTGCTCCAGCAGGATTAGTCACCGGATTAACTAAATCACTATTTGTTCCCATAAAGTTAAAAATTGCAGTATACTCAGCCATCAAATTTACTTGACCATTGTTATATAGACTCATTGGCATAACAAAGAAATCTACATTTTCATCTGTAGCTTCAACTGAAGTATATGGTGTACCACTATATGATGGTTGATTTATATTTGTATATGAACGACCAAATACAAACTTAATATAAGAGCCCTCTAAACCAAAAGCATTTCCAACTCTTAGCATAGCACCATCAACTTCCATATTAGTAATATGGGCTAAAGGAGAACCTGGTTTCTTTGTACCTTCTCTATAATTTGCTAAAAAACCATCTGTAGCAGCACGACGACCAGCACTAATACTTATTGGGAATGTACCATCTGTAATGTTATAAACAAAATATCCCTGTCTCATTTTTACAGTAATATCATCTGCTTTTGAACTTGCACGCCAATTTACATTTTGAAAAGGATCATCTGCTGATATATTATTACCACCCCATGTACTATAAACAGCTAATTGACCTTTAAAAGACAACTTATTTGTTGGTGCAGAAGCCATTCCTAGCCATAAACGGTTTGTAAACATTGAAGAGTTCGTTACCTCTTCTCCATTTTTTAATTTATAATCTAAGTGATCATAAGTTGTTCTAAAATCAATATTCCATTTAATATTATCGTAGCTATCATGCTTTTTAATTGCTGAAATTTTCTTATTTTGATGTTTCTGTTTTTTTTCTAATTTTGCTATTTTTTTACTGAGTGCATTTATTTGAACTTGCATAGCAGCTGTTGTATTAGCATCTGAATCTGCATTTGCGAGAGTTGCTGTTGCAAGAAATACAACAGCTGAGAGTGTAACTATTTTTTTCATATATATATTCCTTATACTTATAATAATTATAGACTATAACATAAAAGAGTCTAAATTATAATAAATCTAAGTTAAAGTTATATAACTATTTTAGTATTTTACTAATAATTTCGTATGTATTTTTTGAAAGCGAAGAGACAGAAATTATACGCTGCAGTTCCACTCTCATTAGCTCTTTATTTTCACTATTTATTCTTGAGTAAATTTTAAATGCCCCTGCAAGACCTGAAGCCATTTGGGCGTTTATCTTATCAATTTCAAGTATTTTATCTGCTATGAACTTATATCCACTTCCATCTTTTGCATGAAAATATTTATAGTTTCGAGAAAAAGAACCTATAAGAGCGCGAACTAAGTTTGGTACTTTTTCATCATATGCACCATCTTGTTGTAGTTTTTCAACTCTATTAAGTACTCCTTTTCTTTGTGAAGATGCTAAAAGAGCAAAATATTTGTTCATTACTAAAGTCTCTTTTTTATATTTTTCATAAAAATCATTAAACGCCAGTTGTGATATTTTTTCATCACAATTTTCTAAAATATCTAATGCAACAACTCTATCACTCATACTTTTAGACTCTACATATTGTTTGTATGCAAGTTCAATTATCTCTTTTGACTCTAATGAAGAAAGAATTTTTAAGACTCTATTTTTTAAAGCACGTTTTCCCATACTCTCGCTATCAAGGATAGCATCTGTATTATGATGGAGTCTATAAAGTGATAAAAGCTCCTCTTTATATCTCAAAGCAATAGTTTTTATTAAGATATCTTTAGCCTCGTATATCGGTTCAAAATCCACAACATCTTGCTCTTGCATAAGTGCTGAAACTGTTGGTAATTCAAGGAGAAGTGCATGGTATGAAAAATCTAATTTTAAAGATATAAGATGCCCAAAACTTTGGATAAACTCTTCATCTACACTATCTTTTTTCATTAAGCTTTTTAATGTTTGTAGTGCAAAATTTTGTGCAGATTCATACTTGATAAAACTATTTGAATCATACTTCATTAAAAAAGCATTATCACTTTTTTGATTTATTATGATGGGTGCAGAAAAATCTCGATTTATTGAAAGCTCTACTTTTGTAGTATTTACATTAAAACTAAATGTATGCTCTTCTTCCTTTATTATTAAGGTCTCATTTAAAAATTCTTCACCATTTTCATCTAAAAGTGCTATTTTTAGAGGATAGAAAAAAGGATTTTGACTACATCCATCTAGGCTTTTTGGAATAATTTGTTTAAGTTTCAATGTGTAAACACCATTGTTCAGCTCTTTTTCAACAGTAAGTTGTGGTGTTCCACTCTGATGATACCAAAGTTTAAAAGCTTCAAGATTTACACCTGAAGCCTTAGACATAGCCCATAAAAAATCATCTGTTGTTACTGCTTGTCCATCAAAACTTTCAAAGTATAAATCTGTTGCTTTTCTATAGTTTTGCTCACCTAAAAGTGTATAAATCATTCTAATAACTTCAGCACCCTTCTCATAAACTGTTGAAGTATAAAAATTATTCATACTAATGTATGATTTTGGTTGAATAGGATGACGAGTAGGAGATGCATCTTCTACAAACTGGCGTTCACGAAGTCCTTTTACATCTTCTATGCGTTGCACCTCAGCAGAGTTCAAATCAGCAGAAAAACATTGATCCCTAAAAACAGTTAGCCCCTCTTTAAGTGTCAACTGAAACCAGTCACGACAAGTTATACGATTTCCCGTCCAGTTATGAAAGTACTCATGAGCTATAACAGACTGAATTCCCATAAAGTTAGCATCACTTGCTGTATCTGTATCTGCTAGAACATAAGCTGAGTTAAAGATATTTAAACCCTTATTCTCCATAGCTCCCATATTGAAACTATCAACTGCTACTATATTATAATATTCTAGGTCATACTCTCTACCATACTTCTCTTCATCCCAAACCATAGCTTCTTTTAAAGAACTCATTGCATGGTGACACTTAGACTCATTTCCTAAATCACAGTATATATTTAACTCTACATTAGTTCCTAAAGCAGTTGTAAACTCATCACTTACTACACCTAAATCTCCTGCAACTAATGCAAAAAGATATGATGGTTTTTTATGAGGGTCAACCCATGTCACACCATGTCTTTTATCAAAACTATCATAACATTCTGTTTTATTTCCATTACTAAGTAGGATGGGATACAACTCTTTATCAGCTATAATAGTTGTTGTAAAAACACTCATAACATCTGGACGATCCAAATATGGAGTTATACGTCTAAAACCTTCTGGCTCATTTTGAGTACAAAAAATCGTTCCTGATTTATATAAACCCTCTAATTCAGTATTTTTATCTGGATATATTTTATTTACAATTTTGATGGTAAATTTCGATGGTACATTCAGAAGCGTTAAACTCTCTTTTTCTACGATATAACGACTCTCATCTATTTTTAAATCATTGATATAGACTTCAAGTAGTTCTAACTCTAAACTATCAAGTCTCAAGTGTTTTTCTTGAGTACTCTCTTTTGTAAAATTCATAACATTTTTTACTATTGTAAACTCTTCATAAAGTTCAAAAACTAAATTAACATCTGCAATGCTAAACATAGGTTTTTCATAATTTTTTAAATATATCTCTTGTGTTTGACTCATAATTTCTCTTTTTATAATTTATAGACATATAATAACGAAAATATAGTTTATGTAAGAGAAAAACCAAACTCTTTTAACATAAGAGTAAAAACTTCATCAAGAGAGGCTTTAAATGTTAACATTTTGTGGGAATATGGATGTGTTATTTTAAGTTCATTTGCATGAAGAAGAAGTCTATTCATCTTATACTTTTCTCTTATAAATTTATTATGTTCGCCTCTTCCATATTTTGTATCACCTAAAAGATGATGGTTTATATGTTTCATATGACGGCGTAGTTGATGTTTTCTACCTGTTTTAGGTTTAAGTTCTACAAGTGAATAACGAACAGTGTCGTAGATACCAACTCTGGCGTTTATCTCTACCTGCCCCAAACATCGAAAATCTGTAAGAGCTTCTTGAGGTTCTTTAAATTTACTACTATTTTTATCGCTTATCTTATCTAGTTTTTCTTTGAGAGGATGCTCTATAGTTCCAGATTCAGCAACATACCCACGACCAATAGCAATATAAGTTTTTTGGATAGTATGGGATGAGAACTGTTCACTCATAAGTTTTGCAGTATAACTATCGAGTGCAAAGAGTAAAACGCCAGATGTTGGTTTATCTAAACGATGAACAGGATATACCCATGCTCCTATCTGATCACGTAACATCTTCATAGCAAAGTAAATTTCATGTCTATCTATCATAGACTTATGAACTAAAAGCCCTGTTGGTTTGTTGATAACTACCAAGAACTCATCTTGATAGAGTATCTCTAATTCATAATCTTTAAACATATTTGAATGAAAGCCTACGAATCTCTTTTTGTAGTTTTTCTTTTTTTCTTTGTAGCAGTCATCTGTTTTCTAGTCTGAGGTATACCTGATGTGTTTGTGTTATATTTACGCTCTCTTTTTCCAGATGCACGCTTATGTTCGGCTTTGAGTTTAACCTCTTCTACATCTTTTCTTCTGATAGTAGGATCAGGCTCAAATCCATCTACTGTTTTTTGAGGGATTTTTTGTCCTATTAAACGCTCAATATCTTTTATATCATGTTTTTCATAGATATCTATAAGACTTATCGCCTCACCTTGACGACCAGCACGACCTGTTCTTCCTACACGGTGAACATAATCTTCAGGAATTGATGGAAGTTCATAGTTTATAACATAAGGGAGATTTTCTATATCTAACCCTCTAGAAGCGATATCCGTAGCTATAAGCACTTTAAAAACACCCTCTTTAAACTGAGTCAATGTTTTAAGACGATTGGCTTTAGTCTTATCACCATGAATAATACCACATTTTAAACCATCTTTTTTTAGTTCAACTATAAGTTCATCGGCACTTACTTTTGTTCGTGTAAAGACTAAAACCTGAGGGAAATTTCTAGACCCAATAAGGTATGCAAGGAGTTCTGCTTTTCTATCTTTGTCTACCATATAAGCTACTTGGTTAATAGTATCAACAGTAGTATTTTTCTTAGCTGTTTCAATGAAGGCTGGCTTAGTTAAAATGAGCTTTGATAATTTTCTTACTTTTTCACTATATGTAGCAGAAAATAGAAGTGATTGGTGGCGTTTAGGTAAAAGAGGATGTATTTTTCTGATATCTTTTGTAAAACCCATATCTAACATTCTGTCAGCTTCATCAAGGATAAATGTCTCTACATCTTTAAGATTAAGTCCTTTTTCTGTATGCTCAATTAAACGTCCAGGTGTTGCAATGATAATATCAACACCATCTTTAATTTTCTGTCGCTGTTTCTCTAAATCTTTTCCACCTACTAAAATCATAGTTTTAATATTCATATTTTTAGAATAATTTTCAATATCTTCAAATATTTGTATACTAAGTTCACGAGTAGGAGAGAGTATAACAGCTCGAACACCTTTACCTTCTAATGGTTTTCTCAAACGCTGAAGTAGTGGCAAACCAAATGCTGCTGTTTTTCCTGTTCCTGTTTGTGCTGTAGCGAAGATATCACTTTTAGCCAAAACTAAAGGAATAGCTCTTTTTTGCACTAAAGTTGGATGCTCATACCCCATATCTTTAATTGCACTTAGCAGTGGTTTAATTATTCCTAGTTTTTCAAATGACATTATGTACCTTCTTAGTTTATATATGCAATTTTACCATATTTTTTCTCTACAAATTTTATGATTTTAAACACTTTCAAGCTAACTCTATAAATATTGATGTTAACATTACAAAAATTAGATAGTAGAATTAAAATAACATGATAAGAAAAGTCCTTAAAAAAACAACAAAAAGTCAAAAACTTAAAGCCTTTATCGCGAAGTCTAAAATATCGCCTGAGTTCTTAGCATCTACAAGAAAGATGATTATAAGAGGTGTAACTCTTGGGCTATTTGTGGCGTTTATACCTATGCCAATGCAGATGGCAGCAGTACTTCTTTTCATGCCATTTTTTAGATTTAATGTTCCTATTGCTATAGCAATGGTTTGGATTACAAATCCTTTTACTATGCCTCCTATCTATGTGATGGAGTACTATACTGGTTCTTTCTTTTTAGGAACAGAGATATCAAATGTAGAGATGACAGTAGGATGGTTTCAAGAAAATATAGATGACATTTTCATACCACTTTACACTGGAGCACTTTTCTACTCACTTACAAGTGCTTTTTCTGCATACTGGCTTGTAGATCACTTTTGGAAATCTTCTGTTAAAAAAGCAAAAAAGAAACATAGACATCATAGATAAAAAGCTATCTTATAAAGTTTAACTCATTTAGGGATAAGAAATAGTACATAATTCCCGCAATCCAAATTATCATAATGGCAATATGCTTTAATAAAAAAGAGACTTTACTTGTCTTATGTCTAAAAAGTGCCATACTTAATGTTGCGCCTAAAAAGCCACCAATAAGAGAAAAAGTGTGTAACTCTTTTTCACTAATACGAGATGCACCAATACGAGAACGATACTTATCGAAAGTGTAAACTACAAAAGCTGCTATATTTACAAAAATGATATAGATAAGAACAGCTTTTTGCATTATTTTCTAAGACTCCAGATTAATAAAGCAAACCCTATCAAAAGAAAGGGAATACTTAGAGCTTGTCCTGTACTCATATGTAAAAAACTTGTATCATAATCTGCTTGTTTTACTTTTATAAATTCAACCAAGAACCTTACAGAGAAGATACCAATAAAAAAGAGACTTAGAAGTGTACCTTGACGAAGGCTCTCTCTTTTCAAGCGATAGAGAAGTGTTAAAGCGATAAAAATAACTAAGTAGGAAAATGATTCGTATAGTTGTGCAGGATGTCTAGGTAATAGGTCTACTCGTGTAAAAACAACTGCCCAAGAGAGGTCAGTTGGGTTTCCAACTATCTCTGAGTTCATAAAGTTACCCATACGGACAAAAAATCCAAAAAGTGCAGTTGGAATAGCTACCCTATCTAAAAGCCAAAGATAATCAAGCTTAAATTTTTTAACAAAAAAGTAAAGAGAAAGGACAACTCCTAATCCTCCTCCGTGAGAGGCTAAACCACCCTCCCAAACAGCAAATATTTTCATAGGATTTGCAAGATAATATGATGGGTCATAAAAGAGACAATGCCCTAGCCTAGCCCCAATAACTATCCCTATGACAATATAGATAAACATAGTATCTAAATCATCGACATTTTTTCCCTCTACCTTATAAACCCACTTCATAAAGTGAAGTCCTGCTAGAATTGCGCTCGCAAAGAGCATTCCGTACCAAAATACATGAACACTTCCAAAAGAGAAAGCAATAGGATTGAGACTCCAAACAAAATGCTCCACTATTTTTCTTTAAGTGCTTCGGCTATAAGTTCTATAGGGTTTTTAAACAGTGTTGTAGACTCAACACCCATAGAGTTGTTTATCTGCATACGACAAGCAGAACACTCAGCTGAAACTATCTCAGCTCCAGTATTTTTAATCATCGCAGCTTTTGGTTTCCCTGCTGCTACTGAGAAGTGATACTTCTCTGTTTGCATAGTTATTCCACCAAAACCACAACAAGCATTTGGATCACTCATCTCTACTATTTTATAGTTTTGACGTATAAGATTTCTAGGTTCTTCGTGAATACCTTGCATCTTTTTCGCATGACAAGGGTCATGATATGTTACGATTTGTGGTGCTTTTTTCTTTGAAGCCAAGAGTGCTTCAAGTTCAGTATGATTTTGTAACCACTCTGTAGCCATAAAGACCTTACTCATAACAGCTTTTGCTCTTGCTTTCCACTCAGGTTGGTCATGAAAGTAGTGTTCATAATCTATCTTTAGCATCGCAGAACAAGTAGCCTCTGGAACGATGATAGCCTCAACATCCCCAGCAAACTTCTCAAAATACTCGATGTTAAACTTGGCGTTTGAATCAACTGTGTCAAAATCACCTGTAAAATAAGCAGGAGCAGAACAGCATTTTTGAGACTTAGCTAAAAAGGCATCTATCTCTAAAGCTTCTAAAATCTCTAAAAGACCATCACCTACACCCTTATAGTTATAATTCGCCAAACAGCCGATAAAGATAGCCACTTTTCTCTTGCCACCATTGTTTATATCTTCTTTATGAGAGTTTAAAAATGATGTTTTACTTAGACTAGGCATAAGTCTATCTGTCTTAATCATAGGAAGATTAAAACGAGTATGCATAGACTCAATGTCAGCTTTTATCTTAAAGCCACAAGTCTGAAATGTCCAGCCGAGTTTAAACGCCAAGTCATTTAACCAGCGATGTCGAAGGAGTAAGAAGAAAGCTTTTTTATACCAAGCTATACCAAATTTCT
>Ga0256826_1000320_pt1 | contig 28385 bp, 24 predicted proteins | sample CV79metaG_FD_185975 | JGI IMG/M metagenome (GOLD analysis project Ga0256826, IMG submission 185975) | Hydrothermal vent microbial communities from East Pacific Rise, Pacific Ocean - CV79 | ecosystem: Environmental > Aquatic > Marine > Hydrothermal vents | place: Pacific Ocean: East Pacific Rise...
AAGTAGAAAGGTTCGTACTTTTTAGCATCAGTTTTAAAGATTAGTTCATCTTCATCATTGAGAGTAAAAATTATGTTGTTTAAACCTCTTAATGGCTGTTCAATAGAAATTTTTGCATTAAAAACAGAGTTTATAATTTGATCTTTTGTATCTTTAAAAGCTTGGATTTTCTCTTTTATAATAGGTATTTGATTCTTATCATGACGATTAGCTTCTTCTAGGGAAAATTTTAATTCCTCAATGTCCTCATCAATAAGATCAAGTTTAGAGATAAGAATAGGAATCTCTTTATAGTTTATTTTAAAGATATTATCTTCTCCGCTCACAAGTTTAATAGCTATAGAGTTAGAAGCATAAATTTTAAGATTACTTTTAACATGACCCACTTTGACATTTTTTGCATAGATAACTCCACCTAAAGAAGATTCTACTTCAACATTTGTTGCATGAACCTCTCCACCTTCAAGAAGACCGATTTTTGCATCATGACAACGAAGAACTCCCTTGTGACGGTTTATATTAGCAAATCTTGCAAACTGTGTGGAGTCTTGATGCGTCGCTCCATCTATACGAAGATTAACAGCTTCTATAATAGCATTTGCACCAATATGACCAGTGATATGAATAGTCTCAGAGACCAATTCAACACCTTCCCCAATACTATCTTTTGTTGTATCATTTTGAGCAATATGAATTTCAATGTTATTCTCTTCATCATCAGCTATATTCTCTTCATTTCTCGAGAGCTTAGATTTTCTCATTTTGTTATCAATAATAAGTTTGTTATTGATAACATGTACAAAGCCCTTTACTTTACTTTTATAGAGTTTTTTTGTTTCATCTTCATATACAGAGATGCTCTCATCGAGTTCTAAATCTAAATCATCTTTATTGTTTGCATAGCCACTATCTATGATCTGTCCATAAGCATTGAGTCCATTTTTACCATATATTGGCTTTTTAAACTCTATGAGAACTTCATCTACATCTACTTCTATAATCTGGTTATGTGAGCTTTTTTCTTCAAACCAATAGATGAGTTTGCTCTCTTTTGTTATTGTAGGCTCAATCCCATCAAAAAGTGCTACTCTTACCTTTTTTAGAAATTTTCCAGCATAAAGATATTTTGTAAGTATTTTTAAATTTTTAATCATCTCTGCATCAAAAATATTAACAAGAATACCGTTGAGGGCTTTTATCTTGTTTATCTCATTTACAAGCATCACAAAAATCTCTTTTGCTTTGAACTCTTTATATGGAATTATGGAGTTAGGATATAGAATAATTTTAGGATGTGATGAGTAGATTCCATAGTCTATATGGTACTTGAGTTTTAGTTTAGAGTTTGAAACTTTTGTAGGGGTAATGCTAAAGAGTTGTTGAAACTCTATATGTTCATTTAAGATTTTATCCTTATCTTCATAGTGTTCATTAATATCTTCATTAAAAAGAACAAATTCAGAGGAAGAACTATCTTTTATATAAGTGCTCAGCGAATTTATCTCAAAGTCACATTCTGAAAAAGGAGTTAGATGTTCTGATGCAAAGGTTTGCATTGCATTGTTAACATTTCTTGTTTTTATTTCGCTCATCTGTACCCTTAGTGTTCCAGCAAGTCACTGTAGTCATATTTTGAAAAGTCTAAGTATAGTTTACCATTTTGTTGAATGATTCTAATATCGCTATCATAAACACTTAAAAATCTTTTTTTAATCTTTTTTCTCTGGTTTGATTTTAAATCTAAACTTTGAAGATAATCTCGTAGTTCTACAACTTCACTCTTTTTTGTATTTAGAACTTCTTTTACTTCTGCTGTTGGGTATGTCTCTATTTCATGGATTGTTTGAGGCTCTTTCTCCATCATCAGTTTTGTATTGATAAGTTCTAAAATATTTTTAAGTTGTTTATCTTTTGAGCTGTAAATCTCTTCGATTTTATCTCTCTCATCTCGAAGCATCTGCTCTTTATCGTCTATAAGTTTGTCTATTTTCTCTTCTAATTGTGTAATTTTCTCTTTTAAGTGTCTGTTCTCTCTCTGATAAAGTGCTAAAACAGTTGCAACAGTAGTTTTTTGTTTTGTTAAAACAGGGGGCTCTGACTCTACCTGTTTCTCTGTAATTTTTACAATTTGTTCCTGAGTAGCTGAGTTTTTAGTCGCAATAATATATGTTACACCATCTTCAATAATATAGTTTAATTTTTTTGATCGAAGTTTTGAGTTAATCATCTCTTTTGACATTTTAAAATGTTTTGAATATTCATCTAAAGTAAGTCTCATATATATTCCTTATTTAAGTATAGAGTTAAAGTTTATGTTTGGTGGGTTTATTATACCCGCCTTTCTTAGCCAGATAAGGCAACCATTTTTTTCTTTATGATGTTTATCATGAAATGTGTACATTTGTGAACGCTTAAACTCTCTTTCACTTAGAAGAGTGCTAAAGTCCTTATATAAATCTAAAAACTTCTTAAGACTCTCTAACGCGATATCTGAAATCATAACAGTTGAGATAGTATAATTTTTTATCTCCAAGTACCTTGCACAATCATTAAGGCCATCACCAATATAGTTAGTATTTCCTAAAATATCTTGAAACTCATTTACATCACCTGTATGAACAGCAATTCTAATGCCCTCAAAGTAGGGATATTTTTTTGAAATATGGTCTGAGAAGTGGTTGAAACTGAGTCCTAAAATGGCACCAAACCCTTTAAGTCTTGGATTTAAAATACAGAAAAATCCATCGCCAGTAGAGACAAACCCAAGCACTAGTTTTGAGAGAGTCATGTTTGAGTTTATTAACATTTTTTCTATCATTTTTGAGTAGCTTTTAGTTAGAAAGTTGATGATTTCAAGCTGCTGCATTGAGTCGAGTTTTGAAAAGTTGATAACATCAATTAGTATGATATCAGTATGTATAGTCTTCTTTGTATCTTTTTTCATTATATCTCTAAAAAAGTTTTCTTTTAGTTTATCATAAAAGTTCTTTCAAATATAGTATATATTATAATTACGAAATTAAATTTTTAGGAAATAATTATGAGTATAGGCATTTTAGATATTGTAAAACCGGGTGTTCTTTTTGGAAAAGATGTTCAAAAGGTGTATGAGCACGCAAAAAAAGAGGGTTTTGCAATACCTGCTGTTAATGTAGTCTCTAGTGACTCAATTAATGCTATTTTAGAGTCTGCTGCACAAGTAAACTCTCCTGTAATCATCCAGTTTAGTAATGGTGGTGCTTCATACTTTGCAGGAAAAGGTCTTAGCAATGAAAATGAGAAAGCAGCTATAGCAGGTGCTATTGCTGGTGCAAAATATGTTCATGCCATGGCTGAAGCCTATGGTGTAGCAGTGATTTTACATACGGACCATGCGGCTAAAAAACTTCTTCCGTGGATAGATGCACTTCTTAAAGCGGGAGAGAAACATTTTCGTCATACTAAAAGACCTCTCTACTCTTCACACATGCTTGATCTCTCAGAGGAGTCTTTAGAGGAGAATGTACAGACTTGTAAGGCCTACTTTGAGCGTATGAATAAAATTGGTATGAGTATAGAGATAGAGCTTGGTTGTACGGGTGGTGAAGAGGATGGTGTTGACAATACCGATATGGATAACTCTCTTCTTTATACACAGCCAGAAGATGTTGGCTATGCTTATGAGGAGTTAAACGCGGTCTCTTCTCACTTTACAATTGCCGCTTCATTTGGAAATGTGCATGGTGTTTACAAACCAGGTAATGTAGAACTAACTCCAGTAATTTTAGATAACTCTCAAAAGTATATTCAAGAGAAGTTTAACACATCTGAAAAACCTGTAAACTTTGTATTTCACGGTGGCTCAGGTTCACTTCCTTCAGAGATTAGTGAAGCTATTGCTTATGGTGTTATTAAGATGAATATTGATACTGATACGCAGTGGGCTATGTGGATAGGTGTAAGAGATTACTATGAGACAAACAGGGCTTATATGCAGTCACAAATTGGGAATCCTGAGGGTGATGAAAAACCAAATAAAAAGTACTATGACCCTAGAAAATGGCTAAGAGATGGTCAAAAAACTTTAGTTGAGCGTGCAGTTGTTGCATTTAAAGACTTAAATGCTATGGATAGAAACTAAATAATGCTTGCTTTAAGTAGATTAATTACTTTAAGTATAATATCTATACTATTTACTACTTTGAATTTAAATGCAGATATGGAAAAAGGTAAAGATATATATGCCCAAAATTGTGCGAACTGTCATAGTGTAAATATGGGTACCGGAATGGGACCTGATTTTAATCTTGTTTCTTATAAAAGAAAAAGAGAAGATATTGTAAGATATATAAGTTCACCATCTACTATTTTTAGAGAATTTGGTTACAGCTCAAATGCTATGCCAGAACTTCCGTTAACACCAAAAGAGATTGAAGATGTAAGTAAATATATTGATTCCTTACAGCCTTTTAAAATTTGGATGAAAAAGTAAATTATATTTAATTTTTCAACTACTCCTACTATCTATTATTGTAAAGAAGTGTGTTCGAAAGATATTAAAAAATTGATAGAAAAATACTCTTAAGGATTTTGTATGTTTAAAGATTTTTTTGCATATGGTGAAAAAGTAGAGGGATACGATGTTAGAGTTATCAATGAAAGAGAAGCTAGAGCAGCAGCCGGAATTCTTTTTGTATTCGGAATTTTGAGTCTCACAAATGCGGTGATGCTGCATCATAGTATAGTGACTCGTTACTTTATTAGCTTCTTTACACTTGACTTTCTCATTCGTGTTATTAACCCTAGTTACTCCCCAAGTATGCTTCTTGGTAGATTTTTTGTGCAGAATCAAACACCAGAGTATGTGGGTGCTGCACAAAAAAGATTTGCTTGGATGATAGGCTTAGCTTTAGCACTTCCAATGTTTTATCTGCTTGTTATTAACTGGCAACCAAACCCTATTAAATTACTTATATGTAGTATCTGTCTTTTACTCCTGATTTTCGAGTCAGCATTTTCTATCTGTTTGGGATGCAAAATTTATAACTTTGTTATGCCTAAAAAAGCTTTACACTGTCCTGGTGATGTCTGTGAAATCAGAAAAAAAGAGAAGATTCAAACTTTTAATCCAACACAAAAAATTATATTTTTTCTCACTCTTGTAGTTATAACTCTAGGATTTTATAACTATGTCTATAAACTTGAAAATAGAACAGTTATTGGAAAAATCCTCTCAGAGAAAATGATGAGTGATGAGAAGAGAAAAGCTATCGCTGATGCTGCTTATCAAAAAGCTTTAGAAGATTTTGATAGTGATGATGAGGATTTTGAGTAGAGAACTGCTCTCTCAAAATGACTTTTTAATATCTTCAATAGAGTCTATCTTAGGGTTCTCACTGTAGTAGTGGATTAGAAGTTGATTTAGCTTGTTGAGATTAAATCTCCAGAAGTGTTTTTTATCAAATGCGGTATCATTTTGTATTTTTTCACATAACTCACTTGGAGTTAAACTTCCCTCATTTTTTTTAATAACACTCAAGACTAAAGAGAGTAACTCCTCTTGAGAAGCCTCTGTCGTGTCATCATCACTGAGCGCTTTATTTGGTAAAAAAGCATATATTTTCCATATGCTTGCCACTAAAAGTATGATGAAAAGTATCATCATTATTGTGGATGTATCAAGTTGCATTTAAATCCTTTTTAAATATTTATTTAACTCTATTTCAAGTTTTTTAGTGTCTATAGGTTTACCTATAAAGCCATCCATACCTTCTTTTATAAAATTTTCGATATCGGCTTCAAGTACACTTGCTGTTAAAGCAACAATAGGTGTTAAAAGTAAGCTATTATCTCGCTCATATTCTCTTATACGTTTCATGGCTGCGATTCCATTAAGCTCAGGCATATTCTCATCCATAAGGACTAAATCATATTTAGCCTCTTTAAACATCTCTATAACTTCAAGCCCATCATTCGCTATTTTATACTCTATCCCATAGTCTTCCATCAGTAAAGAGATAAGCATCTGGTTTGTTTTGTTATCTTCAGCTATTAGAATTGAACCACTATACTGCGGCTCTTCTTCATCATTTTCTAATTTTTGAAATTTGACAAGATTTAAGTCTCGTAAGTTAGTATCGTTAATAGCCTGAGTAATTGTTCTTGGAGTAAAAGGTGCATACAGAGGTTGTATATATGATAAATTTGCTAGTTTTATGGAACTCGAACGAAGCATAGCAATAGCTGCTTTTTTTGAGTTAACTATCTCTTCATTATAGTCATCATCTGGAATAAAGAGCAAAATATCATAGTTCTCATCATTAAACTCTTTAAGTTCTAAAATATCTTTAGCACCTAAATCTAGTAGATATTTTTTAATTAATTTTGCTTGAGAATTAGATGCTTTACAATTGTTAAGAATAGCAAAGATGTATGAAGCCATTTTATTGCTATCTATGAGCTCTTTGTTTAAATGGTTAATAATCTTGATTGGTACTTTAAAGGTAAATATCGAGCCAACATTAGGCTCACTGTTAACAGTGAGCTCACCACCCATTAAAGATGCAAGCTGTGATGAGATAGAAAGACCTAGCCCCGTCCCTCCATATTTTCTAGTTGTTGAACCATCTGCTTGTTCAAAGGCAGAGAATATTTTAGAGAGATTCTCTTTTGAGATACCAATTCCACTATCTTGAACACTGATGATTAGTTGAGAATCTTCTATAGTTATTTTGACTTTTATTTCGCCATCATCAGGAGTAAACTTTATAGAGTTACTTAATATATTGGAGAGAACTTGTTTTACCCTTACTGCATCCACTTCTATAGTTTGTGGTAGATTTGGGTCAATATAAACAGCATAGATAAGATGTTTTTCATAGGCCTTTGATGCAAAAAGAGCACAGGCATTACTAAACTCTTCAACAGGCTCAACTTTATAAGGGGTGATAGTAAATTTACCACTCTGTATTTTAGAAAAATCAAGTATATCGTTGATGATTGTAAGTAGTGATTTTCCACTATTGTCGATAATGTTGAGATAGTTTAAGGATTTCTCTTCCGTTGTTCTCTTTTTTAGAATAGTTACAAAACCAAGGATGGCATTAAGTGGTGTACGTATCTCATGGGACATATTAGCAAGAAATTCATCTTTTGCAATCTCTGCACGAACTGCTTTATCTCTCGCATCAGTGATATCTATAATCTGGTTTTCAAGCTCAATAGTCTGATTATAAACTCTATCTTCAAGGGAGGAGTTTAGTCTCTCTAGAGAGTCTGTCTGCTCTTTTATTTTAGCTGCTATAAGCTCTATAAGCTCATTAAAGACCTCTTTGAGTTCACTAAGATTTCGATTATGAGGTTCAAAATATGGACGTTCACTAAAATCACCATCTTTCATAAGTGTAACAATCTGTGTAATTTCTTGAATAAAATATTTGTCTTCTTCTAAATTCTCCTGAATCATCAGAGAGTTTTTATTGATATTTTGTGCCATTGAATTGATTTCATCATCGGTATTTGTATAAATCTCTTTGGGTTTTTTACTCTGAAAATTTAAAAAATTAAAAAAATCATCAATTCCTTCTTGGAGTTGCATAATTGAATTTTTTATAGAGTTGGCGATTAGATAAGTCGCTATTAGTAGGAAAAGAATTATTATAATTGAAGTCATACTAAGAAGCATAAGTGAAGTATTTGTATTGTTGATCTCACTCTCTATCGATGTGTAAATATTATGAAAAATTGTCTTTTCTATACTGTGTATATCATTAATCCTTTGTGTGCTTATTTTGAACCACTCTTCTGAATGAAGATGTATTTCAGAATTTTCAAGCTTTTTGTAAAGAGAGAGTATCTCTACCTCATCAACTGCTCTCTCTCTATTTTTAACATATGTTTCAAATGATTTTTTTAACTTGGTAGCTATCTGTTTCTCTTTAGAGTAATCACGAGTTAAAGGAATATATCTATCTATCAAATTATCGAAGGTCATTTTTTTATTTAAAAATGCTTTATAAAATTTTATATTGGCTGTTTTTTGGTATCTTAGTAAATCATGAACCATCCCACCGTAACCAATGGTTTTATAAATTTGATGAATAAGATATGTTTTTAATTCACTATAAATTAGCTCATCCCTAGCAATTTGAAAGAAGTTATTCTTATATTTTTTATGAATATTATTAAGTCTATTACCTAATATTGTGTTTTCTAAAAGAGAGTCTATCTGGGTATATTCATCATTTTGTGAAGATATTAAACTATGAAATAATCTAATATCTCTCAGGGAAATATTATTTGTATGTGATAGTTTTGAGACTAAAGCTCTCTCTTTACCTGCAAACTCTTGGTACTGAAGAACTCTTTTTAATATAGTGATATCTTCATTTGTTTTCTTTGAAGCAGCATTGAATTTTATACTATTAAAAATTGAAATAAGTTGATTATTTAAAAATGAGTAATATTGAAAATATTGATTATCTGAGTTGTCTTTGTCGGCTATAGTTGTTCGGATGAGCTGAATGGATTCTAATGCAGAGTAGAAATCATCTAAATACTTAGTAGTTGTTAAGGGTAAAATATTTTTTGCTAAAGTATTTACATAGGCTTTAAATACTGAAAGCTCTTTATTAGTAGCCTCAATCTGTTTATCTTTTTTTTCTTTAAAATGATTATTAGAAATCTGGTTTAAATAGATACTAGTTAATCCGCGTTCTAATTGGATTTCATGAATCAAATTACTAGTTATTTGAATAAATTTTAACTGCTGAAGTTCAAGCTTATTTTTAGAGAGGTCCGTATATTTATCATTGACATTATTAATAGAGAAGATTAATAGAGTGATAATTGGCAGTGCCACAAGAAGCAGTAGCTTTCGCATAATAGTAAATTTCATGAATAAACCTATATTTATAAGAATAGTTTTGATTATAACATAAGAATTTTGTTAATATTACACATTAGGAAAAGATATGAATGATAAAGTTTTTACAAAACCGATAAAGAAACAGTTTGAGTTTGATGAAGAGGTTGCAGCTGTTTTTGATGATATGCTTGAGCGAAGTGTTCCTTTTTACAAAGAGAGTCAAAAAATTACAGAATTCTTTGCTCTTAAAAACCTAAAAGAGGGTGGAGTGCTTTACGATTTAGGCTGTTCAACTGCTACAGTCCTCTTAAATATACATAGAAAACTAGATATAAACGCGGAGCTTATTGGTCTTGATAACTCTGAGGCAATGCTCGCACAAGCAAGAAGGAAGTGTGAGGCCTATGGTGTTGACATCGAGGTCTTAAACGCGGATATATTGGAGTTTAAGTATAAGAAGGCAGATGTTTTTATATCTAACTATACTCTGCAGTTTATTCGTCCATTGGTTAGAGAGGAACTTGTGAAAAAGATAGCTGACTCTTTAAATAAAGATGCTGTTTTTATCTTTAGTGAAAAGGTTATCTCTCATCACTCTAAGCTCAACAAAGATTTAATCGAATGTTATTATGATTTTAAGAAAGAGCAGGGGTATTCGGAGTATGAGATTATGCAAAAACGTGAGGCATTAGAGAATGTTTTAGTTCCATATAGTGAAGAGGAAAATATTAAAATGGCATTGAACTCAGGATTTTCTCACTGTGAAGTAGTATTTCGCTGGGCTAATTTCTGTACTTTCATAGCAATAAAATAGTATAAACAGAGCTCTTCTAGTAGACATTTCCTTGTGGGACTGGCTTCTCTTTTTTAAACCATTCCCCCATCTCACCGTAAGTAATCATATCATCATCACAATCTTTATGGTAAAAGCCTTGTAAATCATAGTACTCTTTGCACTCACTATAGTACTTGGCTGAGATGCCATTTTTATTAAAACATCCAGAGAAAAGAAAAATGGTTAAAATTAAGAGCAGAGTTTTTATCATATTTGTTCTAAGCATTTAATGTGCCTAAACCTTGAAGGTCTCTTTTGTTTTACAAAACTGAGTTAAAAAACACTCATCACATTTTGGATTTTTTGCAGTACATACATATCTACCAAAAAGTACCATACCTTGGTGAAGTGCATGCAAATCATTTTTAAACTTTTTTACAAGAGTGGCTTCTGTTTTAATGGCTGTTTTATCATCGCTTAAACCCAAACGGTGTGAAACACGAAAAACATGAGTATCAACAGCCATAAGATTTGCCCCTGTATACTCTATCATAACAACATTTGCTGTTTTTTGACCAACACCAGCTAGGCTCTGTAACTCTTTTTCATCCATAGGTATTTTACCCCCATAGACTTCAACAACTCTTTGTGCCATTGCAACAATATTTTTTGCTTTATTGTTAAAAAATGAGCAGGAGTTTATAAAACCCTTCACTTCATCTAAGTCTGCAGCAGACAGTTCGTAGACACTTGGGTACTTTTGAAACAGTGCAGGAGTTAAAATATTTACCCGTTTATCAGTACACTGAGCGGAGAGGGCCACTGCTACTACAAGCTCATAGGCATTTTTATAGGCTAGTTCGGTAACTGCTTCATCATAGCGCTCAACGAAAAGTTTATGTATCTCTAATATCTCTTTTTTTGTTGCTTTTTTCATAATGCGAAGTTTATCTTATTTTTGCGTTATAATCAAAAACAATAAATTTAAAGAGGAATTTTTTATGGGCTTTTTTTCATTTTTTTCTAAACCAAAAGCAGAAGAAGTTGTTCATTCTGCAGACTATAGTAGCTATTTTACAAAGGAACTTTTCTCAGAAATAGTTGATAAAAATAGTTCAATGATGCTCTATTTTACTAAACGCGATGGCTGGATAGGTGCCAATAAGATATTTTTTGAGACCTTTAGACTTAAAAATATTGAAGAGTTCAGAAGTCGATACGAGAGTGTGAGAGAGCTCTTTTTATCTGAAAGTGAAGAGATTTTCACTGAGGAAGATAAGAGTTGGCTAGATTACATTAAAAAGCATAAAAAAAAGGGTTATCACCTTACAATATCTAATGCCGAGGGCGATACATTAAGTATCAATGCTAAATGCCATATCTTTTCAAAAAGCCAAGAGTTTTACATACTTGAACTTCATGACATAACAGAACTTCATAATGCCAAGTTAAAAACGAGAGAGGTAGAGAAGCTTAAAACTAGATTCCTTTCAAATATAGGGCATGAATTTAGAACACCAATGAATGGTATTTTAGGTTTTATTGAGCTTATTAACCAGACTAATTTAGATAAAAAACAGCTTGAGTATATCAGTATGATAAATCGCTCTTCTAGAAACTTGATGGCAAATATAGAGACTCTCTTAGATTTATCACAGATGCAAGGTGGTCGTCTGAAACTTGAAAATGTCTCTTTTGATATACTCCCCGAGATGGAAAAACTAGCCTATGCTTTTTCTATCGCTGGACGGGACAAGGGTATAAAGGTTCTCACCTTTATAGATCCTAAACTTCCAGAAGCTCTTGAGGGTGATATTAGAAAAATTAAACAGGTGATGAACTCACTCATTCAAAATGCACTAAAGTTTACCTCTCGTGGTGGTAGAGTTATTGTTGAGGTGAAGCTATTAAAGCGACAGGTTAATGGTGATTGCAGTATAGGATTTAGTGTTAAAGATAACGGTAAAGGTATAGCAAATGAGCAGATTGCACTTATAACCGAACCTTTTCATGCAGGGAGTCATGCAGATGAGAGACTAGGTGTTGGGCTGAGTCTCTCTCACGGTTTAGTAAACCTTATGGGTTCAGAGTTAAGAATTCAGAGTGAAGAGGGACATGGAAGTTATTTTAACTTTGTCCTCTCTTTTAAAGCCTCTAAAGGTCAAGCTTTCAAAATGATGCCTAAGAAAAAAGTTAAAGTCTTACTTCTTGATCAGAGTAAAGTAGATGAGGCAAATTTTTTAACTATCTATCTTCGAGCTTTCGCAATTGATGTCGTAAAATCTAATCTCTTAGATGAAAATGTATATAATGGAGTGGATGCTCTGTATATAATTGCTCAACAGAGTGACTCATCATGGATGTTAAAACTAGGAACATATACAAAAAAAGCTCCCGTTATTCTCCTTTTAGATGAAGATGAAAAACTTTTAACAAAACTTACACATATTGTAGATGAAGTTGCAAGAAAACCACTACTTCCTACGAATACCTCTAAGCATTTAGGAAAACTATATAAATATTTTAATACAAAAATTGAGACAAAAGAGAAAGAGAATTTAACTCTAAAAGATGAGTTGATAGCTCTTGTTGTAGAGGATAACCTTATTAATCAAAGGTTGATAAAAATACTGCTCCAAGAGTACTCGATTAGAGTAGTAACAGCTTCAAATGGTGTTGAAGCTGTATCAATGGCTAAAAAAAGTAGATATGATATTGTTTTTATGGATATTGATATGCCTGAAAAAGATGGAATTACTGCAACGAAAGAGATAAAAGCAGTGAGTAGTGAAAATATCAGAACACCGATTGTCGCTTTAACTGCAATGGCGATGGAGGGTGATAAAGAGATGTTACTTAGGGAAGGACTTGATGATTACATGTCAAAGCCTCTAACACGTGAAAAATTGGAAAATGTATTGGGAAAATATCTAAAAGTTAGAGCTTAAAAGGGTCAACTCTTACTCTTGTTTAATAAGTATTAGCATTAGAGTACTAAAATTTTCATATAAATAATATTCAAGGAATATGAATGACTACAACAAAAAAATTATTATCAGTTTTACTATTAACTAGCACACTAGTGAGTGCTCAAACTCTTGTTACCGTAAATGGAACTGCTATTACTCAAAATGATGTTGATACAGCTTTGATGAATGCAACACAAGGTAGGTTTAATCAAGTTCCTAAAGAGAAACAAGCTCAGTTTAGACAAGAAGTTCTACAACAACTTATTGGCACAGAGTTGGTGTATGGTGATGCTAAAAAAACTGGTGTCTTAAAGTCAAAAGAGTTTAAAGATGAGTATGTAAAAGTTCAAGAGAGAGTTAAAAAACAGTTAGCTATTCAAGTTTGGCAAAAACAGCAACTTGATAAGATTAAAATATCAGCTAAAGAGTCAAAAAAATATTATAAAGAGAATCCAGAAGAGTTTAATCAAAAAGAGAGTGTTCATGCTCGACATATTCTTGTTACAACAGAGAGTGAAGCTAAATCAATTATTTCTGAGTTAAAACCACTCTCTGGAAACCCTCTTAAAGAAAAGTTTATAGAACTTGCAAAAGCGAAATCTACAGGACCAAGTGGCCCAAAAGGTGGAGATTTAGGATTCTTCGCTCAAGGTCAAATGGTCCCTGCATTTAATGACACTGTATTTAAAATGAAAGTAGGAACAATCACTCCAAATGCAGTTAAAACACAGTTTGGGTATCACGTTATTTATTTGGAAGAGAAAAAAGCGAAAACAGTTAGAAAATATAATGAAGTCAAAACTTTTATTGATGAACGTCTTAAGATGGAAAAATTTAAAACTGTTATGAAAGACAAAATGGCAAGCCTGCAGAAAAAAGCAGTTATTAAGTAGTGAACCACTCTTCTATCTCTAAAATATTTTTAGATGGAAGAGAGTTCTTGATCAAACGCGATGATTTGATTGACCCCTATTTAGCGGGTAACAAATACCGTAAACTCTACACACTTTTACAAACCCCCTCAAAAAACTTACAAACTATAATCTCTTATGGTGGGACACAGTCAAACGCGATGCTTGCTATTGCAGCTATGTGTAAGCAAAAAGGCTGGGAGTTTATATACTATACAAAGCCACTCTCTCAAAAACAGAGAGAACAAAATATAGGCAATTTTACACTCGCACTCTCTTTTGGTATGCGGCATATTGAAATTCAAAATGAGTTATATAGAGATTATATAGCCTCTTTAAGTCTAAATAGAGATAATAAAATATTTCTTATAGAGCAAGGTGGAGCTGTAGTAGAAGCAAAAACAGGCTTAGAAGTTTTGGCTAAAGAGATACGCGAACAGAACCCTGATGTTGATGCAGTTGCTACACCCTCAGGAACAGGTACTACCGCTCTTTTCTTAGCTCTTGCCTTACCTGAGTATAAAGTATACACCACACCCTCTGTAGGAGATGTGGCATATCTTAAAGAGCAGATGCGTGCTTTAGCTGAAATACCAGAAAATCTTCATATTCTAGAACCTCAAAAAAAGTATCATTTTGCAAAACCATACAGAGAGTTTATAGATATATATAAAAAACTTTTAGATGAGGGGATAGAGTTTGATCTGCTTTATGCACCATCACTTTGGAAATCTCTTTTAGAGCAAACGGATGATAAAATCTTATATATTCATAGTGGTGGAGTAAGTGGAAATGAGAGCATGCTTTATCGATACTCTCAAAAAGGTTTTAATCTATAAAAGTTACCGAACTCTCTAAGCTTACACGCTCAGGTTGGTACTGATTTATTTTTGCTTCTTTATCTTCATAGCCAAGAACTACACTATATAGAAGTGCTAAGTTATCTGGAAGATCTAAAACTTTTGCTATAACTTTACCAAACTCAGTAGTAGAACCTTGAGGGCAAGAGTCTATTCCAAACTCTTGAGCTGCGAGCATGATACTCTGCATATAAGCACCACAATCTATAAGTGCTCCCTGCGCTTCATCAATATTTGCCTTATCTGTACATACAAAAATTACAGTTCCAGCACCAAACCATCTAAAGTTATCTTTCCACATCTCAATTCTAGTGTCATTATCTTTTCTATCAACTTCCATAAGTTTGTAAAGACCTGCACCAGTTACTATTCGACGTTTTTTATATGGATTTACCCATTTAACAGGGTAGTATTGAATAAACTGATCATGCATAATACCCTCATCCATTTTTTCAATAATCGCATCACCAATATTTTTAAGAATTTCAGCATTACTAATTGCATAGACTGTCCAAGGTTGCATATTTGCCCCACTTGGAGTCTGTCCAGCTGCATTTAGAATTTTTTCTAAGGTCTCTTTTTCAACTGGTTTTGCTAAGTATGCTCTTTTTGATGAACGATTGTTTATTGCTTCTAAAACAGATGGCATGAACTATATCCTAAAACTTTTTTGTAATTATAGTAGAAAGTAGATTAAATTACCATTCAGAGATACTTGTTAAATTCAACTAAAGTAACTTGACAAAGATAGACTCAACTTGATATAATATTGTCATAACTAAGATAAAGGAAAAATTATGAATAATAATATATTTGAAAAACTAACACATAACATGACAGAGTCTATAGAGTCAGCAATTTCGCTTGCACTCCATAATAAAAATCAAGAAGTGGAGTTAATACACTTTCTTTGGGCGCTACTTACAAACTCTAACTCTGTACTGAATCAGATGTTCAATAAACTAAACATTGATAAAACAGCAATAGAGCTAGATGTTAGAAGTCTAGCGGAGAAACTTCCAAAGTCCTCTTCCGTAAGTAAAGAGAGTATAAGACTCTCAAAATCTTTTGTACATACACTAGAGAATGGTGCAGGACTTATGACAAAAAATGGTGACAACTACTTAGCAGTTGATACTTACATAATTGCAAACTTAAAAACGGAGCCATTCTCTACTATTCTCCAAAAATATATAGATGTAGCGGAACTTGCTAAAAATCTAGAAGCAAGCCGTGGGGGAGCAAAGATAGATTCTCAAAGTGCTGATGAGACACTAGAGTCTCTCTCCAAGTATGGTATCGATTTAACGGCAGAGGCAGCGGAGGGGAACCTCTCACCCGTTATTGGACGTGATGAAGAGATAACTCGTATGATGCAGATACTTATTCGTAAAACGAAAAACAACCCAATGCTTTTAGGGGAACCAGGAGTTGGTAAGACAGCCTTGGTGGAGGGTTTAGCTCAAAGAATTCAGAGTGGTAATGTTCCAACATCTCTGCAAAATAAACGAGTAGTAGCACTTGATATGTCGGCACTGATTGCTGGGGCTAAGTATAGAGGCGAGTTTGAAGATAGACTCAAAGCAGTTATAGATGAAGTAAAAGAGAATGGAAAGGTTATTCTATTTATTGATGAAATTCACACTATTGTAGGTGCTGGAGCTAGTGAAGGTTCTATGGATGCAGCAAATATACTCAAACCTGCTCTTGCTCGTGGAGAGCTTCATACGATAGGTGCTACAACACTCAAAGAGTATAGAAAGTACTTTGAAAAAGATACAGCTCTGCAACGCCGTTTTTTACCGATTAACTTAGATGAGCCAACAGTCAATCAATCACTACAGATTCTTCGTGGAATTAAAGAGCGTTTAGAGACACACCATAATGTAACTATTACAGATAGTGCATTAGTTGCAGCAGCAAGACTCTCAGATAGATATATTGCAGATAGATTTTTGCCAGATAAAGCGATTGATTTGATTGATGAAGCAGCAGCTGAGTTGAAAATGCAGATAGAGTCTGAGCCAAATGTACTGAGTGCAGCTAAACGCTCTAGTTCTGAACTCCATGTAGAGCGTGAGGCTCTAAAAATGGAAGATACTCCTGCAAATACAAAACGTTTAGCAGAGATTGAGAAAGAGTTAGCAGATGTTGAAGAGAAAGTTCAATCCCTAGAGACTCAGTTTGCAACAGAAAAAGAGGTTTTTGAAAAAATCTCAACTATTAAAAATGAGATAGAGTCTAAACGACGTGAAGCAGAGCAGGCCAAATCTGCTTCTGATTTTAATCGTGCAGCGGAGATAGAGTATGGAGAGATTCCAAAACTTATAGAGAGAGAAAAAGAGATAAATGAGTCTTGGAATAGACTTCAAGCAGAGGGAACTCTACTTAAAAACTCAGTAGATGAAGAGGCTATCGCTTCAATCATCTCAAGATGGACAAATATTCCTGTAAATAAGATGCTAGAAGCTGAAAAAGATAAAATCTTAAATGTAGAAGCTGAGCTTAACCGTGATGTAATTGGTCAGGAAAAAGCGACACATGCAGTAGCACGTGCAATTAAACGAAATAAGGCAGGACTCTCAGATACTTCTTCACCTATTGGTAGTTTTCTCTTTCTAGGGCCAACAGGAGTAGGAAAAACACAGACTGCTAAAACACTTGCAAAGTTTCTCTTTGATAGTGAAGATGCGATGATACGTATAGATATGAGTGAGTATATGGAAAAACACTCAGTATCGCGTTTAGTTGGTGCAGCACCTGGGTATGTTGGATATGAAGAGGGAGGACAACTTACTGAAGCTGTTCGTAGAAAACCTTATAGTGTTATACTTTTTGATGAGGTAGAAAAAGCACATCCAGATGTTTTTAATATGCTCCTTCAGGTTTTAGATGATGGACGTTTAACTGATAATAAAGGTGTTACAGTAGATTTTACAAACACAATAATTATCTTAACATCCAATATAGCGAGTGATAAGATTATAAATAACCCTAAATCAGAAGAGTTAGATGCTCTTGTTATGAGTGAATTAAAACAGGCATTTAAACCAGAGTTTTTAAACCGTTTGGATGATATAGTTATATTTAATGCTTTAGGCCAAGAACAGATTGTAGGTATCGTAGATATATTCTTCAGAGATATTGCTAAAAAAGTTGAACAACGTGATATCACCCTCTCTCTGAGTGATAGTGCAAAGGCTTACATAGCAGAGGCTGGGTTTGATCCTGTTTATGGGGCAAGACCACTTAAACGTGCTCTGTATGAGATAGTAGAAGATAGATTAGCCGATCTTATTTTAGAAGGTCGTGTAGTTGAGGGTAGTAAAGTTCTATTTGATTTCAAAGATGGTGAAGTAGCGGCTCTTGTTAGCTAAGTCTGTTTAGATGATTTTCAATAGGCTCAGGTTTACCTATATGGTAGCCTTGAGCATAATCGACACCTAACTCTTTAACTACTTCTAAAATCTCTTTAGAAGATACAAACTCTGCAATAGTTTCAACATGCAGTTTCTTAGCAAGTCCTACAATAGTTTCAACCATGATAACTGAGTGAGAATCTCTGTCTATATTTGATATTAAAGAGGCATCTATTTTAATAAAATCAACAGGAAGTTTCAAAATATGGGAGAAATTTGAGTATCCTGCACCAAAATCATCAAGTGCTATTTTTATTCCGTATGAGCGAATATTTGTACAGAATTCAAAAACGGCAGCATAGTCTTTAAACTCCTCAGTCTCTAAAAGTTCTATTGTTAAAAGATGGTTGTATTCGTAACTGTCAAATTTATTATAAAGAAGTTGTAGAGTCTGAGGATTGTCAATATCATCCATAGATATATTTAAAGAGCAGGGTATTTTATACTGCTCAATAGTTTCAAGAGTGTTGTCTAAAACAGTATGTGTCAGTTTGCTATATATGCGGTTTACTTTTGCAACATGTATGAAGTTAAATGGAGGTATAATCTTTCCATTTTCATCTTTGAGTCGTACTAAAGATTCATATTTTGTTGCTCTATTATTATTCTGTATGGGAAAAATAGGTTGAAAATAGGAGAGGATATTTTTACTCTCTAGTGCAAAAAGTAGTTTCTTATGACACTCAATATCACCCTTGTGGATTTTTTCAAGCTCTTTATCATCATTAAAAACTGCTAGTTGTATATTTCTAGACTTTGCATCCTTTAGTGCCATATCAGCATAGGCTAGCATCTTTTTTCTACCACTAAAGGCTATACCAGCACTCATAATGAGGTTGAATTTTTTCCCATCGTAGATAAAATTCTCTTTTGCATACTCTTTTAATATATCTTCTATTTTTTCTATAAAGTACATTTGGTGTAGTTTTACAGCATTTTTAACAACAAATACAAACTCATCACCACCAATATGATAGAGGAGTGTATTCTCATCATCAATTCTTTCGCCTAAAAAGTCAGCACTCATCTTAATGGCAATATTCCCAATTTCTTCACCATAAACATCATTAAACTTCTGAAATTTATCTATATTGAAGAGGGCCATCTGTTTAAAGTTGTAAAGAGTTGCATCTTCAAGTAGTTTATTCCGATTTGGTAGACCTGAGATAAAATGAGTATAGATCCTATGATGTAACTCTTTACTTTTTTTAGCTATTTCCTCTTCTAAGTCGTCATTATATTTTAGAAGTTGGCTCTGTAGCTTTTTTTGCTCTTTTTCTGCATCTTCCGCACGTTGTAGCTCTCTTTTAATTTGAATGTTAAGCAGATTAAATTTATAGATAGAGAAAAATATGAGTATAAATGCAGTTATAAAAGAGATGAGAAGAGTATTGCTACTTTTTATATTTGACTCTTTGAGCTCTAGTAAGTTTATATATAAAATTTCATTAGAGAGGTCGATTAAGCGTTCAATATCCTCTGCAAACTTTACGGTAATAGCATTAAATCCAATAACAGCATCTTGAATGTCATCTAGATCCTTTGAGTGAATAGCTTCAACTAGAGAGTTTTGAACTGCATTGTAAGCAAGGATTCTTCTCTTAATTTTAAGTATTATATCATCAACGGAAGTTTTTTTAATCTCTGATGTTTGAACAAATTTTTCAAGTTTAGATGTTAGTTCGGCTAATGCTTGTAAAGAGGATTGAGAGTTTTGAATTGAAAATGTATCATTTAAAATAATAGATTGTAGAATATTTGCTTGATTCATTTCAATATCATGATTGAGTTTATTTGCAAAGTATGAGAGTTTTATCTGCCTTTTTTCTATGTTGAGAATCATTTTATTATTTTTATCAATACCTTGATAACTGATAAAGAGTGAACCTAAAAGGAGAGAAAAACTGATAAAGAGAGAGATAAATAGTTTACTTTTAAAATTCAAAATTTATTCCTAGAATTTAGCTTCAAAAGTAAGGTAAGAAACTCTTTGCATAGCATCTTTTTTTGCAGGTTCACCAAAATGCCATCCGCTACCAGTATACTCTTCATCACTCTGCATAAAGCCAAGTTTTGTTGAGAGATTTTTATGAAAGTTCCATATTCCATAAAGCTCAATTACTTGACCACGAGTAGCGAGTTTATTGTACATATCTTCAGCACCTTGAGTCGCACTAAACCAGTATTTACTTCCATAGTTATACTCTGCTCCGATATTAAGGGTAGGTGTTATGTCATATTTTGTACCAAGATAGATTGAATAGCCATTAGAGCTTAGCATTTCACCCTGTGCATAATCAGCTTCAGAAAATCCAACATTTCCACTTTCCGTTAAACCAGCCTCTTTTTCGGCAAGATTACTTGAAAGAATTTGATAATCATCTTTTTTTCCATTTCCATGAGGATTTGATATCGCAGTATGTATAAAAAGTGTTGTGTCACTCCCTGCAAGTTTATCAATATCTAGCCCAATACCAAAGGTCAACATATTCCCAAGTGTATGGGCATCTGCCGAGCTAACATCTGGTCCAAGATAGGGGTGGGCTTTTAAATCATGAAGCATATTTACCCCAAATGAGAGTAGGGATTTCCCTAAAAAGTTAAATTTTGTATCTGCATATAAGCCTACAACATTCGCATTGTCAATATTTTCTCTATTACATTGGTAAGGGTAGAAAGTGGCTCTCATAGTGTAGGCTTTTGCAAGAATAGCTCTTACATAAGTACTCTCTCCTAGTTTTTGAGTTCCTATAATTCCATAAGTATTCATATCAAATACAAGAGCAGGGAATACTGATTTTCTATTACTGTTTTGTCCATACTGCATAGGTGTTCCACCTGTTGTAGGAAGTAGTCCAAATGAGAAGGTTGTAGCATAATCAGAGTGTTTGTTTGAAGTGTAATCTATATATGCACGATCAACATCAAAAGCACTTGAGGCTTCTGCAGATTTTATATCACGAGAGAGTATACAGAGTCTCTGGTTTGATTGTGAAGAGTTAGCAAAAATCATACGACCATGAAATTTTAAGTCATCCCCTAAAGAGGCATCCATATTGAGTCTAAAACGAATAGATGCTGCAAGATCAAAATCTTTTGAGTAGTCTGTTCTTCTATTATAAGTTCCATCTGGCTGATAGTTTGGATTTCCGTAAATCATCGTGTGCTCATTCTCTATACTTTTATTTGTATAGTCCATCTTATCAACACGAATCAGTACCTCAGGTGAAAAGTTAATTTGATCTAAAATACTTTTTTTCTCAACCTTCTCTATAATTGGCATTCTCTCATCTAAATCATCTTGATGGAATTTCATATCTTTTTTAAGTGATTTGAGCTCATCTTCTAGAGCTTGAATTCTATCATCTGCAGTGTGAGAAGCTAGAAGAAGTAGTGGAGTTAAAAGGAGAAGAATTCTTATCATAGTTTATAATCCTGGTACTATAGGCTGCTCGGAATCTGCAGCATGTTGTATAAGATACTTTTTTAGGGAATCTCGTGTTGAAGTGGAGAGATTGTTTAGTTTATATTTTTCTAGGCGTCGTTGGGATGAGAAGACTCTTTCCCACTGAATAGTTGCTTTATTTCCGGGATAAAGATTTAACTCTTTTGCAAGATTTTGAATCTCGTTAGCATCTAGCATAATAATTGTGAAGGCAAAAATTAAAAACAGGTGTTTGATGATTTCCTCCATATTATTTATGTTTGCAATATCCTACTATTACATTTGTTACATTTATATTAAGTAGCTCTAAAAAGTACTATTTTTTTTGAAATATTTGTAAACATAGTCTCATGTTCTTACATTAACCCCTCTTTAAGTAAATATTATGTATTATTTCGGACTTAATTTTATATAAGGATATGTCGTGAAAAGAACATACCAACCCCACAATACACCTAGAAAAAGAACTCATGGTTTTAGAGCTCGTATGGCTACTAAAAATGGTCGTAACATACTTAACCGTCGTCGTGCAAAAGGTCGTAAAAAATTGACAGTTTAGGCGATTTTAATACACTCAAGCTCCATAAAGAGTTTCAGTATATTTACAGAAAAGGAAAGAATCAACATTCAAGTAGTGTTGTACTTTTTTTTCTTCCTCAAAATTCAGTTAAAAAAATTGGATTTACTGCTACTAAAAAAGTTGGTAATGCTGTAAAACGCAATCGTGCCAAACGTAGACTTAGAGCACAATTTCTCCAGCACTCAAACTCACTCAAAGATGGTACTTATATATTTGTTGCTAAACATTCCATAGTGAATATTTCTCATGAGCATTTATCAAATGATTTCAAAAAAGTTTTGAGTAAATCTAAGGTGTTTTTATAAGATGATAAGATTTGTTTTATTAAAACTACTATGGTTATATCAGAAGTTTTTTACTCTTATTGGCTTTGGTTCTTGTCGGTATTATCCATCTTGTAGCGAATATGCACGCCTAAATTTTGAAAATAATTCAATTTCAAGTGCTTTTTACCACTCTTTTACTAGAATACTACGTTGTAATCAATTATTTGATGGGGGTATCGAGTATCCACTACTTGATAAACTTTCGTGTAAGCCCACAAAACTGGGTGTAAATACTATAAAATATTGGCTGGTACCAAATAAAAAAAACCGTTATTACATCATAAAAAATTTTTCATATAAAGGGTAAGAAGTGTTAGATAAAATGACGCCAAACCAAAGATTATTAGTAGCAGTGCTACTTTCAGTAGTTTTTTTCGTAGGGTACACTGCGATTTTTCCACCAGAACAGCCACCGATAGAGACTCAAGCTCAGAGTGATAATGTAGAGTTAAAAACGAATGCTAGAAATAGTAATATAGCTCAAACTTCAGCAGTAGAATCTGCAGTAGGGCATGAGATATCTGCACAAGAGCAGATAGCAGCGACAGCTTCAAGTGATATACTTGTCGTGAAAAATAGTAAGTTTATCCTAAAAGTAGATACACTTGGTCGTATATCTTCAAAAGAGTTACTTCAAGATAAATTTAGAGATAAAGAAGATAAGCATGCACAATTAATTTCAGCATTTGGTACAAAGCCTCTCTTTGTAAGATTTTTAGATGAGAAATTAAATCAAGAAGCGACATCAGTACCTTATACTGCATCTTCACAAGAATTAATAGTAGATGATAAAGCTCAGAAAGTTGTTTTAACACAAAAATTAGCAAGTTTAACAGTTACAAAAGAGTTGACTTTTTATCCTGATGGTCATTATGATGCGGTTGTATCGCTCTCAGAAGATAAGAGGTATTTTATTTATTTAGGACAACGTCCTCAAGTAAATGAAAAAGAGCAGATGATGACAGCAAAAGGTGCTATGATTTATACTGATGATGAGCTGCTAACAATTATTGAAGATGGCGATGTAGAGGGAAGAAAAACATTTACTGGTGTTGAGCTTATAGCTGCATTTGATCAGTATACAGCATCTATTATGTATGGTTTTGCAAAAGATACAAATATTATTGTTGAGAGAGATCGAGATAACAACCCTGTAGTCTATTTTGATGCTCTACAGACAATGAAATTTAACGGTTATGTAGGACAAAAAGAGTATAAAAAATTAGAAGGTATTAAACCGGTCCTTACACATGCAATTGAGTATGGTTGGTTTACTTTTGCCTCAAAACCACTTTTTGCACTTCTTTCATGGTTACATGGTCTTTTTGGTAACTGGGGTTGGGCTATTATTGGACTTGTTACAGCTGTTCGTGGAGTACTCTATCCATTGACATATAAAGGCATGATGTCTATGCAAAAGATGAAAGCATTAGCACCTAAATTAAAAGAGCTTAAAGAGAAGTACAAAAGTGATCCGCAGCGTTTGAATGCTGCGACTATGGATATGTATAAAAAACATGGAGCAAACCCACTTGGTGGTTGTCTTCCAATGCTTCTGCAAATTCCTGTTTTCTTTGCAATATATCGTGTACTTTTAAATGCTGTTGAACTTCAAGGTGCTCCATGGATATTATGGGTAACAGATTTATCTCGTATGGATAGTTACTATGTTTTACCACTCCTCATGGGTGCATCTATGTTTTATCAACAAAAACTTACACCAAATAACTTTAGTGACCCAATGCAAGAAAAAGTGATGAAATTTTTACCTGTAATTTTTACATTTTTCTTTATTACATTTCCATCTGGTTTAGTTCTTTACTGGTTTGTAAATAATCTTTTTTCAATTGCACAACAGTTTATTGTAAATATACAGTTTAAAAATCAAAAAGACGCTGAAATAGCAATTGCTAAACATGCGGAGAAGAAAGATGATTAAAATCGAGGCGACAACTTTAGAGGAGGCATATCAAGATGCTGCGTCTACTTTAAGTTGTTCTGTTACGGAATTAACAATTGAAGTTGTGCAAAACCCTTCAAATGGTTTTCTAGGTCTTTTTAAAAAAACAGCTATTATAGTTGCTGCTATTTCTGCTCCTAAAGTAGCTGAGAAAAAAACTACAAAAGAAGAGCCTAAGGCAACTCTAAAAAAGTCAACATCTCCAGTGAAAAAAGAGAAAATTTCTAAGGGTAAAGTAGTTTCTAAAAAAGAGAAGCAAGATAACTCGCATACAATTTTAAACGATACTATTATGCCTGCATCTTTTGTAAGTGATCAAGATGATGAGGATGATGATTTATCAAGTGGTCTAGCATTTACAGCTGATTATGATGATGAGTTTGACAATACAGAAGAGAATTCTCTAAATATTGCTCAAATAGCTCTCAATATTCAAGGTGAGATTAACACTCTTTTTGATTTAACATGTTTTAAAATAGAGAAAATAGAAGTGAGTGTATATGACGAGAATACACTTCTAATTGAGTTTAAAGGTGAAGATGCAGCTCTTCTTATAGGAAAAGAGGGTTATCGGTATAAGGCTCTTTCGTATATGATTTTTAACTGGATAAATACAAAGTATGATGTTCAACTCCGTTTAGAAATAGCAGAATTTTTAAAGAATCAAGAGGAGTCTGTTTCTAGATATCTAGTAGGTGTTTGTGAAAATATAGAACGCGATGGTCGTGCACAAACTAAAATTTTAGATGGTGTTTTAGTTCAGATTGCTCTCCGTGAACTTCGTGATAAATATCCAGACAAGTATGTAGTTATCCGTTCAACCCGTGATGGATTAAAATATATTATTGTAAATAACTATAATAATTACTAAAATAGTATGAACTCCGATACAATAGCTGCCATTGCAACCGCAAATGGGATAGGCTCAATTGCCATTATTCGCTTAAGTGGCGATATGGCATTAGAAATTGTAAAAAAACTCTCACACAAAAAAGAACTTACGCCTCGATATGCGAGCTTGACAAATATTTATGACTTTAACGGTGAACTCATTGATGAGGTTATAGTTATTTACTTTAAAGCACCTCACTCATTTACTGCTGAAAATGTTGTAGAGATTCAGTGTCACGGTGGGTTTATTGTTGCACAAAGTATATTAAAGGCTACATTAAATGCAGGTGCCAGACTGGCAACAGCAGGTGAGTTTTCAAAACGTGCTTTTTTTAATGGTCGAATAGACCTGAGTGAAGCAGAAGCAATAGCACAGTTAATAGAAGCAAAAAGTGAAGATGCCGCTAAAATTTTAGCACAACAAATAAAGGGTTCTTTAAAAGAGTTTATTGAGGGCGTTCGTGATGAGATTATTCATATTTTAGCTTACTCTGAAGTTACTATTGATTATGCTGAAGAGGATTTGCCTACAGATTTGGTTAATCAGATACAATCAAAACTACAAGAACTTAAAAATCTTTTAGCTAAAACACTTCAAGCTTCAAAAGCTAGAGAAGGCCTTATGCAAGGTTTTTGTGTAGCTATTATTGGTAAACCAAATGTTGGTAAAAGCTCACTTCTTAACTCTCTTTTAAACTATAATCGTGCTATTGTTAGTGATATTGCGGGGACTACGCGTGATACTATTGAAGAGCAGGTAAAAATTGGGACACATCTTATTCGTATAGTAGATACGGCGGGTATTCGTGAGGCAAAAGATGAGATTGAGCGAATAGGTGTTGAGAGAAGTTTGGAAGCTATAGAGCAGAGTGATATAGTTGTAGCACTCTTTGATAGCTCAAGAGAGTCAGATGATGAAGATATGGAGATAGCGAGACTTGTAGAAAAGTACCAAGATTCTAAAAATATTATAGTCGTTAAAAATAAGATAGATTTAGAGCAGAAGTTTCAGTTAGGGCACCTTGATTTTAATTTAGAACTTAACTCTAAAAATGATGTGTCACCACTTATAAAAAGTTTAGAAGAGATTATGGATGTAAGTAACTCTTCTGATGAAGTTATGCTTATCTCACATCGTCAAATTTCAGCAGTTGAGAAGACAATGCAAAATATAGAGGAGGCATTTGAGCCTTTAGAGACCCAAGAGTTAGAGATATTCTCTTTTCACTTAAATGAAGCAGTAAAAGAGATGGCAAGTATAACTAGGCCATTTGAAAATGATGAGATGTTAGACAAGATGTTTGGCTCTTTTTGTCTTGGAAAGTAGAGTGAAATATATAGCAATAGACCTAGGACTTAAACGCATAGGCTTGGCATACTCAGCACATAAAGATATAGTAACCCCATTGCCAGCAGTCATAAGAAAAAATCGTAATCAAGCATCATCGGAAGTTAAGAAAATTATGGATGAGTGGGAAGTAAACGCGGTGGTTATCGGTATTCCTCTTGGTGGAAGTTCTGAAGAGGAGATGAGACGACGCATTGCACATTTTATGAATTTAGTCGCGTTTGAGGGTGAAATTATTTATCAAGATGAAGCGGGCAGTTCTAAAGAGGCAGAGGCACTTATGAAGGGCGAAATTAAGCAGATTAGAGATGGTCGAATAGACTCACTCTCTGCTAAGATTATTTTGGAAAGATATCTACTGAGTATTAAATATAAAAAGTAGAGTCTCTCAACTAAAGAGCTTTAAAAAATTTAGCAGCTTCTTCTTGATCTTCATCTAAATCATCTCTGTCAAAATCATCATCATTCGCTAATTTATCTTTTACAATTTTTTGGCAGTAATCATAAAGAACTTTTTGAGCCTCTGCATCATCTGCTATAAATCCAAGACCACTAAATTGGTAAGGTTCTTCTTGCTCTATACAAAGAACAGTGCCATCACACTTATCTTCAAGAACTTCAACAAGTTCTCTATATCTTACATTAAACTCAGTTATTTGCCAACCGATATTTTCTAACTCTTTATCTGCAAATTCTGCAACACCATCAGCCGTAGTATCATCATATGATGAACGCGGTGTATTAATCGTAATAAGCTCTTGCCAGTTTGAAAATGCTTTTACTAAGACTCTATTATCATCAACAACTAACTGATAGTTCTTTCCAAGCATACTCTCTAGTTTTGGTGTTTGAGCAGGCTTGAGAGCACTTGTCTGTTCTGGTATATATTTACCCTGATAGATAAAAATCTCTTTATCTCCAAAAGGCTCATATTTCACTTCACCTGAGATTGTAATTGCAAAAACTTTTGATGAGTTAATAGCACTCACTAAAGCAGCTTTCTCAACAATGATAATTTCTTTAAATAAATTAAACTTTTTCATAAAATTTCCTTTTTATTGTTGACATTATAAAAGTTTTTGCTTTATTTTAGTATAATGCGACAAATTTTTAAAAGACTTAAGAAAAGACTTAAGAACTTTATGAAAAATTGCACTAGTGCAATGAGCTTTGTGCTGAACAAAACCAAGCGTTAGCGTAGATAGCGGAATTATTTCCGATATCGTGAATATACAAATGAAGGATCCCTTCATTTTATGAATAAAATTAAGGAAATATACAATGGCATTAAATGTTTATTATGACAAAGACACTAGTTTAGACCTAATCAGAAGCAAAACAGTTGCAATGATCGGTTTTGGTTCTCAAGGACACGCACACGCAGAAAACTTAAGAGATAGCGGTGTTAGCGTTGTTGTTGGTTTACGCAAGGGTGGTTCTTCATGGGCTAAAGCGGAAGCTAAAAACTTTGAAGTTTTAACTATTGCTGAGGCAACTGCTAAGTCTGATGTTGTAATGATTCTTTTACCAGATGAAAACCAAGCTGAGATTTATACAAATGAAATCGCTCCTAACTTAAAAGATGGTGCTACTATTGCTTTTGGTCACGGTTTTAACATTCACTACGGTCGTGTTAACCCTGCTGCTAATATCAATGTTACTATGATTGCTCCAAAAGCACCAGGTCATACTGTGCGTTCTGAGTTTGTTCGTGGTGGTGGTATCCCTGACCTTATTGCTGTTGGTCAAAACCCTTCAGGAACTACTAAAGAGTTAGCACTTTCTTATGCTTCTGCTATCGGTGGTGGTCGTACGGCTATCATTGAAACTACTTTCAAAGATGAAACTGAAACTGACCTTTTTGGTGAGCAAGCAGTTCTTTGTGGTGGTGCAACTGCACTAGTTCAAGCTGGTTTTGAGACACTAACAGAAGCTGGTTATGCACCAGAGTTAGCTTACTTTGAGTGTCTTCACGAACTTAAACTAATCGTTGACTTAATGTTTGAGGGTGGTATCGCTGATATGAGATACTCTATCTCTAACACTGCTGAGTATG
>Ga0256826_1000321_pt1 | contig 28366 bp, 27 predicted proteins | sample CV79metaG_FD_185975 | JGI IMG/M metagenome (GOLD analysis project Ga0256826, IMG submission 185975) | Hydrothermal vent microbial communities from East Pacific Rise, Pacific Ocean - CV79 | ecosystem: Environmental > Aquatic > Marine > Hydrothermal vents | place: Pacific Ocean: East Pacific Rise...
ATTCAGGTTTAGTCTCAATCTCAGGTTCTGAAACTTCTTCAACTTTCGATTCAGGTTTAGTCTCAATTTCAGGTTCTGAAACTTCTTCAACTTTCGATTCAGATTTAGTCTCAATTTCAGGTTCTGAAACTTCTTCAACTTTCGGTTCAGATTTAGTCTCAATTTCAGGCTCTGAAACTTCTTCAACTTTTTCCTCTTTTACAATTGCTGAAGTTGATGTTGCTGAATCTAAGAATGAGTTTAGTTCAGCTTCAACTGAATCTAATTCAGCTAAGGCTTGTTCCATATCCTTATCTTCCTCTAAATTTTCTCCAAAAGATGCAAACTCTTCATCATCACTATTTTTAGCATCTAATTCAGCAATGGCATTATCTATATCTGAATCAAGGCTTATCTCTTTTTCAGTTTCTAAATCCACTAAGTCATCTGAATCATCAAGTTTTACCTCATCTGTTTTGTCATTTACAGTTTCAGGCTCAATTTCAACTTTTATTTCAGGTTGTAAATCAAGATTGACCTCATTTTCAGTTGTTAAGCATTCAGTTTCTGAATTGATTTTAACTTCATTCTCAATTGGAGTATCAATTTTTTCAACAGTCTCGTCTGAAGTTTCAGGCTTTATTTCATTTTCTGTTTTTTCGTTAAGAGTTTCAGATTTTTTCTGTTCATCATCACCCAAAAGTCCATCAAGATTTACCTCTTCTTCGATTTCATCTTTTTCAACATGAGTTGTTTCTAAATCTAAACCATCTATTACAGCTTCCTCTTCTACAACTGTTTCTACAGCCATATTTTTAGTTTCTTCACTAAATTTTTCTAATTCCGCTACTAAGTCTGTTGGAAGAAATGGTTTGTAAAGAATATCATCAAAATCATTTCTGCTATTTCCATCTCTTGAAGCGATTAAACAACTTTTTTTAAATTTAATCTTCTCCTTAATCATGTCATAGCAATTTTCATCAATAATAAAAGCATCATCATCAACTAATAGGAGATCAACATCCTCTTCAATCAGTTCATCTACACTTCTAATATTAATTATCTCGTCAGAGGTCTTTTTTGCACTTAATGTAACAAGTTTCTCTACAACTGGATTTTGGTTGTATAACAATATTTTCATCTGAAACTATCCTTTTTATCATCTTTCTATTGATGTATTCTATCTAAACTTGACTAACTACCTTAAATTATTAATCATAGAACTTCTCTTGGTTAATATAGTAAATATACTCATAAACCTCTTAATCATATCTCTAGCCTTAAATCGCAAAACTGTTCCGTAGCTTTGATTTAAAGCTATTTTACTAAAACTATTTGAAAAAATATATAATATAGAATTATCTATTAAAATAAAATTTAGGTTCATAGGAGCTTCTCTAATTCCTGATAAAGTTTTAATGTTAATACCCTGATATATAGATAATTTATATATCAGAGAGTTTTTATTTGGATCTAATATTAAATTTAGTTCTGTACTATCTCTATTTAGAAATTTTACTAATATTCTAAATATTTTCTTTTCACTTAACTCTTGTGTAATAATATCAACCTGTTTTGCATCTCGAAAATCCTTTTTTAATTTATATAAAAGCAGTTCTGTTTCATCAGGAATAAGATAAATATCGGAAAATAAAGTTGCTGAAAACAGTAAGATATAGAAATAAGCTCTAAACATTTTTTCTCCTCTAATTTTAATTTTATAATTATATTTTTATACTTTATATATGAAAGGTTCATTTACTATTAATCATCTAATCAAATTTTAATATAATTGCTTAATGAAAAAATTGATAATTATCCTATTTCTCTATTCAAATTTATTTTCATACTCTTTAATTGATTATTATAGAGCAAATGGAAGTTATAATATAGGTAAAACGGCTGAAAAACTTTTAAAATCTAAAGATTTTTGGTTAAAACGACTGAAAAATTATGATACAGATTTTGGTTACTATGAAAACCTTAATAATCTAATTATTGTAAATAAGAATTTCCAATCTTTAGATTTATATCGATTGAAAAATGAGCAGTTTGAACTTATCCAAACTGCTGATATTTTAATTGGAAAAAATCAGGGATATAAAGCTATCGAGGGAGATAAAAAAACTCCAACAGGAGTCTATAATTTGACTAAACGATTATATAAGCTTAATCAATTTTATGGACCTTTGGCTATTGTTTTATCATATCCAAATCTATTTGATAGATTAAAAGGTCGAACAGGTTCTGGAATTTGGATTCATGGCAAACCTCTGAATGGAGCTAAACGAGATAGCTATACAAAAGGATGTGTGGCTCTTGAAAATAGCAGATTAAAGAAATTTAATAGATTAGTAAAAGATGTTCAAAAATCATTGATAATTCTTGAAGATGGTCAGTTGAAAAAAGTATCTAAAAATGATTTAGCCACTGTACTTTCATCTATTTATATATGGTTAGCAAGTTGGAAAGAGAATAGATTTTCAAAATATATAGGTTTTTACTCAAAAGAGTTTAAAAGATTTGATGGAAATGGTCTAAAATGGTTTCGAGATTATAAAAGATCTATTTTTAAAAAGCGAGAGAAAAAAAAGATATTTATTACCGATATAAATATATCACCATACCCTAATAATTACGGTAGAAATATGTTTTTAGTCAGTTTTCAAGAGGAATATAGAACATCTAAATTTACTTGGAAAGGAAAAAAGAAACTGTTTGTAGAGGTAATAAATAGAAAGATGAAAATAGTTATTGAAAAATAATCAATTTCTCAATATCTTTTCTGATATAATTGAAAAATTATTATTTTAAACAGACACAAGGTTGAGAATGAGTCAAGAGGCTACAAATCCAGAATTAGATAACAACGAAAATTTCGCTGACATGCTTGATAACTATTTAGGCAAAGAAGAGAAAGAGATGAATCAAGTAATTGAAGGTGAAATTGTTGAAATCCGAGAAGATGAAGATAGAGTTCTAATTGGAATAGGTGAAAAAAGAGAGCCTTATATTCCTTTATCAGAAATTAAAGATGCTGATGGCAATTTTATTTTTGTAAAAGGTGATAAGATTCAACTTGTCGTAACTAGCACAAAAGGTGGTAACTACCGAGTTTCTTATACTAAATATCTTGAGCAAGAAGCTACAAGAAAGTATATTGAAGAAAAAGGTGCTGAAAATATTGATGGTGAAGTGATAAACGGTAGCATCAAATCAGCTTCAAAACGAGGTTATCAAATTGAGCAAGATGGTGTTCTTTTCTTTATGCCACACACTCAAGCTTTCCTTTTAAAAAGAGGTGAAAAAGTTGAAAACAGAAGACTTCAATCTGACAAAAAAGTTAGAGCGAAAGTTATTAAAGTTGATGCTGCTAAAAACCTAATTATCGTTTCGAGAAAGAGATTTATTCAAAACGAGATTAAAAAGAGACAAGAGTTTATCGGAAAAGCTTTACAAGAGGAATCTGTTCAAGCAAAGATTATCGCTATCACAAAAGATAAGTTGATTGTTGATGTTGAGGGAATGATGAAAGGTTACATCTCTTCTGAAGAGATCAGTCACCGAGGAAAAGTTAATCCTTTTAGAACGAACAGAGTTCGAGATATTATTGATGCTAAAATCGTTAATTATGACGACAAAGAACGAGTTTTCAATATGTCAATTAAAGCTATTACGGTTGATCCTTGGTTAGAGATTCAAGAGCAGATTGAAAAAGGTGATATTATTGAAGTTACTGTAAGTAATATTGAAAGTTACGGTGCTTTTGTTGATATTGGAAATGATGCTGAAGGATTCCTACATGTTTCTGAAATCGCTTGGGATAAGAAAATTTCTCATCCAAAAGATTTTATTAATATTGGTGATGTAATTGAAGTTGAAGTTGTTGAGGTTAATCCTGAAGAACACAGATTAAGAGTTTCAAGAAAAAGACTTCTTCCGAAACCTTTTGATCTATTTAAACAAAACTTTAAAAGAGGTCAAGTTGTTGTAGGTAAAGTTACAAACATTACAGATTTTGGTGCATTTATCAGAATTGGTGAGGTTGAAGGACTTTTAAGAAACAGCGATTATGATTGGACTTTAGGTTCTAAATGTAAAGATGCTATGAAAATTGGCGATGAGGTTGAAGTTAAAATCTTTGACATAGATATGGAGAGAGAGAAAATTTCTTTAAGCAGAAAAGCTCTTCTTGAAACACCTACTCAAGTTTTTGCAAAAACACATAAAGTTGGTGATATTGTAAAAGGTAAAATTAGAGATGTTAAAGATTTTGGTGCTTTCGTAACGATTGGCGAAAATGTTGATGCTTTAATCAGAACTGAAGATATGACTGCTCAAAATAGAGAAGACTTTGTAAAAGGCTTTGAAGTTGAGGGTATGATTGTAACTCTTGATACAAGACGAGATAGAATTAGATTATCTATTAAACGACTTGAAAGAGCAAAAGAGCAACAACTTTTAAAAGAGATTAATGCTGAAAATGATGATAAAACAAGCAGTTTCGGTGATCTTCTAAAAGATAAACTAAAATAGTAGTCTCTGAAAAATAATGCAGCCTCATATACTCTTCCCTATTCTGATATTTGCCTTCGGAATGGGGGCATTTTTAACAACTTTTGTTGGCGATGTTAATAGTGAAGATGGAACTATTTTAACTGATAGTAAAAATGATATTTTCTTCACAAAAGAGGAGGCTTTAAAAAAAGAGAGTCTAAATAGTGAGAGTGTTGATTCTGAAAACCGTACCAAATGGTTATATCAGTTTCAAGAAAGTAAAGTTGCAAATTATCACTATCCTGCAACAGAAGTTTCAATTCACCTCCCACTAGAAAAACCTGACCATCGAAAACGATATAAATTAACAACCGAATATCTTGAACCTTATCAAAATTTTTGTGTTAATCAAGTTCTTAATAAATTGACAAATATTCGATATAAACTTATTGAAACTGGCGATAAAATTAAATTTAAAATTGAATCAACAGATAATAGAAATATAGATGCAATTGTTAAAGAATTTAAATATTATGATATTCAATATAATAGATTTTAAAAGCCACCTCTAAATAATCCATTAAAAACCGATTTTATTTAAAATCAAATTTTTAAAGGATTTCATTGTTTAAAAACATCTACAAAAATAAAAAAGTTTTAGTTACAGGACATACAGGTTTTAAAGGTTCTTGGCTTGTAAGTTGGTTATTAAAATTGGGTGCTGAAGTTATTGGAGTTTCAAAAGATATACCTACAAATCCCTCAATGTTTCAAGTTTTAAAATTAGAAAATAAAATTAAACACTATTTTTCTGATATTCGCGATTTGGAAAAGATGATTGAAATTTTTAAACATGAGAAACCAGACTTTCTTTTTCATCTTGCTGCTCAACCGATAGTTTCGACATCATATCAAAATCCAATTGAAACAATTTCTTCAAATGTTATGGGAACTGCAAATATCTTAGAAACTTTAAGAATTTTAGATCAAAAAATTACTGCAATTATTATTACAAGCGACAAAGCTTACGATAATATTGAACAAATTTGGGGTTATAAAGAGTCTGATTCAATGGGTGGAAAAGATATTTATAGCGGTTCAAAAGGTGGAGCTGAACTTATTATAAAATCATACTTTCACTCATTTTTTAAAAATTCAAAAACTATCCGTTTAGCAATTGGACGAGCTGGAAATGTGATTGGCGGTGGCGATTGGGCAAAAGATAGAATTGTAGTTGATTGTGTTGAAGCTTGGAATGTTGGAAAAAGTGTTGAAATTAGAAGTCCAAAATCAACTAGACCTTGGCAACATGTTCTTGAACCTTTAAGTGGTTATTTAAATTTGGGTGCTGAACTTTTTGAAAATTTTCAACTTCATGGAGAGGCTTTCAATTTTGGTCCAAAAGCTGAACAAAATCATACTGTTTTAGAGCTTTTAACTGATTTGTCGAAAGATTGGAATGTTAAAAAGCCATATCATATTACTGATAATATTCCTTTCCATGAAGCTGGGCTTTTAAAATTAAATTGTGATAAAGCTTTAGCATATTTAAATTGGCAAAGCACTCTTCTCTATGCCGATACAATTGAATTTACAAGCAGTTGGTATTTTGATTTCTATAAATCTGATAGAAATATTTATCAGAAAACAGTTGAACAGATAGATAGTTATGAACACTTAGCAAAAAATAGGGGTTTAAAATGGACGAAAATATAAAGTTTGTTGATGAAACAAAGATATTATCTGAAATAGTTAAAGTTTTACAAATTCGTAAAGTTTGCAAAAATGATTCTGAACTTCTTAAAAGTTTGAATATCTCAAAACAGACTTTAAAACAGTATTTAAAAACTCTAACAAAAACAGAAAATCCTAGATTTAAAGTTGTGAAAAGTGGTAAAAAACATTTTAAATTAATTAGAATTTTAAATAGTTTTAATCATAAATTTGGAGAAAATAGACAGGTTGTAACTTTAAAAACTGATTTAAAAACAGCTATCTATTTTCATAAAGGTGCAACAAAGTTTTTTAAATCTCAACAATTTATAAAAGAGTGTGGAGATGGTGGTATTCAATTTGAAATTTCATATAATCAACCTGATGAGGTTCTCCCTTTTATTCAAAGTTGGTTACCTCATCTAAATATTGTAGAACCATTGAGTTTAAGAAACTTGATGTTTAATAACATCTCTAAAACTATAAAAGTTGAAAGAATAATCCAAAATTTTGAAGAGTTTAATTTAAAAGCTCGTAAGAAAATTGAGAAATATGTTTCAGCAGTTTTAGAGAAAAAAAGCAATTTTATGGGTGGAATTGGAAATCAAATTGAGTTAATCGGTCTTGAAAAAGATAAATTAGCAGAATTTAAAAACCTGATTCATGAATTAAATTTAGGTCTGCACTATAATCCTGATGAAAAGATAAAAAAAGATGGAGCTGAATATAGAATAAAAGTTGAACAACTTTTAGAGTATCTTGAAACTTATGTAATTGATAAAATCAAGCAATCTGAACAGAAAAGCATAATTACAGACCTTGAAAAAAGAGTTCTATATCTTGAAAACTCTGTTAATTCTAAAATTAAAGTTATAACAAAACAGAGTCAAGTTCCAAAAAATATTAATACTGAAATATCGAAATTAAGAGCTGATTTAGTTAAAAGGCAGATAGCAAATCAAAATAGATTAATGACAATCTCTAGGTTGGAAGCAAATCTTATAACATCAACAGATATTAATAAAAAAGCTGTTTTAAGAAAGCAGATTCAGAGTACAAAATCTAATATAGTTGATACTTCAGATATTGAGAAAAAAATTAAAGAGTTATCTTAATCCAAATTATCGGGTTTTATCCCGATAATCTGTTTTTTAACTATTAAGACTAATAATCTATAATTAGAGAAGTTAAGAAAAGTTTATCAACATCTTCTTCTGGAGCTTCATTTTGGTAATTAACCGTATAACTAATTCCTAAAGATAGCAGACTACTAATTTTATGCTCAAAAGCTGTTACACTTTTTCCGCTAAAGTTATCTGCATTTTCAAAATCTTGATGATAAGATATATCTTGTTTAAATGTTAAAAAATCTGGTGTAATTGTCCAAATATATTTAATATCAGCATTTCCTGAAGAATAGTTATTACTATCAATATCATAAGCTTTATCTTGAGAGTATGAGATGCCTAGAGCTAAGTTTAGATTGTGAGCTTGATTAGAGATTGGAACTTTATAACCGATACCAGGTCCAATATTTAATCTATATTCAAAACCTGAAAATTTATCTGCGGTATAATCAGTTTTAATAAAACCAAAAAAGTTATCTGAAACTTTATGGTCATATTCACCCTCAATATAAAACTTGTTTGTTGTCTCTTTTCCATTGTCATCTGTTACATAGATACCAGTTGCTTTACCTTTAAAGATCTTATCTTTATCTAACTTCTTTAAAAAATCACTTTTCATTGAAAAAGTATCTGTTTCAGAATTACCGCTTGAGTTCATATATGATAGTTCAATATGAGTCTTTAGAGGATCTGCCGAAAGGGTTGAAAATAGTAAAGTTGATGCAATTAAGCTATAACTAAATTTATTCAAAATTTCTCCTTATAATATATATAAAATTATAGCAAACCTATCTTGTCAGAAAAAATGTAAATCTTTCTTCATTGAAATTCAGATCAACTTGAACACCTTTATTTAAATTTAATGTTGATAAAAGTTCGTTAATTGAGGAATATGTTCGAGGAAGAGTAATTGAAACCCCAATATCTTGATCCCCCAAATGAGTTTTTACTCTACCGGCAATAACATTAACAAACTCAGCTAATGAATCTAAAACTTCAGCAAGATTATCGATCTCTTCACCAATCATCATACTACAACTTTTTTTAGCTAAAGAGAATGGGAAAACTAAAATTATAATTCCTTCAATATCTCCATAAAATCCAATTGAACTTGCTAATTTATTATCTCCATCTTCCACATTAAGATCTTTAATTGTAATCTTTCCAGCCTTAACTGCTGAAACTCCTAACATCATCTCAAGAGTTGAAACAGTTGCATTGATAAAACTTGGAAGTTGATTAACTAAAGCTTTTGTCACAGATTTTCCATGATTATGCTCCTCTTTAATCACACCTCCAAGTTCAGCTAAAAGCTTTTTATTATTTAATAGCTCATCAAGAGTGGCAAAAAGTTTAACTTTCATAGTTTTTAGTTCATCTTTTATCTTTCGAAGAGTTTGATTCTCCTCAAGATTTACAATACATATATTTCCGTTAAGATTTGAAACATCTTTCATAATTCTCTCAAAAAAGTTCAGAACCTTAACATTCATTGAAACTATATTTTTCATATCAAATATAAAAAGTTTAAAACCTGTTCTAACAGCTTTATTGTGATATATATAATCAAATTGATCATCTATTGAGGTATCAAGATAACCAGTTAAAGTATAGATAATAGCACTTCCGCTAACTCTAGCAAATGGAACCACTCCAACAGAACCTATAAATGTATCTTGAACAATATCGTCATAAGCATGTTCTCGTTTCAGATGTTCAAAAAACTCTTTTTTTCTATGAGCTACAACTGGATTATAGCCTCTCTCAAAAAGTTCAATCCCCTGAAGATTTCTCTGTTCATAACTCTCATTCCAAATTAAAACAGATTCTTGTGCAATACTTGGAACTGTAAAAAGAGTTGCAATTTTGAAAGTTTTATAAAGAGAAAAATAGAGATTTTTCTCATAAAATCTTTTGATTGTATCAAACTGCATATGGTTATAATCGCAGAAACCAATTGTGATAGATGATTTTTCATCTTTAACTTTTTGGAGATTATCTAAAAGAATTGTAATTCCATTAATATTAAAAAATACTACTCTTTTAAGAGAGACTAAGACCATTCTAATATCTTGAGGAACTAATCTTTTGACCTCATCATCTGTGATTATAAAATAGGCATTTGTGGTATCAATAAAACCTTGAGGGTAAAATGTAGCAATCCGTTTTCTTAATATAGGTTTCATAGTTTAAAAATAATCTCCTAATGCTTTTTCAAACCCATCATAAACAGGTTGAATATATTCAATATCAAATTTAATAAATGTGTTAAGTTCGCTGTTAATAAACATAGGTTTGCTTAAAACATAGAATAGGAGAAGATGCATCCATTGACCTAAACGGACAGTTGTTGAATCTAATTTGGTGTTAGATTTTGATGAGGCTTGAATTATTTTGAGAGAAGTTTCAGAATATTCCCAATATTTACCAATCCGTATGCTGAACTCTGTGAGATGAACTCCCGTAAGTTTATGAAGTAGAAAATCATAATCTATAATTGATGAATCACTTAAAATTTCAAGCTCACTTTTAGAGTTATGAAAAAGTTCATCACAAACTATAATTGTTACAGGAAGAAGTGTAATAGCTGAAGATATATCTTTATCTTCAATATTTTCATATTCAAGAATTTTATTCCAGTAAAAGCTTAAATGTGCTTGTAACTCTTTAAAACTATTATCATCTAATTTGAAAACTTTCCACTCTTTTGGAGAAAGCAGAGATAAAAGATAGTGGTGAAGTAGTTCATAAACCATATCAATCCCGAGGATTGTAAAAATTTGAGTTATATCTTGAACTTTATTACGAATTCCAAAAATAGGTTTATTTATAAGATTTTGCATATATTTAACAAGAATAATATCCTCTTTTGCAATCTCTCCCGCCATTCTTAAATCTTGTTTCTGAATCTCATCAAGAGTCCTTTTAATAATATCAGGTTTTGGAGGAATATTTTTCATATAATTCTCCAAATCTTTTTTATTCACCATTTACAACACCTTAATATAGTTTTAAAATTTTAACAGAAATTAAAGATACTTATCATTTCTATATCTTTTTTTAACAATTCTAGCGGGAGTTCCATATAAAAGAGTGTTGTTATCTACATTTTTAAGAATTAAAGAGTTAGCACCAACCACCACATCATCTCCAACTCTAATTTGATGAATAATTGTTGTGCCAATTGAGATAGTTGAAAAATTTCCAATTTGAACACCACCGCCCATTACAACATTTGGAGCGATGGTTGAAAAATTTCCAATATATGAATCATGTTCGATAGTTGATGAAGTATTTATAATTGAATGTTTGCCAATAGTTGAATCTGAATTTATAATAACTCCTGCCATTACAACAGTTCCATCTCCAATTTGCACATTTTTACCTAAAATAGCTGATGGGTGAATTGCAGATATAAAATTGAAATTTGGAGATATTCTATCTATCTTTTTAACCATCTGAAATCTAGTAAAATTATCTCCAATTGAGATTACTCCACCAAAAACATCATATTTTTTAATTATATATAAGATATCATCTTCAGTTCCTAAAATTGGATATTTAAAAAAATGGCTTTCTCTCTTAAAACTATCAATATATCCGATGATATTCCACATATTCATCTTTTCTAAAGAGTCGATAATAACTTTTGAATGCCCTGAAGCTCCAATAATAATGATATTTTTCAAACTTCACTCCTATTCTTTAGTTCTATTTTGATAAAATACAAGATTAAAATTTAATTTAAGGTTTCCTGTTTATGAAAAAAATTTTGCATATTGAGGATAGTGAATGGAGTATATCAAAAATATCTCTAGCGATTCTTCTAGTTTTTATTTTTTCCGTATCGATTAGATATATTTGGGTTGATCAATTTAAAGATGTTGCAAGTTTCCAATGGCTTGAACAGTTGATGATTAATACAAATGATGGTTACTATTTTGCCGAGGGTGCTAGAGATATTCTTGCTGGAGAACATCAAGAGTTGGATTCATCTCCAATACATGATCCTGCTTCGCAAATTACGGCACTTTTTGCAAAGATACTTCCGTTTAGTTTTGAGACAATTATCTTATGGATTCCAGCTTTTCTAGGTTCTCTTTTAGTTATTCCGCTCATATTAATTGGACAGACTTTGCGACAACCGTTAATGGGAGTTATTGCAGGAATGGTTGGATCTATAACTTGGAGTTATTACAATAGAACTATGGTCGGTTATTATGATACCGATATGTTGGCAATCGTCCTCCCAACTTTTATGCTTTGGGGAGTTCTCTCAAATCTAATATACAAAGAGAATAGGTTTCTGCTAACCGCCCCAATTTTTACAATGCTCTATCTTTTTTGGTATCCACAAGGAACATCATTAAGTTTGGCAGTTACAGGGGCTCTATTTTTATACACTATGATTTTTCAAAGAAAAGAGATTTTTAACTATAAACTTTTAACTTTTCTGTTTATAGCTTTAATTCCAATAGATATATATATAAAATTTGTCGCAATATTTACACTTTTCGGAATATTATTCTATTTTGAAAATAGATCTCATTTTGAAAATAGTGAAACAGATAATGAAAATGATGAGGTTGTAGTTTTAAAAGAGGAAAAAAGAGAGAAGCAGATCAATATTGACAAATATATCCTTGCTATATTTTTTCTGTCTGGAATAGGTCTTCTCTTTTCAGGAGCTTTTGATTCTGTAATTGCCCAACTTTCAGGATATGTATTTAGAGAAAACTCTTCAACTTTAGGTGAAAATGATCTTTTAAGCACACTTCATTTCTATAATGTTGTTCAAACAGTTCGAGAAGCTAGTGCAATTCCTTGGGATACTTTTGTGAATAGAATCAGTGGTCATGAAATAACTTTTTGGATATCTTCAATTGGTATCATTTTAATGATGATTCGTTATCCAGTTATGCTGATTACAATTCCAATGATAGGATTAGGATTTTTAGCTTATAAAAATGGGCTAAGATTCACAGTTTATGCTGTACCAATTTATGCTTTAGGATTAGGATATTTAATATCATTTGTAATAAAAGATATTTCACCAAAATATGTAAAATATTCAATTGCGACTATTTTAACAGCTTTAGCTATTTATCCAAACTATAAACATATTGAAGCTTATAAAGTTCCTGTTGTATTTAACAGTAATGAGGTTGCAGTGCTTGACCAATTAAAATATATTGCAAAACGAGAAGATTATGTTTTAGCTTGGTGGGATTATGGTTATCCAATTAGATATTATTCAGATGTAAAAACTCTAATTGATGGAGGACAACATTCAGGATACAATAATTATCCAGTTAGTTACTCTCTTATGAGAAAACCTCTTGAATCAGCAAATATGGCTCGGTTGGCTGTTGAATACAGAGAAATGGGTAAAAATCATATTTCTCACATGATGGAAGATAGAAACTTAACAAATCCTGACTACCTTTTAAAATCTTTAGAAGATAACTCAATTAAACTTCCAGAAAAAACAAGAGAGATATATTATTATCTACCTTTAAGAATGTTAAATATTTATCCAACTGTTGGACTATTTTCACAAATTGATATTAAATCTGGAAATCAAGTTATTAAACCATTTTTCTATCAAACTCAATCAATTAAAGATGATGGAAAAATTATTCATTTAGGACGAGGTGTTAGTTTTAATAAAGTTACTGCAACTGTTAAAATTGGAAATATTGAAAAACCTATTGATTCTTTCTATATAACACAATATGATAATCAGGGAAAATTAAGAGTTCATAGATTGCAAAGTCGAGCTGGAGCAAATCTATCGTTAATCTATATGAAATCTTACGGCAAAATGCTTTTAGTTGATAACTTTACTTTAAATTCAGCATATTTTCAGATGTTTGTTCTTGAAACAGCTCCGAAAGATCTTTTTGAACCTGTTATCTTAACTCCAATTGCAAAAGTGTATAGACTTAAGAAATAATGAAAAAAATATCTTCTCTTTCTCTAATTTTATCTCTTTTTATAGTTGGTTGTGGATATAAACCATCGGCTCATTATGTAAAAGAGGTTCTTGGAGAAAGAGTCTATGCAACTGTTTCAACAGTAATTGAAGAACCTGAAAACTCAATTTTGTTAGAAGATGCTTTAAAAGAGGCTTTAAAAGTTAGATTAAATGTCTCTTTTTCATCTCGAAAAGATGCTGATTCAGAGATTGAACTATCTTTAAAAGGGTTGAATTTCAGACCTCTTCAACATGATGAGTTTGGATATGTTGTGTTATATAGAACAGAGATAACTTTAAAAGCAAAACATATCTATCAAAAAGATGGAGTTTCAAGAGTTGCATATTACGATCTTGAGGGCTTTTATGAATTTCCTGTGCAATCAAATGCTTCAGTTTCAGTAGCAATTAAATTTGATGCGATTAAATTTGCAGCTTTAAAAGCTCTCGATACATTAATTCCAAAATTAGCTCTAAAAGGTAATATGTTTGGAAAATAATCAAATTGAAAAACTTTTACAAAAAATTGAAAGTTTAGAAAAACGAGTTATTCAACTTGAAAATAGAGATAAAAAATTTCTTTGGTTTGATGAGGTCAGCCAACTTTATTGGGAAATTAAAGAGGATAAAGAGAGTCTAATAACATATTTTGAGGTTCAAAAATATTTAGAAAGTCTAAATCTACGAGAGTTTCAAGGTTTTAATGATTGGAGAGTCCCAACAAAAGATGAACTTGAAACTCTATTTAATATTAAAAAAGATAATATGCATATTACGAATGAACTTTTAAAAAATATGCCGTCCAAATTTAAGCCTATTTTTTGGTCCTCAACTTCAGATTTAAAAATTAAAACTTTAAAATGGGTAGCATATTTTGATAAAGGTTATGGAGATTTTAAATACAAAACTCACAGATACTATTTTATGGCAGTTAGAAAATGAGAAGTTTAAAATTAAAAATTGAGACCCCAACTTTAAAAGATGTGTCAGATATTCAGACTCTTTTAAAAGATGAAGTTAAATCTGGAAATATTCTTTATCGAGAAGATGATGTGATTGCAACAAACATTCGTTCATATCTGATTGTTAAAGATAAAAAAAATATTGTTGGATCGGTTGCACTTCATATCTATTCAACAAAATTAGCTGAATTTCGAGGTCTAATAGTTGATAAAAATTATCGTAAAATGGGAATTGGAAAGATTCTAATTGATCAAGGTGTAGAAAATGCAAAAAAATTGGGTTTAAAACAGGTTCTTGTTTTAACTTACAGATCTAAATTTTTTACTAAACTTGGGTTTCGAGAGATTTCTAAAATGGAAATTCCAAATAATAAACTTTGGGCAGATTGTATAAATTGCAAAAGTTTTCCAGTTTGTGACGAAGTTGCTTTGATTAAAGATATTAAATAGATGCCTAAAAGTTATTTAACAACCATTCCGACGACACATATTCTACCGAGAGATATTTCGATTAAAGAGAATGTTGATGTTATTATTTCAGGAATTACTCAAAGTGGAAAAACATCTCTTGTTTTTGACTATCTTAAAAATATAGATAAACAGTTTGTATATGTTGATTTTGATCTTTTTCAAAATATTGAAATTGGGTTAGATAAAGTTGAGCAAATTTTGAAAAAAGAGGATATTAAAGTTTTAGTTTTAGATATTTATGATTTAGGTATTTTGGAACATCTCAATAAATTTATAGATAGAGGTTTTCAGATTATTATTATCTCATGGAGCATGTTTAAATTTGAAAAATTTGAAAATATAAATATGTTTCCTCTAAATTTTGAAGAATTTATCTCTTTTAAAAGTGGAGTTGAAAATATTGAACATTCATTTTTAAGATATTCTCAAACAGGTGGATTCCCAATTTTTGCAAAATATTCTGATGAGTTTCTTTTTAAACAGGTTAAAAGACTTCTCTATTTTGCTCTATCAGAATTTGAGATCAATGTTTTAAAAAATATTGCTGAATATAGTGGAAATGCTAGAACAGTTTTAAATATTTACTCATCTTTAAAACGAACTCGAAAAATATCAAAAGATAAACTTTATAAAAGTTTTGATAAACTTGTTGGAATTGGTTATATCATCTCAATTGTTGAACATGAAAAAAATATTAATAAAAGGTTCTACCTCATCGATCATGCTCTTCAAAATAGTTTTGAAAGTGAGAGAAATTTTTCAAGATTATTTGAAAATATGGTTATTTCAGAGTTATGGAAACGAAAAAAGATAGGGTGCTTTTATAAACGAATAGATTTTTTTATAGACGATGAAAAAAAAGCGATTCTATCTTTACCATTTATAGCAATTGAAACTTTAAAAAGACGGATTTCAAAAAATATATTAGATATTAAACATTTAGGAACTGAAAAAATAGAAGTTATAACTATGGATTTAGAAACAACTTTTACTTTTCAGGATATTGAAATTGAGGCGATAAAATTTTCTAGGTGGGCTTTATTAAACTAGAAATATGACTCAAAATTTCTAAAAATAGTTAAAATTCATAAAAATTTATATTTAGGACAAAGTTTGAAATTTAAAGTTTTAGCTAAAGATGGAAAAAGTAGATATGGAAAAATTGAAACGGAAAATAGCATAATTGAGACCCCAGTTTTTATGCCTGTTGGAACAGTCGCCTCGGTCAAAGGTTTAGATAGTGTTGATTTAACTCAACATCTAAAACCTGAAATCATTCTAGCCAATACATATCACCTATATTTGAAACCAACTTCAAAAGTCGTAGAAAATATGGGCGGACTTCATGAATTTACAGGTTTTAAAAAGAGTTTTTTAACTGACAGTGGAGGTTTTCAAGCTTTTTCATTAAAAGATTCTAAAACAGATGATAATGGAATTCATTTCAAAAGTCATTTTGATGGTTCAAAACATTATTTTACTCCTGAAAAAGTTATAGATATTCAAAACAGTTTAGGTAGTGATATTATGATGGTTCTTGACGATCTTATCGCACTTCCTGCTGAAGATGAAAGAATCAAAGACTCTATTGAAAGAACAACAGATTGGGCTGAAAAATCTTTAAAACATCATATCGATAATCAGGAAAAAGGTGTTGGTAAATCTCAAAATCTTTTTGCAATTATTCAAGGTGGAACATCTCTTAAACATAGAGAAAAATCTGTTACTGAACTTATTGGGCTTGAATATAAGGGAAAAAAGTTTGATGGTTATGCGATTGGTGGTTTAAGTGTTGGCGAACCAAATCAAGCGATGTATGATACTGTTGAATTTACAACTCCTTTTATGCCTGAAAACAAGCCTCGTTATCTTATGGGAGTTGGGACTCCTGAAGATCTAATTGAAAATATTGAGAGAGGAATTGACATGTTTGATTGTGTAATGCCTACTCGAAATGCTAGAAATGGCACTATTTTTACAACTTTTGGTCGAATTAGTATTAAAGCCTCACGGTTTAGAGAGGATAAAAGTCCGATAGATCTAAATTGTGACTGTTTTACTTGTCAAAACTATTCAAGAGGATACTTAAATCATCTTTTTAGAGCTAAAGAGATTAGCTATGGTAGATTAGCTTCAATTCACAATCTCTATTACTATTTGGATCTAATGAAAAAAGTTAGAGATGCTATAAAGATAGGTGAGTTTCAAAAGTTTAAAAAAGAGTTCTATTCAGCTCGGACTAAATAGTTTTTAAGATTTAATTGAAATATCTTTTGCTATCTTGTCATAAAAATCAGATAGGAAAATTATGAATAGAGAAGACCTTATAAAATTTTTGGAGAGTATTAAATATCCAAATCTTGAAAAAAGTTTAGGTGATTTAAAGCTAATTGATGAAGTTGATATTTCAGAAAATAGTGTCAAAATTATTTTATCGATTGTTAGCAATGATTCATTTCTAAAAGTGAAACCGATAATTGAAAAAGAGTTAATTAAGAAATTTGAAAAGATAGTTATCTCAAAAAAGATAAACGAGGCTGAAGCTGTTCAAAGTGTGGCTAAAAAAGAGAATTCATCTCTTGCTCATGGAACAACAGGAAAACCAAATAATCGAGCACCTTATGCTAAAAAGATTATTGCGGTAACTAGTGGAAAAGGAGGAGTTGGAAAAACAACAGTTTCAGTAAATATTGCAATCGGCTTAGCTCAAAAAGGGTTTAAAGTTGGAATTCTTGATGCAGATGTTTATGGTCCAAATGTTCCGAGAATGACTGGTACTGAAATTGAAAAGTTACAGTGGAATGATAATGATAAGATGATTCCATCTGAAAACTTTGGAATTAAGATTATGAGTGTTGGTTACACAACTCCAAAAAGTGATACTCCTTTGGTTTGGAGAAGTTCTGTTGCAGTTTCAGCTGTTACTCAATTTTTAGAAGATGTGGAGTGGGGTGAATTAGACTTTATGGTTATCGATATGCCTCCTGGAACTGGTGATATTCAATTAACAATGGCTCAAGAATTGCCTATCTCTGCGGGTATAATTGTGACAACTCCTCAACAGATTTCACTTGATGATGTGAGTCGATCAGTTATGATGTTTAAAGATATTGGTGTGAAAATTGGCGGAGTGGTTGAAAATATGAGTTATTTTATCGCTCCTGACACAGGCACAAGGTATGATATTTTTGGAACAGATGGTGGAAAAAAGATAGCTGAAAACTATAATATTCCACTTTTAGGTCAAATCCCTCTTGAAACAAAAATTAGAGAGTTGGGTGATGAGGGAACTCCAGCTATCTCTTTAGGAGATAATAATCAAAAAAAATTCTATAAAGATATAGTTGAAAATATTTTAAAAGAGCTGTAAATATAAAAATAGCTTAACTTAATATTGAGTAGAGATATTTATCTCTGCTCAAAAATATCAAACTTCTATATAAACACTATTTCTCAAACTACTAGAAAATCTTATAGTTCAAATTAATGTAAAAATCAGAGATAAATTGTTATTCTATAATTTAAAAATATTTAATACTTTCTATAAATTTGCTGATCAGTTTTATACAAAATCAGGTAGTTATTGAGAAAGAGAGGAGTAGTATTTAATATGACATTAACAGAAAAGATAGAGCTAAATAGAGGTATTGTCTCTATGGCAATAAGTGAAAACAATTCACTTCTAACAATTGATGAAATTGGAAATTTCAGAGAATATTCACTTGAAAGTTTCAAACTTATAAATGGGCTTAAAACTAAAATTAAAAATTCAACTTGGAATAAAAGAGTCTCATTTTCAAAAAATGGAGAATATTTAATATATGGAGTTCCTGAAAGTTCATATATAGAGGTTTTCTCAACTTCAAAAAAAGAGGTTTTATATAAAATTGAAGATGGATTCCATCAAGGTGAGATTATCTCAACTGTAAATGGAAATGAAAATAAATATTTTGTATCTACAAGTCGAGAGGGACGAGCATTTCTTTGGAATACTCAAACTGGAAATAGTTTATTTGCATTTCCAAAATCTTTAAAAGCTATAAATATTGCTAGGTTTAATAAAACAAATAGTATAGTTGTAACTGGTTCAGATGATGGAAATATCCAACTCTACGATATTTCAGCAATGAAGCCTTTAAAACTTATTCGACATGATGCTCCTATTAGAGGATTTCTATTTTTATCTGATAGATATTTAATATCTTTAGATAAGAAAAATCAGGTAATTTTATGGAGATATAGTGACGGAAAAAAAGTAAAAGTTATGATTGAACACAATAGTGTTATTACAAAAATGGCTCTTTCAAAAGATGAAAACTTTCTTTTTCTTAGCACGATTAAAGGAAGTATTATCTTATATAATTTGATAGAACATCGAATTGTAAATCCTACATATATCTCAATTTCACACCCAATTACAAATATTGAGATCACAGATAAATCAGATATTATCATCTCTGACACAAAAGGTGAAATCCACTTTTATTCAGCATATAATGATCAAGTAGTTTTAGGAAAATATATTCAAGCTAAGAAATATCAAGAAGCTTTTAATATGATTCAAAAAAATGATCTTTTACGATTTACTCAAGAAGCTGAAATACTTGAGATGATCTGGCAAAAAGTTCTTGAAAAAAGTAAAGAGATGCTTGAAAGTGAGATGAAAGATACAATTAAAGTTGAGCTAATGCTTGAACCTTTTAAAATAATTCCTGAAAAAAAAGAGATTATCGATAATATCTTAGATGATTTTAAACAGTATAATCTTCTGATTAAATTTATAAATAAAGAGAGTTATTATCTCGCTTATGATATTGTAAATAAACATGAATCTTTAGCTAAAACTAAAGCTTTTAGAAGACTTGAGTCGATCTGGCAAGATTATCTTAGAAGAGCTAAAGTAAAACTTTTTCAAAAAGATGGAGAAGTTGAAGCAAAAGAGATTCTCTCTAAATTTAGTGGAATTAGTGACAAATCTTTTACGATTAAAAATCTATTTATTCAGAAAAACACTTATATCCAATTTCAGAATCTCATCAAACATCGTAAATATAATGAACTTTTCAATTTTGTGGAGAAACATCAATTTTTAGAAACAAATAGTGATTATCAAGAGATTGTTTATAAAATTGATGATCTCTATATTCAGATGAAAGTTGCTATTAAAAATAATAAACTTAATTTTGCAAAAGAGAAAGCTCAATATTTAGCTGAAATCGATTATTATAAAGATGAAGCCAAAGAGAGTATTGAAGAGATTGATACTCGTTTAGAATTTGAAAATGTACTACAAAGCAAAAATCTTGATTCAATCCTTAGTATGGTTAAAGAGAATCCATATCTTGAATCATATCCTGCTATTAAAGAGATTGAGAAGAAATGGAGTAGTGTTGTTTTTCAAGCTCAAGAATTAGCTTCACACGGAGAAATTGATGAGGTTTTACAGATTATAGGTGATTTCAATAATGTCAAAGTTAAATATAGACAGATAGCAAATATATTTAAGATAGCCTATCTATCTGATCTACATAATACTGTAATTGATAATGCAGACCATATCTCAATTGTAATACCTTTATTAAAACGGGGAATTGAAAAATATATCTCTTTCTTTGGTAATGATCAAGAGATAAAAGATCTTGTTGAAGAGATTAGAAGCAAAGGTGGTGAGATAATTGATGTATCTAATTTTGAAGTAGGCAATATTGAAAATTGGACTCCAGATAAAGTTAAAAGTTCTATTATTCAATAGACACCATAGTTTGAAATAGATGAATACTCTATTTCAAATCTTTCCAAAAAATATAGGAGATAATAATGAGTGAAGAAGAGTTAGCAAATTTAGTAAATGGAGATGTAGATTCAATGGAAGTTGATGAATCATCAAAGAAAAGTTCTGAAGATAGTGGAGATTTTCTCCCACCTTTAGCGAGTGACGACAACAGAATGGTAGATCAACTTGATGATGTAACTAAAGATTCTGAAAAAAAAGCAACAGAGATGTTTGATTCTTTAGATTTAATAAATGAATTTTTAAATATTGCTGAAGAGAATCTAAATGGAGATATTAAAAATGTTATGCAATCTAATATTGATGTTTTCGAGAAACTAACTAAACAGTTCCCAAATATTCAGATGTTCCAAGACTCTTTAGAAAAAAATAGAGGACTTGTAAAAATATTTGAAAAGATGCTTGATAATACATATACAAACCAAGATGAAATTATGATGATAATGGACAAAATGCAATATCAAGATATTCATCGTCAAAAAATTGAGAGAGTTATAAATGTGATGAGGTCTTTATCAGTTTATATGAATCATCTATTTAGTAGTTCAGTAGATGATAGTAAAAGAGTTAGTTCAGCTAAACATATTCCAGGAGATACAAATGATAATCTGGTTAAAGAAGATGATATTGAAGCATTAATTGCATCATTAGGAAAGTAGAGATTTGGACATATTTATGGAATCTCTAAATTTTCTTACACATATTATTTTTATTTTTGCATTAGGAATCTATCTAATTACCAATCTACAATGGTACAACTATAAAATAGAGAGAGTTTTAACAAAGCATCATAAAAGTTGGTGGCATTTTTTCTATTTTGGATTACCAATAACTGTATATCATTTTGGAGACAACTTTTTTTGGATCTTTTTCTATTTTGCATATATGCCATCGCTCTATATTTGGTATAAAAAGTTAGATAAAAAATTGGTGGTAACTTGGAGAGTGAAACGGTTTTTAGCTCTTCTACTTTTTATGACAATCTTTCAAGATCTAATCTGTTTAATAAAAGATGGCTGTATGCAGTTTGGTGTTTTTATGCCAATTATAATAACAGTTGCGGGAAGTATAGTGGTTGAAAAATTTATATTTTTATCATTTTATAAACAGGCTGAAAAGAAAATTAAAGATATGAATCATCTAAAAGTTATAACAATAACTGGAAGTTATGGTAAAACATCAATTAAAAATTTTTTACACCAAACCATCTCTAAAAAATATAAAGTCTATTCAACTCCAAAAAGTGTAAATACTATTGAGGGAATCGTTAAAGACATTAATGAAAATTTAGATGTTTCAACCGAAATATATATTGTAGAAGCTGGAGCAAGAGAGAAAGGCGATATTGAAAAAATTGCAGAACTTGTTCAACATAATATAGCGATTGTAGGGCGAATTGGTGAGCAACATATTGAATATTTTAAGAATATTGATAGAATCATTGAAACGAAACTTGAAATTGTCTATTCAAAGAGATTAACTCATCTTTTTCTTCATTCTTCAATAAATAGAGATAGATTAAAAGTTGAAAATATACTTTTTAAATTAACTATGTTTGGAGATAAAGCTACAAATATCAAATCTGATCTTGATGGAACTAGCTTTAATTTAGATATTAATAGCAGTATTGAACTATTTCAAACTTCTGTTTTAGGTAAGTTTCAAAGTGAAAATCTTGAAGTTGTTATTCAAGTAGCTTTAGAATTAGGAATTTCAATTGATGATATTAAAAAATCATTACATAATTTAGAACCCGTACCTCATCGACTTGAAAAGATTCGAGCTGGTGGAAAACTGATTCTTGATGATGGATATAATGGAAATCTTGAGGGAATGTTAGAAGCTTTTAGACTTGTTGAGCAGTTTGATGGGAGAAAAGTTGTAATTACTCCAGGACTTGTAGAAAGTACAGATGAGATGAATGAGAGAATAGCTTTTGAGATAGATGATATTTTTGATGTGGCAATTATTACAGGTTCATTAAATAGGGACTTTTTCAAAGAGAAGTTAGTCAGTGCGAAACCAACAAGAATTTTTCTTGAAAATAAATCTCAATTAGAGGATACTTTAATGAAACAGACTAAAAGTGGAGATATTATTCTCTTTGCAAATGATGCCCCAAATTTTATTTAAAGGAGACAAATGGGAACTGTTATAACAGTAACAAGTGGAAAAGGTGGAGTAGGAAAATCAACAATTAGTGCTAATTTAGCTGTTGGTCTTGCTGATACTCTTGTAAAAAGTGAAAAAAAAGTTGTTGTTTTAGATTTTGATATAGGTCTTAGAAATCTTGACATGATTTTAGGACTTGAAAATAGAATTGTCTATAATGTAATTGATGTTATGGAGGAAAAATGCAAACTTTCTCAAGCTTTAATAAAAGATAGATTTAGCAAAAATCTCTATTTTCTAGCTGCTTCACAAGTTCAAGATAAAACTGTTTTAGATACAGATAAAGTTAAAAAACTTATTGATGAACTTAGAGAAGATTTCGAATTTATAATTATAGATTCTCCTGCTGGAATTGAGAGTGGTTTTGAACATGCTATTTTAACTGCTGATAGAGCTATTGTAATTGCTGTTCCTGAAATATCATCTGTTCGAGATGCCGATAGAGTTATAGCAATTATTGATGCAAAATCTCTAAAAGCTCAAATGGGTGATGAGGTTGATAAGCATATCATTATCAATAGAATTAAACCAAAACTTATTGAAAAAGGTGAAATGTTATCTGTTCAAGATGTTGAAAACATTCTAACTCTCCCTCTTATTGGTGTAATTCCTGATGATGAAAAAATTGTAAATTCAACTAATACAGGAGAACCTATAATTAGAAAAAGAAAAACTCCATCTGGTGATGCTATTAAAAATATTGTCAGCAGAATTTTAGGTGAAGAGGTTCCTTTTATGGATCTTTCATCTGAAAATAGATTTAAAACTTTCTTTAAACAATGGTTTAATTAATGAATATCTTTGAGAAATGGTTTGGAGAAAAAGAGATAACAAGTGCAAATAAAGCTAGGGAAAGGTTGCAACTTGTTTTGGCTCACGAACGAACCAGTAACAGCTTCCCTTTTATGGACGATTTAAGGCGAGATATGATTGAAGTTCTTCAAAAATATCTTAAAGTAGAAGATATAAACATCAAAGCAGATAATAGTAAAGAATTAAATATTGACCTTTTAGAAGTTGAGGTCTCCGTAGGTAAAAATGTCAAAAAAAACAACAAAAATAGAAAAGCTAATTCTTAGCATTATGACAGTAGTTTTAGCAATTGTAATCTCATCTCTTTTCTATATTATAGATTCGACTGTTGGCGAAAGTGAAGTTTATGTTTCAGATGTAAAAGTTGTCGATAATACAAATCCTGAAACAGGTAAAAATGATCTTTTAGATGATATAAATGATATTTATAAAAATGCTGATGTTGATAAAAATTATCTTTCTGAAATCAAAGATCTTCATGATAGTTTGGAAAAAGAGAATGTGTTACAGTTAGAAGAGATTCAACCTGTTATCAAATCTGAAAATATTCAGAAAGAGGAAAATATTGCAGAAAATATAGGTAAATTAGCAATTATTATTGACGATGTAGCTTTTAAATATCAGGTTAATAAATTAACGGCTTTAAATCTACCTATAACAATGTCTTTTTTTCCAGCAGATAAGAATCACCCTCACACCTATAATTATGCAGTTGGACAGATAGTACCAATGGTTCATTTTCCTCTTGAAGCGATTAACTTTAAAAATGAGGAGATAGATACTCTTCATGTTGGAGACAGTTATAATCGAATCAAAAGCCGAGTTAATCATATTTTAGAACAGTTCCCCAATCTAAAATTTACAAATAATCATACAGGAAGTAGTTTCACTTCAGATTATACTTCAATGAAAAGATTATTAAGTATTTTAAAAGATCGAGATATTCAGTTTGTTGATAGTGTTACAACTTCAAAAAGTGTTGTTCGTAAAATATCAAATGAACTTGGAATTCGTTATCTTCGCCGAGATATATTTATTGATAATATTTTGGAAGTCCCTTATATTTTAAAACAACTTAAAAAGGCGATAGCAAAAGCTAAAAAGAATGGTTATGCAATCGCAATTGGACATCCTCATAAAGCTACAATTAAAGCTCTCTCACAAATCGCTCCTCTTTTAAATGATGTTACTTTAGTTCTAATTGACGATATATAAAAGTTAAACAACTGATAATAGGGACTTGGCTAAATATATAGATTGGAAGGTATTGTCATCTTCGTGCTTGACACGGAGATCCTCTCGTAATTTTATTAATATGAAATATGATCATAAATAGTTTGAAATAAAATAGTAGAATATATTAAAAATATTGGAGGCAATTTTTATGCGATTATTTGGAATAATAATCTTTTTTTCTACTTTACTATTTTCAAATATAGGTTACATCTCATCTATTAGAGGTGATGTAACTATTAAACGAAACAACCAAATAATTCAAGCCTTTAAAAGATTTAAATTAGAAAATAGAGATATTATCTCAACTGGCAAAAGATCAAAAGTTCAGATCATATTCAAAGATAGAACTGTTATTAGACTAGGTAAGTCTTCAACTTTAAATATTGAAGATTACTTTTTTGATAAAACATCTGAATCTAAATCAACCTTTTCAGTAATAGATGGTTTTTTTGATGTTGTCACTGGGCAGATCGGAAAAATTGCTCGAGATAGATTTAAACTTAAAACTAAAACAGCAACTATTGGGGTTCGAGGAACTCATTTTCAAGGCTATACAATTAAAGGAAAAGATGAACTAAAATGTTTGAAAGGTGTGATTACTGTTCAACTAAAAGATAGTTTTTTTGAATTAAAAGCTGGTCAAAAATTTTCTACTTCTGTAAATTTTGATAAATTTACTTCAAAAAAAGAGAATAATTCTAATACAGATATTGAACAAAACTACAAAATGGAACTTGATAAAGATGTTTTAGACTCTTTAAATCAGATTATGACTGATGACAAAACAGAAACTATTAGTACAGCTTACAACCTTGTGCAAGAGATTGAAAATCCAAGTTTAAAACTGTTTGCCGAATCTGAAATGTTTAGACGGACTTATGAAGTTACTTTAGATAGTTATAGTGAATACCTTGGAGGTAGAATTGATGCTACAGATTTCTTCTTTGACAACTCAATTGCAAAGATAGGCTATTACAAATATCAGCAAACATCTTTTTGGATTGATGGTAGAGATAATTACACAAATTCCGCAGAAGTTATAGCTGTAATGGGTGGGTCATATAAAACAGATAAATCGATATTTAAAAGTTGGGAGGGAGGAAGTTCAAATCGGAAAATAATAAATTATAAAGGCTATTTTTTAGGTTCAAACTATAATTTTTCTAAAGAGAATACCTTTAATATAGATGTAGATTTTGGAAATCGTTATCTTTCTACAAAAATCAAAACTGAAACAGGTGAAGAATATAAATTTATCACTTTAAACAAACTTAATCAATATGGAATCGACATCTATTCAGATTCATTAGTAGTTTCTAATGAAGATATTTCAAATGGTACAGTTATATATTCAGTGTTTAGCTATTTTTATGGTCAAAATATTGACCAGTTTGCAGGTTCTGTATATTTCTCTAACTCTAATAATGAGTATAAAGATATAACTTTTATAACAACAAAAGATAAAGTCATTGATGTTTATCAGAAAAATATTAGTTCAGACACAATATTTTCTTGGGGTTATTGGGCTTATAAAGATGATGAGGTGGAAAATTTAAGAGGTGGTTGGCTATCTCCAAAAATTGAAATAACTTCGAAAGAAAAAATTGATGAATATATTGAAAAATCTGTTAAAGCATCATACTCTGGAGATATTTTTGGAACAGTTGAAAATATAGAACAAAACAATATTGACAAAATAGAAAAAGGCTCTTTTAACTTACATTTTGATTTTATGGAAAAAACTGTTGATGGAAATTTTAAATTTACGGCCAGATCTAAAGATATAGAGTTCTCAAATATTAAAGGTGAAATAGATAACTCATCTTTTAAATTTTCAAATAACCATTTAATTGGAGATGGAAAACTCTATGGCAAAGATGCTGAATATATTGGAGGTGGATTCCAATCTACAATGGAAAATAAAGATGTTGTAACAGCTGTTTTTAAAGGCTCAAAAGAGAAATAGAGATTAAAAATATTAAGTTACAATCGCTTTAAAAAAAGAGGTTTTAGAATGGTTTATTGCACTGCTGAATTTCAAGCAAAAGATGGTAAAGAAGATGAGTTATTTCAAGTTTTAAAAGCTCTTGAAACTCCAACTCATAAAGAAAAAGGGTGTATTCAATATAGAGTTATGAAAAAAACTAAGACTGATTTCGCAGATGGACAACATTACGGAATTCTATTTAATGAGATTTGGGAATCTAAAGATATTTTTGAAAAACATTGTCAAATGCCCTATATCGTAGAATTTTTTGAAAATGAGTGTTTAAGTGAATCAGGTTTAGTGGAAAAGTGGAATGTTAATCTATTTGAATAGCAAATATATTAAATAAATTTATATTATTCTAATAAATTAATTAAATTTAGATTCAAACATAAAATAAAAGAGTTACTATTAACTCTTTTTTTGGTACTATTATTTTTATAAAGTTTCCATGGGAGTAAAGTCCCAAATAAGACAATTCTGAAAAGGAGCTTCTAATATGTTAGAAATTCGTTGGCATAGTCGAGCTGGACAAGGTGCTGTAACAGGTGCTAAAGGTTTAGCTGATGTTATCGCAACAACAGGTAAATTTGTTCAAGCTTTTGCTTTTTACGGTTCAGCAAAGAGAGGGGCAGCAATGACTGCTTATAATCGAGTTGATGATGAGGTTATTATCAACCACGAAAAATTTATGAATCCAGATTTTGTTTTAGTAATTGATCCTGCTTTAGTTTATGTAGATGATATTACAGCAAATGAGAAAGATACTACAAAATATATTATCACAACTCATTTAACAAAAGAGGAACTTGTAAAATCTCAACCATCACTTGAGGGAAAAGATGTTTATGTTGTTGATGCAATGAAAATTTCTCAAGAAAAGATTGGGAGACCAATTCCAAATACTCCAATGCTTGGTGCTTTAATGAAAGTTTCAGGTATGTACGATATTGAGTTTTTTATGAAGAATATGAAATCTGTTCTCTCTAAATTTCCTCAAAAAATTATCGATGCAAATATGGCTGCTATTGAAACAGCTTACAACGAAGTAAAATAAGGAGTTTATATGGCACTCGGAGAAAAAAAAGGTTGGAATCAATTTGATGCTGGAGCTTTACTTTTTTCATTTGATAAAAATGTAAAAATGAAAGATATTTCAACAACTCAACCAGAAAATAGACCTTACTCGGAATCAAATTCATATACAGCATCTGTTGCTGATTGGAGAGTTGAAAAACCTCTATTCAACCAAGATTACTGTATTGATTGTCAATTCTGCTGGATCTACTGTCCAGATATGTCAATCATTTCAAGAGATCAAAAAATGGTAGGAATCGATTTTGATCATTGTAAAGGTTGCGGAATATGTGTTGAAGTTTGTCCAACAAACCCAAAATCTCTTCTAATGTTTGAAGAGAAAAAAGATGAGACAGAAGCTCTAGCTGAATGGCCTCAAAAAGAATCTAAAAAAGAGGAGAAATAGATGGCTGATAAAATGGAACTGAAAACTATTGAAGTTTGGGACGGCAATATGGCTTCTGCTCAATCACTTCGACAAGCTCAAGTTGATGTAGTTGCTGCTTACCCAATTACTCCATCAACTCCAATTGTTGAAAATTATGCTGGATTTCTAGCTAACGG